>Ga0114997_10001139_pt1 | contig 22237 bp, 22 predicted proteins | sample ArcticOcean_MG_C_2_FD_87045 | JGI IMG/M metagenome (GOLD analysis project Ga0114997, IMG submission 87045) | Marine microbial communities from western Arctic Ocean - ArcticOcean_MG_CB4_136 | ecosystem: Environmental > Aquatic > Marine > Oceanic | place: Arctic Ocean: Canada Basin | collected...
AAAAATTTTAATAAAATTTTTAATAATAAAACAAATTTTTTTTTATCTAATATTTATAAAAAATTATATTTAAGCAGGTATACTGAAGAATTTATAAGAGATATTTATCCACAAAAAAAAATGCGTACACCAACTCACCTTGGTATAGGTCAAGAGGCAGTAGCTGTAGGAGTTTGTTTTAATCTCATAAAAAATGATAGTGTGTTTTGCCACCATAGAAGCCATTTACCTTTCATAGCTCTTGAAGGCAGTATTTATAAGCTTTTTTGTGAATTAATGGGCAAAAAAGATGGGGTTAGTGGGGGCAAGGGAGGTTCAGTTCACCTATCTATTAACAAAAAGTATAAATTTAGTAGTACAGCAATATTAGCACAATCACTAGGGTTGGCTGTGGGTGCTGGATTATCATTTAAAGTTTTAAAAAAAAAAAATATCTCTGTTGCTTTTTTTGGAAATGCTTCTCTAGAAGAAGGTGCCGCATATGAAGTGCTAAACTTTTCATCGCTTAAAAATATACCAACACTATTTGTTTATGAAAATAATTTTTATTCTACTGAAATGCCTAATTACAAAGGATATATGAAAAAGGTTAATTACCAAAAAATAATTAAATCACTCGGAATAAAATATTTTAAAGTTGATGGTAATAATATTTCAGAAGTTTATGATAAAAGTTTAAAAGCTATAGATTATATAAGAAAATCCTCAAGACCTGTTTTTATTGAGTTTATAACTTATAGATGGCTTGAACATTGCGGTCCATTTTATGATGTTCAACAAGGAAGAAATTATAGAAAAAATGAAGAGGTAGAACATTGGAAAAAAGCTTGCCCTGTAAACAATTACAAAAAAAAACTAATAAAAAAATTAGGTCAAAAAAAAATTTTAGATATAGAAAATTCTGTAAAAAAAATCGTAGATAATAGTTATTTGAAAGCAACAAAAGCAAAATATCCAACAAAAAAAGATCTTTATATAAATGTTTAAAAAAGAATTAACATATTCTGAAACTATAGGTGAAACACTATGCTTGAATATGAAAAAGAATAAAAAAATACTGATTGCAGGTTTGGAGGTAAACTATTCCTCTAAGGTATTTGGCTCTTTAAAAAAACCTTATCAAAACTATCCAAAACAATTTTTACAATCACCAGCAATGGAAAATGGTCTTTGTACAATTCTTGCGGGTGCCGCTATATCAGGACTAAAACCATTATTTGTTAATAATAGATGTGATTTTTTACTGCTAGCATTTGACCCTATAGTAAACATAATTGATAAATGGAAATATATGTTTGATGGAAATTCAGGTACGTGTCCAATAGTGATTACAGCTGTAATTGGTAGAGGATGGGGACAGGGTGCAACTCATTCACAATCATTCCATAACTTTTTTAGTCGTCTATCTGGATTTGATATTTTTTTACCAACCTTTCCTTCAGATGTTAAAAATGTATATAATTATTGCCTTCAATCAAAAAAACCATCAATAATATTACAACATAGAAGTCTATTTGATATTAAAGAAAAAAATAAAAATAAGAAATTTCTTTATGGAAAAGCAAATATTATAACTAAAGGTAATAAGCTTTGTATAATCACACTATCTTATGGTACCTTAGAATGTTTAAAAATTTACAATGAGTTAAAAAAAAACCACAATAAAAAAATTACTATATTAGATCTGGTATCCTTGAATCCTTTGGATAAAAATCAAATTTTAAAAGTTGTTAAAAAACACGATAAAATTATGATAGTTGATATAGATCATGTGAGTGGTGGATTTACTAATGAAATACACTCTCTTATTGCTGATAAATTTAAAAATAAAATAATAAAAAAAATAGGCAATAAGTTTTTACCTGCACCAGTTTCTGTCGAGTTAGAAAGATTATTTTATCCTAGTGGCCAAATCATATATGATGAATGTTGTAAACTTTTAAATATAAAAAAAAAAATAAACAAAATAAATGATGATCAAAAATTTTTTGGTCCATACTAGATTAATGAGATTAAAAAGTGAAAACCAATTAAGGACTTTAAGAGGGCAAAACTCAAAAAAAAAAATAGGTCTTTGTCATGGTGTGTTTGATATATTGCATGATGGTCATATAGAGCATTTTAAAAATGCAAAAGAAAAGGTTGATATTTTAGTAGTTAGTATTACTTCAAAACCTTTTGTTAATAAAGGTCCAAGGCAACCACTTAACAATGACGAGAAAAGAATAAATGTTTTAAATAGTATTAAATATATTGATTATGTTTTTTTAAATAAAAACAAAGATTCTACTATTGTAATAAATAATCTTAAACCAAATTTATATTTTAAAGGGCCGGATTATTTAAAGTCAGATTCACATGGTAATTTGATTTGTGAATTAAATGTATTAAAAAAAAATAAAGGTAAAGTTTTTTTTACAAAAACAAGAACTCAAAGTTCAACAAAAATATTCAATCAAAATTATGGTTGGTCAAAATTACAGTTAAAACAACTTAATCAAATCAAAAAAAAATATTCCAATAAAATTGAAGAGTATATTCATAAAATTTCGCAATTAAAAATCAATATTATTGGAGAACCAATTATAGATAAGTATGAATATTGTGATGTTGTAGGTGTAACCACAAAAGATCCAGTATTATCTATTCTTTCAAAAAAGAGTAGCATGATTAGTGGAGGAGTATTAGCTTCTGCAAAAATGGCTGCTAGTTTTGTTAAAGAAGTGAATTTATTTACTTATGGAAATGAAAGATTAATTAAAAAACTTACTGGAAATAAAAAAAACATAAAAATATTTAATATTGCCAAAACTCAGAAAATTCAACAAAAGACAAGATTTATAAATTCTAATAGGCAAGAAAAATTAATTCAAATAACAAATTTTGCAAAGAATACCTTTTCAGATAAAGAAAAAAAAATTTTTTTAACTAAATTTAAAAAAATGAAATATAAAAATTTGATAGTATGTGATTTTGGAATTGGGTTAATAGAAAATGAAATCTTAAATTTCATTAATAACCTAAAAGTAAAAAAATATCTGAATGTTCAAACTAATTCAATTAATCTTGGATTCAACTTATTTACAAAATATAACAACTACACATATCTCTGTCTTGATACTAGAGAATGGGAATTAGCTCTTAATAATAAGAATTTAGCTATTAAGAACATAAGAAAATTTGTTCCAAAAAATGGTCAGGTTTCTATTACTATGGGAAAAAATGGGGCAAAAATTATTGATAACAAGTTATCGGAATATTTTTGTCCAACCTTTGTAAGTAATGTTAAAGATACCACTGGAAGTGGAGACGCTTTTCATATTATTACAAGCATGCTTATGCTCGTCAAAGCAGAACCAGACCTTACAGTTTTTTTTGGAAATATTTATGCTGGAATGCATGGTCAAAATTTAGGAAATACAGAAATAATTAGTAAAAAAAAATTTTTGCAAAATATAAATAGTATTTTAAATACTTAAAAAAATCCATGTTCATAGATAAAATAAGAAATACAATATATTTTTTATTATCATATTTTTTTATTCTTCTAAATTTTTTTGTAAAAATTAGATTTCAAGAATTGGAAACAAGAAATATTGGCCATTTTTCTAAGTCAATTGAGGTATATCTTAGTGAAGTTGAGTTGGGAATCCAAAAAAAATATAAATTAGATTTTTGGATACGAAATAAAAGGGTGGCTAATAAATATTTATTAAAACAATTAAAGAAGCATTTAAATATAATTAATCCAAAAATTTTTTTAGGTTTTCTTTACTATTTAAAAAAAAAAAAATTCAATAAACTAATTATTCCATATAAACATCCCAGCACATATATCGAGAAAGAATGGCATTTAGTAGATAGCAAATTATTTAAAAACTTAGATCAGTGGCATTTTTATGATAATAGAAAAGTTTTGATTAAAACAAAACCTAAAATTATATTACCAGAAAAAGATAAAAAATTTTTTAATAATATTTTAATTAAAGAGTTAAAAACCACTTCTACAAAAAAAATTGTGCTCTTCTATGGAAGAGATCCTATTTATAGAAAATTGCAATACAATAGTAGAAACATAGATACTATGAATTATAGAAATACAGATGTTAATACATACAAAATCTCAATAGAAAATATTTCAAAAAAGGGCTACATACCAATTAGAATAGGTAGAAATGTAGAAAAAAAACTATTACCAAATACAAAAAATTTTTTTGATTACTCTAATTCAGAAATAGCATCAGATGAAATGGATTTATATTTATGCTCTATATGTGAATTTGGTATTTTTGATCATGGCGGGCTTAATAGTCTCCCATGTTTATTTAGAAAACCCCTAGCCTTAGTAAACATAACTCATTTAAGAGAAATTAAAAATAGATCTGACGGAACTACGCCGCTTATAATTTTTAAAAAGATATTTTCAACAAAGTTAAATAGAGTACTAAATTTTTCCGAATATGAAAGTTTTAGAGTATACCAAAATATGCTAGACAGTGATTTTGAAAAAAATAATCTAAAGTTAATAGACAATACCCCTGATGAAATATTGGATTTAACCTTAGAAGCTGAAAAAAAGTTTAATTTAAAAGAAGATTATGATATATCACAAGAAGAAAAAGAAATACAGATGGAAGCCAAAAAAATATTAGGAAAACTTAACTATGGAGATCTAACAAAAATCGATATTGGACATAAATTCTTATTAAAAAATATAAACTTAATAAAATAAGATTATTAAAATTGTGAGAATAAAAACTATATGAAAAAAAAAATTTATTGTTTTGATTTAGATAATACACTCTGTACAATTTCTGGCAAAGATTATAGTGCCGCAAAAGCTAAAAAAAATGCAATCAAAACTGTGAATTACTTATTTGAAAAGGGACACACAATTAAAATAAACACAGCTAGGTATATGGGTAGATCAAATGATAATTTGAAAGATAAAAAAAAATTACATATAAAAATATCTAAACAATTAAATAAATTTGGTATTAAATATCATAAACTATTTATATCCAAACCAGCTGCAGACATCTATATAGATGATAAAGCTTATGGGTATAATAAATCTTGGGTAAAAAAATTTAGAAAGTATTAAAGTAAAATTATGAATAAAATAAAATTTGTATCTAATTATATTGAGGAATATTGTGAAAAAATTGTATCTGCTGAAACTCAAAAAGACAAGATAGTTTCAATATGTAATCTATTGATAAAAGTAAAAGCTAAAAATACAATCCATATATTTGGAAATGGTGGAAGTGCAAGTATTGCATCACATTTCAGTATGGACTTAACTAATAATTCCAATTTGAGATGTCTTAGTTACAATGATCCAGCTATAATTACTTGTTATGCAAATGATTTTAAATTTGAAAATTGGATATCAAGAGCGATCACAAAATATGGAAAAAGTGATGATGTTTTAATATTAATTTCGTCTAGTGGGACTTCTAAAAATATGGTTAATGGTTTTAAAGCAGCTAAAAAAAAAAATTTTGATAAAATAATTAGCTTTACTGGATTTAAAAAAGAAAATTATTTGAGTAAAAACAGTGATATTAATTTTTGGATTGAATCAAATACATATAACATCATAGAAAATGCCCATCAATTTTATTTGTTAATGATAGTTGATTTAATAAAAAAACTTAAACGATAACTTGGATGTATCGCAGTTTAATAAATAAGTCTTATGAGTTTTTTTTAAAAAAAAAATTTATCGTAAAATCAAAAAAGATTTCTATTTTAATTAAAAAAATCTTACCTAAAAATTATTTTTTTTATATTATTGATGTTGGTGCAGGAGGGAGATATTTGCCTTCAGTATTAAATTTTGATGGTTCTAGTAAAGTTTTTATGATAGATCCAAATGACAATCTGAATACGTCTTATAATAACTTATTAAAAATAACTGTTAATAAAAAAAATATTATTCCAATTAAAGAGGGCATACATAAAAAAAATGGTATAATAAATTATTATCAAGCTAATAAATCAACAAGTTCTAGCTTCATAAATTATGATGACAATTTAAAAAAAACTAAAAAAAAAGTTCACACATACCAATATTTAAAAAAAAAATATAAAATTTTAAAAGTTGACATATTAAAAGTTGATATTGAAGGTCTTGAGTTAAGTGTACTTAGAGATGTGCTATCTTCTAGTACACCACTTATAATTGAGGTAGAGGTGAATTTTAAAGATTCAGTTTTTGGAGACACTTTTACAAGTATACATAGTCTTTTATCAAAAAAATATTTTTTAAAAACTGGATATCCTACATTTAAAAAAAATGAAAATAAATTTAATGGAAATTTATCACCATTTAGACAAGGTAGTTATGCCTCACCATCATTTAGAAATCCAATAAATCAAATGGACTGTTATTACATTTTAAAGAAGAAAAATTATAATATATACGATTTATTACTCTTGATAGGCTACGGTTTTTTTGATGAGGCAAAAAAAATCATAAAAATTTTAGATAAACAATTAAATATAAATGAAAGAGAAAATTTAAAAAAAATATGTAATTATTTTCATGAAAAATAGAACTTTATTTTTAATTATCGAAAGTATTAAAAACCCAAAAAAGTTTTTTTGTGTTTTATATAAAAATTTGTTTTCAATCCCATCATTAGAATTTTTAAGAAAAATTAAGTCAAAAAAAATCAAATCTCTCTATTTAAACTTTTGGTTTTTTTTTTCTAAGAAAAATAGTAATTTCAAAAAGATATGTTTTAATGTTTCAAAGATAAATAAAAAACGAGTATTTAATTTTAATAAAAATAAATTACCAGAGGAAGAAATTATTGATTCGTTATCTAGTAATGGCATTGTCGTTATAGAAGATATTTTAGTTAAAAAAAATTTGCAAAAATTAATATCTTTGATTGATGAATTAAAACAAACACCATATGATTTGGGAAAAAATTCATATTTACAAAAAGCTAAAAAAACAATATCTGAAGATCAAAAAAGAGAGAGATTAACTTGTGATTTTAATGATATTAATTTTGAAGAGTTAGACTATCTTTGTGAAAGGATATCTTATTTATTTTATGGGAAAGGCCTAATTCCAACAAAGTCATTATATATTGACAAATGTTTAGATATACCAGAATCAAAAATCCGTGGAGACAATTATTTGCATATTGATAGGTTTTTACCTAATTTGAAGATTTTATTTTCACCTTTTGAAGTTACAGAGAACAATGCACCATTTATTTATTCTTTAAATAGTCATAAAATTAATGGTAATTACAAAAAATTTATATTAGAAGCTAAAAACTTTGATGAAACGGACGTAGGTGCAGATAATTATATAAAAAATAAATCAACTATAACTTTAAAAGAGAATAGTGCCATTATTGCAGTGACAAATGGTTTTCATGGAAGAACTTCATTTAAAAAAAAAGGTGAAAGAGTTATATTATTTCACCAATTTAATAGATCATTTGATAAATTAAATTATTTGAATTTTTAGTTACGATAAAAACAATACATTACAATTAAAGAGATGAGCATATGATTAATAAAAAAATTGCAGTAATAGGAATAGGATATGTGGGGTTACCCTTAGCTGTAGAGCTAAGTAATCATTTTAATGTAATTGGTTACGATGCAAATAAAAATAAGATTAATAATTTAAATTCTGGAACAGACCTTAATCAGCAATATTCTGCAAAGGAAATTAATAAAAAGAATTTATCGTTCACAAATGATCAAAATAAAGTAACAAATTCTAACATTTATATCGTCTGTGTGCCCACGCCAGTTACAAAGAAAAAATTACCAAATCTAAAATATTTAAAAAAAGCTTCAATTTTAATTGGAAAAACTATCAAAAAGAATGAAACAGTTATATTTGAGTCCACAGTTTATCCTGGTTGTACAGAGGAAATTTGCATTCCATTAATTGAAAAATATTCAAGTTTAAAAATTAATGCTGATTTTTATTGTGGATATTCACCAGAAAGAATTAACCCGGGAGATAAAATTAATAAATTAAGTAATATAAAAAAAATTATAAGTGCTTCATCAAAAAAAGGTTTAAAAATTGTAAGAAATATTTATGAAAAAATAATATTTGCTGGCTTACATGAGGCCGAAAGTATCAAGGTGGCAGAAGCAGCTAAGATTTTAGAAAATATACAAAGATCGATTAATATAAGTTTAATTAATGAAGCCTCTCTAATTTTTAGAAAATTAAAAATTAACACTCACGAAGTCTTAAATGCAGCTTCAACTAAATGGAACTTTATAAAATTTAAACCTGGGTTAGTGGGGGGACATTGTATTGCAATAGATCCATACTATTTAACTTACAAAGCAAAAAAAGTTGGAATAAATCCAAAATTAATATTGTCTGGACAGAATATTAACAATTATATTCCATTACATATTGCAAAAAGAGTATCAAAAAAAATAAATTTAAATAAAAAAAATAAAAAAAGAATTTTAGTATTGGGTCTAACTTTTAAAGAAGATTGCCCAGATATACGCCACAGTAAAGTATTTGATATAATTGATAAGTTAGTAAAAAATGGAGCATTGGTAGATGTTTATGATCCCTGGATTAAAAAAAATGTTTTAGAAAATAAAATAAAATTTAAAATGATTGAAAGTCTAAAAAATAACAATAAAAATAAATACGATTCTATTATATTAGCCGTTTCTCATAAAATTTTTAAAAAAATTGGTTTTAAAAAAATTAAAACCTTAATGAAAAAAAAGTCCTTTTTCTTCGACGTAAAAAGTTTGTTTTACAAAGAAGAAGGTGTTGAGTGTTTGTAAATGAATAAAAGATTAAACGTCGGTGTTATTGGTTTGGGAGTAGGAAGCTATCATCTTAATAACTTAATAAACAATAAATATGTCAATGTTATATCAGTTTGTGATTTTGATAAAAAAAAAATAAAAAAAATAAAACTTAAATATCCATCTATACACATTTCAACAGATTCAGATGTACTTTTAAATAATAAAATAATAGATTTTGTTTGTATAGCTTCATATGACAATCATCATTGTACACAAGTATTAAAAGCCATTAAAAATAAAAAACATGTTTTTGTTGAAAAACCAATTTGCACTAATTATTCAGAATATAATAAAATTAAGAAAGCTTTAAAAAATAATTATAAAATTAAAATTTCTAGCAACTTTGTTTTAAGAAGGTCGCCGCAATTTTTGAAATTAAAAGATATGATCCAAAAAAAAAAATTTGGAAAAATTTACTTAATTTCAGGAGAATACAATTATGGGCGAATTAAAAAAATTATTACAGGTTGGCGAGGTAAAATTCCAATATATTCCGTCACTCATGGTGGAGCAATTCACATTATAGATTTAGCGCTTTCATTGATTAAAAAAAGACCAATTAAAGTGGTGGCTTTAGGAAATAACATTTCAACAAAAAATACAAATTTTAAAAATAATGATATTACTTCCTCTTGCATTGAGTTTGGTGATAAAATGATTTTCAATGTCGTTTCAAATTTTGGGTGTGTTATGCCTCATCATCATACTTTTAAGGTTTATGGTACAAAACTGACATTTATTCAGGAGTTCGATAACGTTAAAATTTTTGAGTCAAGATCAGCAGATAAAAAGATTGTAAAGTTAAGTAAATATTATTCCAATTCAGATAAAAAGATTATTCTTGAAGATTTTATCAATTCAATAGTAAAAAACAAAAAACCTATAGTAGATAGAAATGATGTTATGAATTCTATGGCAATTTCTCTAGCAATTGATAAGTCTATCTCTTCAAAAAAATCAGAAAAAATTAAATATTAAAATGACAATTAAATATCCTTTTGGAAGACCAATTTTAGGAAAAAGTGAAGTAGATATAATTAAAAAAGTTTTGGATTCTAATATTTTAGTACACGGCCAAACAAGTTTAAAGTTTGAAAATATATTTAAAAAATTTACAAAATCAAAAGAAGCAATAAGTGTTTCCTCATGCACAGCGGGAATGCATTTAACATATCTTGCATTGGGACTTGGTAAGGGTGATGAGGTAATTGTACCTGCTCAAACTCATATTTCCACAGCACACTCAGTAGAGCTTACTGGTGCTAAAGCTATTTTTATAGATTGTGAATTAGATACCGGAAATATTAAAATTTCGGAGATAGAAAGAAAAATTAATAAAAAAACTAAGGCAATTGCAATAGTTCACTTTCTTGGAATACCTGTCAACATTACTGAAATTAAAAAGATTGCAAAAAAATATAATTTATTTATTTTAGAAGATTGCGCTTTAGCAATTGGTGCAAAGTATAATCAAAAACATGTTGGAACAATAGGAGACGTGGGAGTTTTTTCTTTTTATCCAGTAAAACACATAACAACAGCTGAAGGTGGAATGATAATAACAAATAATAAGTCATTTGCAAAAAAACTTAGGTTGTTAAGAGCTTTTGGCGTTAATAAAACCTTTTCAGAGAGAAAAAAAGGAATCTATAACTGCGATTATCTTGGTCTAAATTATCGTATGAGTGAAATTCATGCTTCTATTGGCTATATTCAAATGAAAAAATTAAACAATTTTTTAAAACAAAGAAAAAAAAATTTTAGTTTTTTGGAAAAAAAAATTAGACATAACAAAAATATTAGAATTATAAAGAGTAATAAAAACTCATTAGTGAGTTCTAATTATTGTCTAACAGCTATTTTAAAGAATAAGATTTTAAAGAAAAGAGATGAAATTATGAAAAAAATTAATCAACTTGGAGTTGGTACCAGCATATATTACCCTCACCCGGTACCACGAATGAACTATTATAAAAAAAAATATGGTTATCAAGCTCTTAAATATAGAAATGCAGAAATCATAAGTGACAATTCCATTGCATTTTCAGTGGCACCACATTTAAAAAAAGATGATATATCAACTATTTCAAAAATTATAAATAATGTATTAAGGCTGTATGATTGATAAAAAAATAGCAATAATTGGAGGAGTTGGGTTCATTGGTCATAACCTTGCACTCCACTTAAAAAAATTAGGAGCAGAAGTCTTTTTAATTGATAGTTTGGCTGTCAATAATATAAATTCTGTAATAGATAATAAAGATAACTTACCAAACCCTGAGCTTGCATATTCTTTTCTAAATGAGAGAATAAAATTAATTAATCAAGAAAAAATTAAATTATTCATTCAAGATGCAAGGGATTATCATGCGCTATCAAAGATATTAGACTCAATTAAACCACAAATTATTATACACCTCGCTGCAGTTTCACATTCAAATAGATCAAATAAAGATCCATACTCAACATTTGACCACAGCCTAAGAACACTGGAAAATGCTCTCGATTGTTCAAAAAATAAAGTTGAACAATTTATATATTTTTCATCAAGTATGGTTTACGGAAATTTTAATGAAAAAAATGTTAGTGAAGACACAGAGTGTAATCCAATTGGTATTTATGGAGCGTTAAAGTTTTCAGGTGAAAAATTGGTTATAGCTTATAATCAAGTTTTTGATTTACCATATACAATCATAAGACCTTCTGCTTTATATGGGGAGAGATGTATAAGTAGAAGAGTTGGGCAAATTTTTATAGAAAATGCAATTCAAAATAAACCGATAATTATAGATGGCGATGGCGATGATAAACTAGATTTTACTTATATAAATGATCTGATGCATGGAATAGAAATGGTGATTAGAAATCAAAATTCAAAAAATCAAATTTTTAATATCACCCATGGAAACGGTAGACCTATAAAGAAATTAATAGAAATATTAAAAGAAAGCTTTCCAAAGATAGAAATAAAAAAACAGGAAAGAGATAAATTGATGCCAGAGAGAGGAACACTTTCAATTGAAAAGGCAAAAAAATTAATTGAATATCAGCCCACGTGGATACTGGAAAAAGGATATAAAGAATATATTAACTGGTATAAAAATATTTTTTTATCACAAAAAACATAAAATGAAATCAAAGAATTTTTATGGTTTAAGTGATACATTTATCGTTGCAGAAATAGGCAATAATCATGAGGGCAACTTTCACAATGCAAAGAAATTGATAGATAAGGCGGCAGAAGCAAAAGTTGATGCAGTTAAGTTCCAAACTTTTAAAACTGAAAATTTTGTGTCTACTTCTATAGATAACGGGAGAAAAAAAAAATTAGATAAATTTCAACTAACAATGAAAGAATTTACAATGCTTTCAAATTATGCAAAAAAAAAAAAATTAGTTTTTTTTTCAACTCCATTAGATATTGAGAGCTGTAATTATTTAAATAAAATCCAACCAATATTTAAAATTTCATCTGGAGATAATAATTATACTAGTTTAATAAATAAAATATTAAAATTTAAAAAACCAACAATTATCTCAACAGGCATGACAAATTTAAAAGACTTAAAAAAATTAGATACTTTAATTAAAAATAAAAAATTTAAAGCTAAATTATGTTTTTTACATTGTGTTTCTAGTTATCCTGCAACTTTTAAAGAACTTAATTTAAATTCTATTAGTTTTCTTAAAAATAAATTTCCAAATTATTACATAGGTTATTCTGATCACTCAACAGGAATAGAGGCATGCATTAATGCAGCAGCACTAGGTGCAAAGGTAATAGAAAAACACTTTACACTTAGCCATAATTTTTCAAATTTTAGAGATCATCAGTTATCAGCCAATCCAATAGAAATGAAAGAAATGGTTAGAAAGATAAGAAACATCGCAATCATGAAGGGAAAGGTGGATAAAAAGATAACAAAAACTGAACAAAAAAACCAAAAAGCTCTTAGACGTTCTCTTGCTGCAAATAAAACACTAAATCCAGGACACATTATAAAAAATTATGATTTAATTATGTTAAGACCAGCAAATGGATTTAAGGACGATGATCGTAAATTAGTCATAGGAAAGAAAGTTAATCAAATAATTAAAAAAAATGAAATTATATTAAGGAGAAAGTTAAATTGATAATTGGAGTGATACCCGCAAAAAGTGGGTCTAAGAGATTAAAAAATAAAAATATTAAATTTTTGCACAATAAACCTCTAGTTTATTGGACAATAAAGTATGCCAAAGCGTCAAAACTACTAGATAAAATATATGTTTCAACTAATTCAAAAAAAATTGCCTCAATGATGAAAAAATATAAGGTACCTGTAATAATAAGACCACTTAAACTTTGTGGTGAAACGCCAATCATAGATGTTTACAAACACGCATACAAAAAAATCAATAATCAAATTAAATTAATAGTAGGTTTGCAACCAGATCACCCCGATAGAGTAAAAAAATTAGACGATGTGATTAAAATATTTAAGAAAAAAAAAGCAGATTTTCTATACAGCGTTGATAAAGAAAATAATAAAAATGGGGCTCATTATATTCTTTCTAAAAATGTTTTACTTGGTGGTAAAATTAAAAAAAAAGTTAAAGTTATAGATAATTGTACAAATATTCATTTTATTAAAGATTTAAAAAAAGCAGAGAAAAATATTAAAAAAAATGAAAGATAGATTAAAAGTTTTAAGTTCAGTTAATTTAGACTTTGATGATGATATTTTAGAAATACTAAAAAAAAAAGTTAACTTAGAGTTTTCAATTAATTCAAAGAAAAAAACTTTAAAAAAAATAGTTGACGCTGACGTTTATATAGCCTCAGCAGCAATTAGTTTAAATAAAGAAGATATTAGAATTGCAAAAAATTTAAAAATAATATTAAGCCCATCCACAGGTACTGATCACATTGATACTAATGAAGTAAAAAAAAAAAATATTAAATTTTTTCATATTGCAAAGGAAAGAAAACTACTAGATAGCTTTACAGCAACTTCAGAATTGGTTTTTGGTCTTATTTTAAATCTAAACAGAAAAATCATACCAGCTTCTATTGATGCAAAAAAAGGAAAATGGTCTAGAGAAAAATTTTCAGGCTTTCAACTAAAAGATAAAACTTTAGGAATTATTGGTCTTGGTAGGCTAGGTAAAATTACAGCAAAAATTGCAAATGGATTTAGTATGAATGTGATTGGTCATGATATAAAAAAAAAAAAATTGAATAATGTAAAAACCGTAAGCTTAAATTACCTATTTAAAAAATCTGACATAATATCTATCCATATTCATTTAAATAAGAATAACGAAAACTTTATTAATAAAAATAATCTGTCCTTGATGAAAAAAAATAGTATTATGATAAATACTAGTAGAGGAAAAATAATAAACGAAAATGACTTAAAACATTTTTTGGTAAAAAATAAGAATTTTAATGTTGGTCTAGACGTTATAGATGGTGAGTGGCTAACAAATAAAAAATTGTTACAACATAAGTTAATTAGATATTCAAAAAACAATAAAAATTTACTAATTGTGCCGCATATAGGTGGCTCAACTTCAGAATCTATCTATGGTGCAAGGATTTTTATGATAAAGAAGTTGTTAAATTTAATAAAAAATAAGAAGTATGGACTTAATAAATAGCCTTAAAAATAAAAACTTTACGTTGTTAGACTGGTTTACTAATTCAATCTCTTTACCAAGTTTGCAAAAAGATTTACCGCTTGGTCTTTATTTTAATTCTATAAAAAAAAAAGCCAAGAAAATTCCAAAAGATATAGTTGAATTTGGTGTATTTAGGGGAGACTCTATAATAGCTACAGCTTTATTATTAAAAGGAAACAAAATTAAAAAAAAAATTATTGGCTTTGATACATTTGATGGATTTTTAAAAAAACATAAAAAAGATGATGTTAAAATTTTTAAAGATTTATTTTTAAAAAAAAGAATATCCTCAAAATATTATAAATGGATAGAACTTAGGGAAGAGGCTTTAAAATTAAAATTAATCGAAAACCATGAGTGGAAAAATACATCTTTTAAATTTGTAAAGCAAAGAATCAAAGATTTTAAGCCCCAAAAAGATATTGAGTTGATCAAGGATGATATTGTTAAATCCATTAAAAAGATTAAGAAAAATCAAAAATATTCTGTCGTTTTTATGGACTGTAACTTATATGAACCGCATATTGCAGCTTTAGAGCATTGCTGGAAACATTTAACCAAAAATGGTGCTATTTTCTTAAATGATTATTTTTCATTAAAATACCCAGGTGCTAGAATTGCTGTAAATGAATTTTGTAAAAATAAAAAGTTGAAGGTAAAAAAAGTTCAATTTTATCCAGGTGACTTTGAAAGATATTACCTAGAAAAGAGATAATAATGAAATATTGTAAACAATGTATTTTACCAGATATAAGACCAGGTATTTTTTTAAATAAAGAAGGAATATGCTCAGGTTGTTTGGGTCATATTAAAAAAGATACCTTAATAGATTGGAAACAAAGAAAAAAAGATTTTCTTGAAATAGTTTCTGAAGCAAAAAAAAAATCTACTGGTTATGATTGTATTGTACCGGTGAGTGGTGGAAAAGATAGTTGGTATCAAATCATTGTTGCAAAAGAAATGGGGCTAAAGGTCTTGGCAATAACCTGGAAAACTCCAGCAAGAACAGAGATTGGAAAAAGTAATTTATCAAATATGTTGGAATCTTTAAAAGTAGATCACATAGATTATTCATTTTCCAATGAGACAGAAAAAAAATTTTTAGTTGCAGCGTTTGAAAAAACTGGAGTATTGGGTCTCCCGATGCATTTAGGAATTTTTTCAATGTGTACCAGTATGGCAATAAAATTAAAGATACCACTTGTGATATGGGGTGAAAATTCTCAACTTGAATATGGTGGTACAGAAAATGAGCAATTGGCAACAGATCTTAATGATGACTGGCTAAACAAGCATGGCTGTATGGAAGGTACATCAGCAAATGATTGGATAGGCGTTAATAATATTACACAACAAGACATGGTTCCATATCAGATACCCAAAGTTAGAGATTTTATTCCAAAGTCAATCTTTCTTGGATCATTTATTAAGTGGAATTCATTCGAAATTTTAAATGAAGTGTGCAAATATGGTTTTGTTTATGAGGAAAACAAAGGAAAAGTGGGAGTGTGGGATTTTGCTGATATTGACTGCAACTTTATCTCATTACATCATTTTCCAAAATGGCACAAATTCGGTATCACGCGGTCATTTGACAATCTATCAATTCAAATTAGATACGGCATGATCACTAGAAATGAGGCCATCGAAACTTTAAAAAAAAAGGGACTAGGAATACCAAAAAAAGATATAGAAATTTTTTGTAAATTTGTTGAAAAACCTGAAAAGTGGTTTTGGGAAATTTGCGAAAAATATAGAAATACAGATATATGGTATAAGGATAAAGACACATGGAAAATAAAAGACTTTTTAATATCAGACTGGAACTGGATTGAAAATTAAAAAGATAAAACCACCAAGAAAATTTCAAGTTGGGCTTGTAAAAAATAAAATTTTTATCAAAGATGTTGCTCAAATTAAAGTTAAGGCTGGAGAAAAAGTTAATATAAATAAAAATGATATAAATGTAGAAATTCTGCCTTGGGGTTTTTTGATAAAAAATGAACTTGTTAAAAAAACTAGTTCTAACTTTATGTTTGCAGGATCAAATGAAAATAAGATTCATTTACTGGCTTACAAAAAAAATAAAATTGTTTTTTTTTTAGATTATTGTAAAAATGAAAAACTTAAAAAAATCCCAATTAAAAAAGTTATATGAATTTAAAAAGAGGAAAGAAAAGTGTAGATTTGAGCCTATATAAAAATGAACAAGTAACTTTAAAGTTTTTACAATCAGAATATGATATAGCAAGAAAATCATGGGGGTATTATGTTACTCCTTCATTACAAAAAAGATGTAAATCAAACAGCTTAAATGGTGCAATAATTTTTAATAAAAAAAATAATCAAACTAATTTTGTTTTAGTTAATAGCAAAAAAAAAACTCTTTTCAAAAGATATTTAGATAATAATGATTATAAGATCATCACATGGGTGAATGATAATAAAAAATTTAAAAAATTTTTCGAATAAAATGTGTGGAATTTTAGGTATTATAGGAAATCGAATTTCTAAAGATTATTTGAATTCTGATAAATTAAAGCTATCTTTAAATCATAGAGGACCAGATTTTACTGGTCATATATTTATTGATCCAATATTTTTTATTCATAATAGACTTTCAATAATTGATTTAGATAAAAGAGCACATCAACCTTTTTTTTCTAACGATAGAAGTAAAGTTATCATATTTAATGGTGAAATTTATAACTACCCGGAAATAAAAAAAGAATTACTCAATAGTTATGAATTCAAAACATTAAGCGATACAGAAGTTCTTTTGGCGGCTTACGAAAAATGGGGCACAAAATGTTTAGATAAGTTTAAAGGAGCATTTGCATTTTGTATATATGATTTTAAAAAAAAAATTGCATTTTTTGCAAGAGATAGATTTGGCCAAAAACCAATTTTTTTTTGGAAAAATAAAAAAAACTTACATTTTGCATCAGAAATAAAAGGCTTAATAGCATCAGGGTATGAAGCAGAACCAAATTATGAAATTTGGCATGATTACTTAAACCTTGGAAAAACTGATCACAAACGAGACACGTTCTTTAAAAATATTTTTCAATTATTACCTGGGGAATTTGCAATCTATAAATTAGATGAAGGTATAAAAATTAATAAGTGGTATAAATTTGAAGAAAATATTTTAAATATAAAAAAATCACTTAATATTAAAAATGAAATATTGGATAGATTAAGTGAATCTATCAAACTTAATTCTCGAGCAGATGTACCTTTGGCATTATCTTTATCAGGTGGCTTAGATTCTTCAATTTTGATGTCATTAGGTTTAAAAAATGATATTTTTGATAAAAAACCAAATTGTTACTCCATTGTTTTTGGACAAGATTTTTCAGAAAAAGAATATGTAAATAATTCAACTGAATACTATGGTTTTAAAAGCAATTTTGTGAATTTCTCAAAAGATGAATTTAAAGAGTCAATAGAACCAATGATATGGAGCTTAGAATCTCCTTCGGGAGGTCTTATGAATTGTGCATTAGCAAAGCTTTGCGATCAAATCAAAAAAGAAAAAAATAAAATAGTTTTAGATGGAACAGGATTAGATGAGGGATTTGGAGGTTACGAAATACATCATCTTAAATATTTGATAGATTTAAAAAAAAATAATAAAAAAAAATTTGAATATGCATTAAAATTATTTAGTAAAAATTGGGGGATTACAATAAATGAAATAAATAAAAAAATAGCTTCAATGCAAAATATTATTCCAAAAACAATTGATGGATACGATATGATCAATTCCAATTTAGTTACCCGTAGTTTTTCTGAAAATTTTATAAATAAAAAGAATGAAAAAAATGATGATGAAAAAATTAATACTGGTGATTTAGTAAAAGATTCACTTGTTGAGTACATACAGCAAACAAAAATTCCAAGAAATAATAGGCTAAAAGATCGAATAAGTATGGCATTTGGTTTAGAGCTTCGTTTACCATTTTTAGAGCATAACTTACTGGAATATGCTTTGTCGCTTAATACTAAATCTTATTTTTTAAATGGAAATTCTAAATCAATATTAAGATATTCCGTGAAGAATATTGTTCAAAATAAAGTTAGAAAAGCGAAAAAATTTTCAATTCAATCACCTCAAAATATATGGCTTAAAACTGAACCAATGAAGTCCTACATAGAAAGCATTATTAATTCTAAAAATATAGAAGATAGAAAAATTTTTGATGTAAAAAATGTGAAAAATGAATGGAAAAAGTTTTTGGATGGCAAATTTGAAACTAGTTTTTTTATTTGGCAATTTATTAATACAGAGGTTTGGTTCCAAACATTTATTGATAAAAGAACAGAAAATGTAAATAAATCTTTTAATTTTAATAAATGAAATTAGCAATTTTTTGTAATAATTTGAGAGGGTTGCAATTAATTAAATATTTAGAAAAACAATATGAGATAAAATTAGTTATAATTTCTAAAAAAAATTTAGAAAAATCAATATTAAATTATATTAAAAATAGATTTTTATTTATAATAATTAATGATGTGAATAATGCAAAAGTTTTTAATTTAATAAAAAATAATAATATTGATATTAATATTATTGCTGGATTTCCATATATATTAAAACAAAAAATCATAGATTCATCAAAGTTTGGTACAATAAATTTACATGGAGGAAAGCTACCTGGTTATAGGGGTGGGTCTCCTTTAAATTGGCAAATAATAAAGAATGAAAAAAAAATAGGACTTTCAATTATTAAAATTACAGAAAAAATAGATAAAGGGCCTTTAGTTGGAAAAACTTCATTTTTCTTAAAAAAAAAAGACAATATCAACGATGTTAAGCGTAAAAGCTTTAAATTTTTTAAAAAAATAATAGATAAATCAATTGATAATTTCATAAAAAAAAGATTCCTAAAAATAAACTACAGCAAAGGTTTTTATTTTAAGCAGAGAATTAAAAATGATAGTCAAATATATTTTGATAAAATGACAAATTTACAAGTTTTTAATTTGGTAAGAGCATCAAGTTATCCTTATAACGCTTTTTATTTCAATAATAGAAAAAAAATATTACTAAAAAAAGTTATGATTTCAAAAATCAAATTACTTGGCGAAATAGGCTTAATTTCAAAAATAAATAACTTTACTTTTATTAAGTGCAAAAGAGGAACAATTAAAGTATTAAAATAATATATTATGATTAATAAAAAAATCTCAAGCCCATATTTAGATTTGACAAGATTAAAAAATCCTAAAGATGGTTTTAAAAATTGTATTAAGCTTTTGGAAAAAAAAATTAAAATTAATAAAAAAAAAATTATTGATATTGGTTGTGCAAACGGTGAATTCTTAGATTACTTTATTTATAAATATCCTGTAAATTTTTATTGTGGTGTTGATATTGATAAATCTTTCTTAAATGTAGCGAAAAAAAATAATAGATTAAAGGATGTAAAATTTATAAATAACAATTTTAAAAATATCAAAATTAAATCTTTATTTGATGTTGCTATTTGTATGGGTGTTTCTCATTCTATAAAAAATATTGATGAATTAATTACCAAGTTACTAACATTTGTTAGAAAAAAGGGAATTGTCATTATAGACGGTTTTTTTAATGATTATGATATTGATACACAAATTTTCTTTAAAGATAATTCAAGTAAAAATAAAAAATGGCAAAATAATTTTAATCATTTTTCAAAACATACAGTTATTAAAATATTAAAAAATAAAAAAATAAAAAAATTTTCATTTCATGATTCTGTACTAAAAGTTGATATTCCTAAAAATCATAAAATTAAGCCACACCATTTTGTATGGACTGAAATGATTGGTAAAAAAAAAATTGTAACTAACGGGATAAACTTGATTTTTAAAAGACAATTTTTACTTTTTAAAAAGTACTAAAAATTTAAACTAATGAGTTTTAAAACCAATAAGAGTTTTTTTATAAAACATAATAAAAAGTATTTCAAATTAAAAAAATTAGAAATAGTAAAAAAAAATTACAGCTAACAAAACTCAATTCAATATTAATCAATACAAGCAGAAGTCAAATCATAAATGAAAAAGATTTATTTTTTTTTCTCAAAACTAGAAAACATTTTAGAGTCGGTTTAGATGTTATAGACGGGGAATCGCTTAATAAGAATACATTAAAAAAACATCCATTAATAAATTATTCAAAAAAAATCATAACCTCATAATACTCGCACACATTGGAGGATCCACTATAGAGTCCATTTATGGAGACAGGTTGCATGTTATAAAAAAGTTTTAAATAAACAAAATTGATACGAAGTACTTGGAAAATTATGGTATGATAATTAAATGAACTATTATAATTCCCATGATGTTTGTCAGCAATTTTTAGAGCTAGTTCAAAAATTGTCACCAAATTCAGAAACTCACAGAAAATTAGAATTAGAAAAAAAACTAATAATAGAGGTTATTCAAATACTTACAAATGAGCATTCAATTGTTAAACACAGTTATTATAGAGATGAAAATTCAAAAGAAGGATTGGTTAATCCTTTTTATTCAGATCATCTTACCAAACTTATTCATCACATAAATTTTGCTCTATGGAAATCAAAAAAAGATCAAGTATTTAGTGATTGTCTATTTTTTATTTTAAAATCTCACTGTCACATAAATCTATTTTATAGAACGAGGATGCCTGCATATTTTTTCCCTTTTCATGCTTTGGGCTCAGTTTTTGGACGTACAAATTATGGTAAATATTTTTTTGTTCATCAAAACTGTACCGTCGGAGGTAATTATACAGAGTTTCCTATTTTTGGAGACGGAGTAGTACTTGGCCCGAACACAACCATTTTAGGTAAATGCAAAATTGGTGATAATGTAAAAGTCGGAACCGGAACACTAATTATCGAAAAAGATGTTCCTGATAATAGTACAATTTTTGGACGTCCAGGAAATTATGTGGTGAGTGAAAACAAATTAGATAATAGAAAAATTTGGTTAGATATATAGAAGATATGAAATATTGTAAAAAATGTATTATTAAAAAAAATTACTATTTCCAAAATCAAATTAACTAGTGAATAGGCAGCATTGCTATGATTAAAAATTAAAATCTAATGACTCATAACACTGACAGGAATATTTTTATAAAACACAACTACAAATATTTAAAATTTAAAAAATTCAAAAATAATAAAAAAAAAATTTTAATTGAATTTTCAAAATGGAGTTCTTTACATGTTTCAAGCTCATACTTGTTAAAAGCTTTACAATTAAAATTTAATGCAAATATTATTACATATTTGGGAAATCTTAATCTAACAAGGCCAATTAAAATGACTCTAACTGATAAGATTAAATGGTCTTTTGGAAATTTTTTTTCTATTAAATATTTTGGAATATTTAAATCAATGGGTTCATATGATTTTTTATGGCCTAATTTAAATTCAATTAATAATTCAAAAATAGAAAAAATTCATAAAAATATTTATAAAGGAATTAAAAATAAAAGAGATCTAGAAAATTTAAAGGTTTATAATATTTGGATTGGCGATCTTATTTATGACTCATATTTGAAATATTACAATGAAGAAACAGTTGATATTTTAAGTTTGAAATTTAAGAATTATTTAAAAGACCAAATTGGCTTATTCCTTTTTTGGTTTGAATATATTAATCAAAATCAAGTCAAAGCTTTTATAATTAGTCATTCTGTTTATTCATTGGCATTACCTGCAAGAATTGCAATAAAAAAAAATATCAAAGTTTA
>Ga0114997_10001141_pt1 | contig 22232 bp, 24 predicted proteins | sample ArcticOcean_MG_C_2_FD_87045 | JGI IMG/M metagenome (GOLD analysis project Ga0114997, IMG submission 87045) | Marine microbial communities from western Arctic Ocean - ArcticOcean_MG_CB4_136 | ecosystem: Environmental > Aquatic > Marine > Oceanic | place: Arctic Ocean: Canada Basin | collected...
GATTAATTTTTTTAAAAATAGCGATAAAGAAAATAAAGAAAATGATGATGATTTATTATCTAAAACAGCATCTTTATTGGTACATGTTGCTAAAATTGATCAAAACTTTACTGAAAAAGAAAAAGAAATTATTAAAAAAACACTAATTAATTTAGGTGCGAACAGTTCTAATATTGACGAACTAATTAAAAATTCTGAAACTAGTGAAAAAGAATCAGTTCAAATACTAGAGTTTACTAAAATAATTAAAAAAGCTGATATCACATTTAAAACAAAAATTATTGAAACGCTATGGACTATTATTTACTCTGATAAAGTGGAGGATATGTATGAATCTAATTTAATGAGAAGATTATCAGGTTTGTTATATTTGGATAATAGGGTAGTAGGTAGTATAAAAGAAAAAATTAAAAAAAAATTTAGCTAATGACCTATATCATAAATGAAAAGTGTATTAAGTGTAAATTAATGGACTGTGTAGAAGTTTGCCCAGTTGATTGCTTTTACGAAGGAAAAAATATGCTTGTAATTAAACCCGATGAGTGTATAGATTGTGGCGTTTGCGAACCAGAATGTCCAGTTGACGCTATAGTTCCTGATACTGAAAATAATAACGAAAAATGGTTGGAGTTAAACACAAAGTATTCTGAAATTTGGCCCAATATAACCAAAAAGACAGAACCACCACCTGATGGTGAAAAATATAAAAATGAAAAAAATAAGTTTGAAAAATATTTTAAAGAGAACCTTAAGTAAAAAAAAAAATAAAAAAATAAAAAAAATCACAAAAAAAACTAAAACTACAAGAAAAACTAAATTCACAAAAACTAATCAAAAAAAAACTGTTAAAATAAAAAAAAAAATAGTAGTAAAAGAAAAAATTAAAAATGAAAGTATAAGAATTAAAAAAAAAAATAAAATAAAGCCTGAAATAAAAAAAATAAAAAAACAAGAATCAGCTAAAAAAGAATATAAACCTAAAGACTATGTAGTTTATCCAAAGCATGGTGTTGGGAAAATTTTATCAATTAGCTCTAAAACAATTGGTGGAATTGAAGTTCAATGTTATGACATTAAATTTGAAAAAGACAAAGCAATTGGTTTGCTTCCAATAAATAAACAGTCAAATTTAAGACCACTATCATCAATTAACCAAGTCAACAAATCACTATCAATATTAAAAAGTAAACCAAAAATAAAAAGATCTATGTGGAGTAGAAGAGCTCAAGAATACGAACAAAAAATTACATCAGGAAAGATTTATGATCTAGCTGAAGTAGTTAGAGACTTAAATAAAGGTGATGATATTATGGTTGATCAATCTTACAGTGAGAGACAACTGTTTGAAAAAGCCTATGAAAGAATACTATCTGAATTTCAAATTGTAATGGATATACCTCTAGAAGATGCACAAAAAAAATTGGACAAAGCTTTAAAAAGAAATTTAGAAAATCGAGCTGAAGTAGTTGAAACAAAACCTGAGGAAACCACTCAAATAACAAAATAAAAAAAACGCTCCTCACACAAAAGTTATGAGAAGCGTTTTTTAAAGAAAACTTACTATCTTCTTCTTTTCTTAGCTTTCTTAGCTTTCTTTTTAGCTTTTTTTCTTTTCTTAGCCATCTTTAGCTCCCTGTTTTAGTTTTCGAATCAAACTGATTCGTTATTACCTTATTTTTATTTTTTTATACAAGTTATGTCAATTAGTTATTTAATTTCTATTTTTCAAAAATTTTAAAAAAAAATTAAAATTAAAATAAATTTTACAAATGTTAAAAAGATAAGAGTTTATGCGAATAATAATCCGTTACATAAAATTAAATATTAATACAATTTTTCAAATTGGTTTTTATATTTTTGAATAATTTTATATCTTTTTAATTTTAAAGTTGGCGTCAACATTCCGTTTTCTATTGTAAATTGTTCATTAATTACAAAATATTTTTTTATTTTTTCTATTTTTGAAAAATCTTTATTTATTCTTTCAATTTCTTCTTGAATTTCATAATTTTTCAAATTTTTATGATCTGTAGACAAAATAATTAATGAAATTAGATAAGGTTTATTATCGCCATACACTAAAGCTTGCTCAATAAAATCTGATTTTGTTAAATGATTTTCAATTTTAACTGGTGAAATATTATCTCCCCCTGGAGTTATAATTATATCTTTTTTTCTATCAGTTATTTTCAAAAAATTATCATTAAATTCACCAATGTCTCCTGTATACAGCCAGCCATTTTTTAAAACTTTTTTCGTTTCCGCTTCATTATTCCAATAACCTAACATTACATTTTCTCCTTTTACAAGAATCTCCCCATCTTGTGCAATTTTTACTTGATTACCTTTAAATGGAGGTCCTACAGTTTCAACTCTAATATCATTTATTAGATTGCAACTGACTATGGGTGAAGTTTCAGTTAATCCATATCCTTGCAAAGTTGGTAGTCCTATAGCATTCAAAAATGAACCTACTTCTTTATCTAAGGCTCCTCCTCCAGAAACAAAAGCTTTTAGGTTGCCTCCAAATTGATTCTTAATTTTTTTTCTTACTAATATTTCGCATATAAAATTTACAAATTTCTCTATTATGGAAAGTTTTTTTTTAAGTAATTTTTTTTTCCCAGATTAATCGTTTTTTTTATTAATATCTTTTTAAAACCAGTGGTTTTACTAAAAGTGGTGTTTATTTTTTGATATAAATTTTGATAAAATCTTGGTACAGCAGTCATAATTTCTGGACAGCAATCATTCATATTTTTAATTAATTTATCTATACTTTCAAAATAGAACACTCTTGCAGCCACTGTTATTTGGACAAACTGAACTGTGTGTTCATAGGAATGAGATAATGGCAACCACGTTAAAAATTTAGTTTTATTTGAAATTATTGGTTTCAACAATTCACTAGAGTCCTCACAGTTATGAAGTATACCTCCATGGCTTAAGATTACTCCTTTAGGTTTTCCCTGAGTACCTGAAGTATAAATTATACAAGCAACATCTTTTCTCTGAATTTTTAAATCTAAAAAATTCTTTTTTTCATAATCTTTATATTTAAATATATCATTTATATTTAAATTAAAATTGATATTGGAATTATTCATTGAATCAAAAATAATAACTTTTTTGATGAAGTTTTTTTTAGGAATTATATTTTTAAGTTTTTCGTATTGGGTATTATCCGATATAAAAACAATAGAAGGTGTGCAGTCATCAATTATATATTCATAATCTCTTTCCGTATATGTTGTATAAGCGGGCACTGTTATGCCTTCGGACAGCATTATGGAAAGATCTGTTATCATCCATTCTGGTCTATTTTCAGAAATTAACAAACATCTATCACCCCTGTTTATATATTTTGAAATTTCACTAGATAATTTAATAGTATTTAAATAAACGTCTTCCCACGAATATTTTTTTTTTGGTTCTTTTAAAGATTCTAAAAAAATATCATCTTTATTTTGTTTTTGATATTGAAGATAAAATAGTTCTAATAAATTGTTTATCTTATTTGTTTTCATAAAATATTGGTGGGCGAAGAGAGAATCGAACTCTCACTTCTTGCAAAACACGATTTTGAGTCGTGCGCGTCTACCAGTTCCGCCATTCGCCCTTAATTTCTATTATTATAATTATAAAAACAAATAGTATAAGAACTCAAATTGTATTAAAAACAAAAAATGTTACAAAAACTATATCAAAAATGTTTAAAACTTGCTTCTCATAAAAATTCAAAAAAATTTTTAGCCATTTTATCTTTTTTAGAAAGCTCTTTTTTCCCAATTCCACCTGATATTATGATTGTGCCAATGGTAATTGCAAAAAAAACTCACTATATAAAAATATTTTTAATTGCTACTATATTTTCTGCTTTAGGAGGGTTGCTAGGATATTTTATAGGAGCATTTTTTTTAGAGATCGGTATGAATGTTGTTGAATTTTATGGATACGAAAATAAAGTTCTTGATTTAAAAACTAATTTAACTGCGGATAGTGGTTTATATATCTGGCTAGCAACACTATTTCTTGCTGGTTTTACTCCATTGCCATTCAAGGTTTTTACTATTACCAGTGGTATAATCGGTTTTAATTTATTAATTTTCTTTTTTATTTGTTTTTTTTCTAGAGGGTTAAGATTTTTTATTGTTGCTTATTTATCATTTAAATTTGGGGATGCTTTTAACAAATTTATGGAAAAAGATGCTTCAAAATGGTTTGCAATTATTGGTATTTTAATTGTGGCTATTTTAACAGCTATGTATTTTACTATTAAATAAAATGACTAAAATTAAACATAAAACAATACTTAATTTAATATTATTATTTAGTTTTTTTACACTTCTTGCTGCTTACTTTATACAGTATATTTTAAACCACCAACCATGTAATCTTTGTTTAATTGAGAGAGTTCCATACATTTCTGCAATAATAATTATTATATTAACTTTAATTTTTAATAAATTTGAAAAAATTTGTCTTATAACTCTTGCTTTAATATTTTTTTCAGCAACGCTGATATCTATTTATCATTTTGGAATCGAACAAGGTTTTATTAAGGAGTCTTTAGTTTGTGATTTAAAAAATCTAAAAAATAGTTTAACAGCAGAAGACCTTTTAAAAGAATTACAAAAAAAAACTATAAGTTGTAAAAATGTTACCTTTAAAATATTTGGACTATCGCTTGCTACAATAAATGCCATTATTTCTTTAATATTAAGCATTATAATAATTAAAATCTTTTTAAATTATGAAAAAAACTAATAAAAAGAAGGTTGAGGAATTTATAAGAGTTGATCATGCAGGTGAGCGCGGAGCTATAAAAATATATGAAGGTCAATTATTAGCATTAAATACACTTATAAAAGATGAAAACTTAAAAAAAAAAATTGAAGTAATGAAAATTCATGAAAAAGAACATTGTGATTATTTTGAGAATGAAATAAAAAAAAGAAATATTAATCCTACAAAACTGTTGCCATTGTGGGATTTACTTGGTGTTGGTCTTGGTTTTGGATCTACAATTTTAGGAAAAAAAGCAGCAATGCTTTGCACGGCTTCTGTTGAAGAAGTTATTGATGAACATTATGCAAATCAAATCAATCAATTAATGCCAGATGAAAAAAAATTAAAAGAAAAAATTATAAAATTTAGAGATGATGAGTTACAACATAAAAATATTGCGTATGAGAACGGTGCAACAAAAAAAGGTATCTATTCTATTTTAGACATAATTATTAAAACTGGATCTAGATTTGCAATTAGTATATCTGAAAAAATATAATTAAGCTTCTAATTCAATATCCCAATATAAATAATCCATCCAACTTTTATGAAGAAAGTTTGGTGGAAAGTTTTTACCATTTTTATGTAAATCTTCTGTTGATGGTTGATGGGGTTTTTGATTTAATTTCATTCCAGAATTAATAAGTAAGCGTCCACCTTTTTTAACATTACAACCTGAACATGCAGTAACAACATTGTCCCAATTTGTTTTTCCTCCTCTGGATCTAGGTAATAAATGATCAAAAGTAAGTTCATTTCCGCTCCCACAATATTGACATAAAAATTTATCTCTTAAAAAAACATTAAATCTAGTAAAATTTGGGTCTGACTGTGGGTTAATAAAATTTTTCAACGCAATAACGCTTGGCAGTTTCATGTTTAAAGAAGGACTCCTTATAACCCGATCGTAATTACTAACAATTGTTACACGATCTAAAAATACAGATTTTACAGAATCTTGCCAGCTCCATAATGATAGGGGATAATAACTTAACGGTCTATAGTCTGCATTTAAAACTAATGCAGGACATTTTTCTAAAGACAAATTTTGTTCAATAAAGTTCATAATTAAAATAAGATTAACTTAATTAAAATAATTAATCAATAACTAGAAAATACTTTTTTAAGTTTTATTAAACTTTAAAATTATTTTTTATATAATTTAATGCTAAGCTTGATGCTTCAGTTGGAATGTTATGTTCACAATTTTTTATAATTTTTGTCTCTACTTCAATATTATTTCTGATGAAAAAATCTTGTGCTTCCAGTAAACTGCTTGGTAAAACAATTGTATCTTTATCTCCATGTATTAATAATATTTTTGTATTTGATTTTTTTCTTTTTAAGAGATCTTCTTTATTAATAATTTTTCCAGAAAAACCAACTATACAATTATAGTTTTCTTCACTTGTTAAACCTAAATTTATAGACATCATACAACCTTGACTAAAACCAGATAAGCATATTTGAAAATTTTTAAGTTTATATTTATTTTTAATCTCATTTATATAATAATTAAGTTTTTGTTCAGCTTTTTTTGATTGTTCCAAAATATATTTTGGATCATCATTGGATAAATCAAACCACTGAAACCCAATAGGATTTATTGCACATATCTCATGACTACTAGGACATAAAAAAATAGTATTGGGTAAAAATCTTTTCCAATTTAAAGCAAGCACACTTATGTCTTTGCCATCACCACCATAGCCATGAAGTAAAATAATAGCATTATTAATTGGTATATCTTTTTCTGGTTTTACAATAACTGTATCGAGTGAAAATGTCATAAGTAATTTTTTTTTATTTAAAAAAATATTCTATACCAAAAAAAAAATTTCTGAAATTATTATAAAAATTAATTAAAATTTTTAAGCCAACTAATAAATTTTTCATCATTAAAATTAATAGCACCAATTACACGTGCAAATTCTTTTCCTTCTTTGTTAAACAAAATAGTAGTGGGTACTCCTCTTAAAGAAAATTTTTTTGCTAAACTATGATTTGAATCAAAGTAAACGTCTAAATTTTTAATATCTAATTTCTTAAAAAAAATTTTAGTTTTATTTAAATCTTCTTTTCCAATATTAATTGCAAAAACCTTTAGATTTTCTAATCTTTTATCTGATTGTAGTAAATCTAGTGATGGCATTTCCTCTTTACATGGCAAACACCAAGTTGCCCAAAAATTCAATATCAATAATTTATTAATAAAATTATCTAAATTTACATCATTATTATTAGCATCTTTAAAAATTATATTTTTATAACTTTTGAGATTTTTATTTATAACAATATTTTTATTGTTAGGTTGTTCTATTGAATAAGATAAACTAATTGTTATTAAATAAAAAAATACTGTTAAAAATTTTAAGACTAAAAATTTCATACTAAATGAGTATAGTTAATTACCATGATCAAAAATAAAAACAACCAGGCAATATGGAATACAAGAATTAAAAAGAATATTTCTTTACTATTTCAAAGAGTTGGCAATTCTATAGATATTGATAAAAAACTTTACAATGAAGATATTGCTGTATCTATAGCTCATGTTGAAATGTTATTTAAGCAAAAAATAATTCCTTTCAAAATTAAAAATAAAATTATTTATGGTTTAAATAAAATTAAAAATGAAATTATTAGGAAAAAATTTGAATATAATAAAAAATATGAAGATATACATATGAACATTGAAAAAAGATTATTTCAAATAATTGGAGAAGAAGCTGGTTATATTCATACTGCAAGGTCTAGAAATGACCAGGTTATTACAGATCTTAAAATTTGGACAAGGTCAGCAACTAATAAAATAAATAAAAATTTAGACAATTTAATTATAACAATTTTAAAAATTGCAGAAAAAAATATTGAAACAATTATGCCTGGGTTTACTCATCTAAAAAATGCACAAGCTATTTCATTTGCACATTACTTAATGGCTTACATTGAAATGTTTAATAGAGATAAAAAAAGATTTACAAATAACTTAGATAATTTATTTGAAAATCCTCTTGGTGTAGCAGCCCTAACAGGAACTTCATTTAATATTGACAGAAATTTTACTACTAAAAAATTAGGTTTTAAGAAACCAACTAACAATTCAATTGATACTATTGCTGATAGAGATTTTGTTTTAGATTTTTTATATAGCGCCTCTGTTTGTTCTATGCATATTTCAAGAATAGCTGAAGAACTAATAATTTGGAATTCAGATGGATTTAATTTAATCACTCTTTCAGACAAAATAGTTACTGGATCATCAATAATGCCACAAAAAAAAAACCCCGACCTACTAGAATATTTAAGGGGTAAATCAGGTACCTCATTTGGAAACTTATTTTCTATGTTAACAATATTAAAAGGCTTACCGCTATCTTATTTTAAAGATCTTCAAGATGATAAAGAAATAATTTTTCAATCAAATGAAAACTTAAGCAATTGTATTGCAATACTTAATGAAGTTTGCAAAAACTTTACTCCTAATAAACAAAAAATGTTAGATCTTGCAAATTGTGGATATATTACTGCAACTGATTTTGCAGATTATCTAGTAAAAAATCATAATATGACCTTTAGAAAAGCTTATCAGGTTACGGCTATGCTTGTTAATTATGCTGAAAAGAAAAAGAAAAAATTGCAAGAATTGAGCATGAATGAATTAAATAAGATAGAACCAAAACTTACAAAAGAAGTATTAAAGGTTTTTGGTTTAAAATACTCAGTTAATTCAAAAAAATCATATGGTGGAACATCTTTTGATAATATTAAAAAGATGATAATTAAATATAAAAAGAATTAAAATGACAAAAAACACAATATTAATAATTCTATGTTTATTTTTTATAGTTTCTTGCGGGAAAAAAGCAGAGCCTGAATACAAGTCAAAAAAAAACACTCTTATTAGTAGGATCTAATGAGATATATAAATAAAAATTTTTTAGTAGAAGGAGTTAAAGTTAAAAATTTAGTAAAAAAATTTAACACGCCAATATATTGTTACTCCTATAAAAGATTAAAAACTAATATAGATAATTTTAAAAAAAATTTTAAATCTTTTAATCCACTAGTCTGTTTTTCTGTAAAATCAAATACTAACGTAAGTTTATTACGTGAAATAAAAAAACTTGGATTTGGCGCTGATGTGGTTTCGGTTGGCGAATTAATGATAGCATTAAAAGCTGGCATTAAACCAAAAAAAATTGTTTTTTCTGGAGTTGGAAAAACGTCTAAAGAATTAAGTTATTCTATTAAAAAAAAAATTTTACTAATAAATACAGAATCTAAAAGTGAAATAATAGAAATTGAAAAAATAGCTAAATCCCAAAAAAAAATAGTAGATATCGGAATTAGATTAAATCCTGAAATAGACGCAAAGACCTTAGATCAAATTTCGACTGGGAAAAAAGAAAATAAATTTGGTGTTGTTGAAAATACTTTTTTGAAATTAGTAAAATATTCACAAAATTCTAAATATATTAATCTTAAATGTTTAAGCGTTCACATAGGTAGTCAAATAGTAAACAATAAACCTTATGAAAAAATGTTAAAAGTTGTTGATAAAATTATTAAAAAATCAAACCATAAATTTGCATATATAGATTTAGGTGGCGGCATAGGAATATCTTACAATAATAAAATTAAAAAATTAAATTATAAAAAATATAATTTTGTAGTAAATAATTTCTTAAAAAATCACAAATCTAAAATAATTTTCGAACCAGGAAGATCTATCATTGGCGATACTGGTATACTTATTTCAAAAGTAACTTATATAAAAAAAACTAAAAACAAAGATTTTATAATACTGGATACTGCAATGAATGACTTAATGAGACCTGCGCTTTATGGTTCACAACATCAAATTATTACAGTATTAAAAAAAAATAAAAAATCAAATAAAACCTATGAATTTGTAGGTCCAATTTGTGAAAGCACTGATAAATTTCTTACAGTAAAAAATTTTGAAAAATTAAATGAAAAAGATTTAATTATAATTTGTGATGTAGGAGCTTATGGCATGTCCTTAAGCTCAAACTACAATGTAAGACCGAAGCCAATAGAAGTTTTGATCAAAGGATCTAAAATTAACATCATAAAAAAAAGACAAAAACTTATGGATTTAATCTAGCTTTTAAATCAAAATGATAAGAAATTTTTTATTTTCAATTTTTTTTTACTCAGGTATTGTTTTAATCTGTATTGTTTTTTTACCATCTTTATTTTTACCTAAAAGTATTGCTTTATTTGGTGGTAAAATTATGGGACGTTGGTCAAAAATTTGCCTTACAATTTTTTTATCTACAAAAATAATTATTAAAGGGAAAGAAAATATAATCAAAAATGAAAAATTTTTTATTGCTTCCTCTCATCAATCAATGTTTGAAACTTTTTTTTTACAAACAATATTTAACTCACCAATATTTATTTTAAAAAAAGAATTACTAAAAATACCTATATTTGGATGGTATTTAAAAAAAATTGGATCAATCTCTATAAATCGAAACAAAATTAAGAAGGAAAATCTTGGTTTTTTTGATCAAATATCAAAATCAGTTTTAAATTCGGACAGACCACTAATAATTTTTCCTCAAGGGACAAGATTAGAGCCAAAAGATAGATTTCCATTCAAGAAAGGTGCAGGCAGAATTTATGAACAATTAAAAATTAAATGTCAACCAATTGCAATTAATTCTGGAAATATTTGGCCAAAAAAAAACTCTTTAAATCCTAATCAATGTTTAACTATTTCAATATTAGAACCTATAGAAGCAAATTTAGAAAAAGAAATTTTTCTTAAAACTTTACAAGATAAAATATATACAGAATTAGATGATTTAAATTAACCCTTCATAGGCATTACTACAAAAATACTATCAAAATCTGATGGATCCTTGACTAATGCTGGGGAGCCTGTGTCGTTAAAAAATATTTCTATTTTATTTCCATCTAATTGAGAGGCAACGTCTATTAAATATCTCGAATTAAAACTAATATCTAAATCATGGTCAAATTTTACACTTAAACTTTCCTTTCCATCTCCACCATTGGCATTATTAACTGATAAATTTAATGTATCTTTTGTTAGATTAAATTTTACTCCATCTTTCTTATCTGTTGAAACTGACGCAACTCTATCAACTGAATCCAAAAAAAGTTTTAAATCAACTTCTAATTTTTTTTGATTATTTTTTGGTATCACTTGGACATAATTTGGAAACTTGCCGTCTATTAGTTTAGAAATTAAAATACTGTTATCAAGTTCAAATTTTATTTTAGATTTTATATTAGAAATTTTCACATACCCTTCATAATCTTCTAATAACGAACATAATTGAAATATTGTTTTTTTTGGTAAAATAATTGGTTCAAATTCAATTTTTTTATTTAATTTTAATTTTGATATAGACATTCTGTGACTGTCAGTTGCAGCAGCTGTTAGAAAAAAAAATTCATCAACTTGAGTTTGGTGTAAATAAACTCCACTTAAATAATGCCTTGTTGCATCATTAGAAACTGAAAATTTACATTTATTAAGTAGTTTTAGTAATTGTTTAGATTTTATGGCAAATTCATTTTGATTAAAATTTTCATCAGTTAATGGAAACTCAGAGGAATTTATACAATTTAAATGAAAAATAGATTTCTCAGATTCTAATTGTAATTTATTTTCGCTGCTTAAAGATAAATTAATTTTTTTTCCAGCAGAAAATTTTCTTATAATATCATGCATTATAGAAGATGCGGTTGTTGTTTTTCCTTCTTCAATAATTTCTACATTATTTATTTCATGTATGAAAATTAAGTCTAAATCTGTTGCTGTAATTAAAAGTTTTGAATTACTAGCATCCAAAAGAACATTCGAAAGAATTGGTAAAGTGCTTCTTTTTTCAATCACACCCTGGCAATAATTCAGTGATTTTTGAAGGTCTTGTTGATTAACGTTAAATTTCATTTTCTTTATTATATAAAATTTTATTTTTTAAATTATCAATGTTACTACTTAATTCTAGATCTTCTTTTTTCAATTTTTCTATAGTTTTTACAGAATGTATAATTGTTGTGTGATCTCTATTTGAAAATTCTCTACCAATTTCTGGTAGTGATTTAGATGTAAGAATTTTAGTTAAATATATAGCCGTTTGCCTTGGTCTAACTAAATATCTTGATCTTCTTGATGACAACATTTCATTTTTACTTATTTTAAAAAATTTACATACTGTTGATTGAATAAGGTCAATTGTAACTTTATTTTCAGATAAATTTAAAAGGTCTTTTAGTATAACTTTTGTCTCTGGTATGGTTGGTATTTTATTATAAATTCTAGAAAATGATACTAATCTATTAGTTGCTCCTACAAGTTCTCTAATGCTTGTTTTAATTTCAAAACTTATAAATTTTTGGATTTCATCTGGTATTTTTATTTGATTAGAATAAAAAATATTTAATTCTTCTATTTTAGTTTTAACTATTTTATACCTTAAATCGTAGTCTGGTTTTTGAATGTCCACCACTAATCCTCCAGCAAATCTTGATTTTATTCTTTCTTGAATTCTGGGCAATTTATTTGGCGCTCTATCTGCTGAAATTATAACTTGAGATCCTTTATCTAATAAGGCATTAAAAGTATGAAAAAACTCTTCTTGCATTGCCTCTTTACCATTCATGAATTGAATATCATCAATTAATAATATGTCGGTATTTCTAAAATACTCCTTAAACCTAACCATATCATTTGATTTAATTGATTTAACAAATTGATACATAAACCTCTCTGCAGAAATAAACATAACTTTGTTTTTTTCTTTTAAGTTAAGGCCTATGGCATTTAGTAGATGGGTCTTCCCCATACCTACTTCACCATAAATATATAGTGGATTATAATGGGAAATATTTTCTGTTACTTTTTTTGAAGCTTCGTAAGCAAGTTTATTGCTAGACCCAATTATAAAATTTTCAAATTTTCTATTCGGATCAATTCGATTATATTGAAGATAAGTATCTTTTATAAATGAAACATTATCATTTGTGTATAAAGTTTTTTTTTCTTTTTCTGAAATTTTATTTTTATCATCATTTTTTTTTTCATTAATTATTAATTCAATTCTATTAATATCTTTTTTATAAACTTTAATAATTTTCAATATATGGTCTAAATACCTAGAAGTTATCCAATCCCTAATAAATCTAGTTGATACAGAAAGTAGTACATAACTTTTTAATTCTTCAACAAAATCAATTTTTTTAAGCCAACTTTCATAAATATCATCACCTAAATTATTTCTCATGTCGGATTGGATAATTTTCCAATCAAGACTATCTTGATTAAAATTATCTTTTTTTTTATCTAAAATATTTTTATTATTCATTGATGAGAAATTCCACTTAAGACCTTCTAGAATTTAATGCAATAAAAAATTTTAAAAATTTTAAAATAAATAAAATCTATAAGTGCATAAATTAATTTCGCAACCAATGAACAAAATAAATATTTTATAAGATAATACTTAATAGTAGATATAAAAATTATTTATAAATATAAATAACTAATTAAAAAATTAATCTATATGTAGTAATTATTTTTAATAAACTTTTATATTTAGTATAGCCACTTTTAGTTGAAGTTACTTTTAAATTGAATCAACCGTTAGTAGTTAAATTTATAAAATTAATAGTTTTTTTATTTAAGAAAATTTTTAATTTATGAATCAACTGTTAGTATATAAGCTTATAAAACGTTAATTTTCTTTGTAATTCTCGAAATATTTCTTGACGCGTTTTTCTTTTTGATAATACCTGTTTTAACAACCCTCATTAATTGTGAGTTTAAATTTGGCAAAAAAGCTAAAGCTTCTTTCTTTTTTTTCGATTCTAATAACAAATCCATTTTTTTAATGGCATTTCTAAATTTACTTCTTCTAGACTTATTAACTTCAGTCTGTCTAGATATTTTTCTAATTTTTTTAACTGCTGATTTTGTGTTTGCCATAAGCGCAGTTGTATAACTTGAGAAGTTATACTGGTCAACAGAATAATTAATCATTTTTGGCAAATATTGCAAAAAAAAGTAGATCTATTAGATATAAATTTTTTCCTTATTTTACCTTTACATTTGTTTCTTAAGCAGTTTAAGCTTTCTCTTTGATACACTTTAAACTCTTTCTGAAAATTACCGTTACTTCCTGAAATATTTTTAAAATCACGAATACTTGATCCCCCTTTTTTAATTGATTTTCTAAGAACATTATTAGAAAATAAAATAATTCTTTTACATTCTTCTTTAGACAACTTCATTGCACTTTTTGTTGGGCTAATTTTACTAAAAAATAAAATTTCACTTGCATATATGTTTCCAATACCTGATACAAATTTTTGATCTATTAAAAAACTTTTGATATTCTTTTTTTTATTTAAAAAATAATTTAATAGATACTTTGTGTTAAAAGATTTAAAAAATGGCTCAGGTCCTAAATGACTAAATTTTTTTAAAAGCTCCTGATTATTATTTATATATTTAAAAAAACCAAATCTCCTAGGATCATTATAAATGATTTTTAAATCTTTAAATTGAATTTCCACATGATTGTGTTTTTTGGGAAGATTCGGTGAATTATAAAAACTTGTATTTGTAAACTTATTTAAATTATTTTTATTAATTAAATGAATGGTACCAGACATTCCAAGATGAATTAAACAATATGATCCATTAGATAAATTTAATATTAAGTATTTTGAAAACCTTGTTACTTTTGTAACTATTTTATTTTCTAAAAACTCTTCAAATTTTAAGGGAATTTTAAACCTTAAATTCCTGTTTTTAATTATTACTTTTTTTATTTTTTTTTGTTTTATCTTTTGATTTAATGATTGCTTAACTATTTCTACTTCTGGTAATTCTGGCATTTCACACTATATTATTCATAAATAATTTTTTTAATATGCAACAATATCTCCAAAATAAAAAAGGGCTAGTACAGAATGTTTTTAACAATGTGTATAATAAATACGACTTAATGAACGATTTTATGTCACTAGGTGTTCATAGGATTTGGAAAAAAAATTTAATTAATTGGATGAATCCATCAAAAGATAAAAGGCTAATTGATGTTGCGTGTGGCACAGGTGATTTAGGTAAACTCTTCTTAGATTCAACAAATAAGGATGGTAAAATATTTTGTGTTGACCCAAATAAAGGAATGGTTAGTAAAGGAAAAACCAAATTAAATAATTATAAAAATATTAAATGGATAATTTCACCAGCAGAAAATTTACCACTGAAAGATAATTCTTGCGATTACTACACAATTAGTTTCGGCTTACGAAATACAAAAAATTTAGATAAAGCTCTTTCAGAAGCATACCGCGTCTTAAAAAAAGGTGGTCGATTTTTATGCTTAGAATTTTCTAAAATACAAAACTCGAACCTAGATTTTATTTACAAAAATTATACAAAATTAATTCCATCAATAGGCAAAATTGTTGTTGGTAAAAAGGAACCTTATGAGTATTTGATTAAAAGTATTGAGCAATTTATTAACCAGGATAAATTGATTAATTTAATGAAAAAAAATAAATTTAAGAAATGCACTTATAAAAATTTATCTGGAGGTATTGTTGCAATTCACTCTGGTTGGAAAATTTAATGATTAAAAGATTATTTACTTTATTTAAATTAGGCAGAAAACTAGCAAAATCAGATATTTTAAAGATAACATCTAAGTTTAATAAACCACCAACGGTTATTAAAATATTATTTCATATTTTTTCTTTTTCTTTTTCAAAAACAACTAAAGATAATTTTAACACAACTGAAGGTGAGAGACTTTCTAAATCCCTACAATCAATGGGCACTACTTTTATCAAACTTGGACAATTTTTAGCTACAAGACCAGATATAATTGGAGATGAGCTGTCAAAACAACTAGAAGGTTTACAAGACAGATTACCTCCTTTTTCTTTATCAGAAGCAGAAATAATTATTAAGAAAGACTTAGGAGAAGAAACATTCAACACAATAATAGATTTAAGTGAACCTGTTGCTGCAGCTTCAATAGCCCAAGTTCACAAAGCACAAATTAATGACAATGGAATAATAAAAGATGTTGCGATTAAAATTTTAAGACCTGAGATTAAAAAGATATTCAATGAAGAAATTGATGCCTTAATGCTTTTTGCTTTTTTTATTGAATCTTTTATAAAAAAAACAAAAAGATTAAAATTAATAGAGGTTGTTTTTTTACTTAAAGAAATAACTAATCTTGAAATGGATTTAAGATTTGAAGCTGCAGCAGCAAATGAATATGCGGAAAACACTAAAAATGATGCTGGTTTTAAAGTTCCACAAATTTATTGGAATTTTACTAGTGAAAATGTAATGACACTTGATTGGATAGATGGTGTTTCTATTCGTGAAACTGAAGTTCTACAAAAAAGAAATATTAATACTAAAAAAATTGCTTCAGATATTATTCAACACTTTTTAAGACACGCTGTGAGAGATGGATTTTTTCACGCAGATATGCACCAAGGGAACATTTTCATTGATAATAACGAACAAATTGTTCCAATTGATTTTGGAATTATGGGCAGATTAGATAAGCTGAATAGAAGATTCTTGGCAGAAATACTCTTTGGCTTTATCCAAAGAGATTATAAAAAAGTTGCTGAAATCCACTTAGTAGCGGGTCTTGTTCCTAAAGATGTGCCAGTTGCTGACCTGGCTCAAGCGTTAAGATCAATCGGAGAACCAATTTTTGGCCAATCTGTTAAAGATATTTCGGGTGGAAAATTATTGAAACAACTTTTTGACGTTACAGATAAATTTAATATGCAAACCCAACCTCAATTATTAATGCTACAAAAAACTATGGTTGTTGTTGAGGGTGTTGCTAGAAAACTTAATCCCAACACTAATATATGGGAAACATCAAAACCTGTATTGGAAAGTTGGCTAAAAGAAACAAAAGATCCAATTAATACTTTAAGAGAATCGTTAAAAAATACAACTGAGGTTATAAAAAAATTACCTGAATTTCCCGAAGTAATGAATAAAGCAAACCAAGCCTTAACTTTTTTAGCAAGTGGTCAAATACCTCAAAATTCAAGTTCTTATACGGCACTAAATAGCAAGAAATCAGAGATGGTTGCTTTCAGAAATCAATCTATTATTAGTTTATTACTCCTTGTAATTTTTGGCCTATTAGTATTTTAATTTATCCAATGAATACTTTATTAAATAAAAAAATACTATTAATAATATGTGGTGGTATCTCTGCATACAAAAGCTTGGAGCTTATTAGATTATTTAAAAAGCAAGGTACTCAAATTAAAACAATACTTACTAAAAATGCTAAAGAATTTATTACACCACTATCTGTTGCTTCACTTTCTCAAGAAAAAGTTTACGATGATCTATTTAATTTTGAAAATGAAGCAGAAATGGATCATATTTCACTTTCTAGATGGGCAGATGTAATTCTTGTTGCTCCAGCAACAGCAAATACCATTTCAAAATTAAGCTCTGGATCTTCAGAAGATCTTGCTTCAACTGTAATTCTTGCTTCCAATAAAGAGATTTTTCTAACGCCGGCAATGAATGTGCGAATGTGGCAACACCCATCAACAAAAAAAAATCTTAATAAATTAAAATCGTATGACTACAAAATAATTGGCCCTGAGATAGGCGATATGGCGTGTGGAGAGTTTGGTGAAGGAAAAATGACACAGCCCCAAGAAATTTTAAAAGAAATTCAAAATTATTTTTATCAGCTAAATAAAAATCAGAAATTTAAAGCTTTAGTAACAGCAGGACCAACATACGAATATATTGATCCTGTTAGATTTATAACCAACAAGTCTTCTGGAAAACAAGGTTTTGCTTTAGCTAAATCATTAGCTAAAAAAGGATTTGAAACTACACTAATATCAGGTCCGACAAATCAAGAAATAGACAAAAATATAAATTTAATAAAAGTTGAAACAGCCGATCAAATGTTTAAGGCTACACAAAATAATTTACCTACTGATGTTGCAATTTTTTCTGCAGCAGTTGCAGATTTTAAAATAAAAAAACAAAAAAACAAAAAAATAAAAAAACAAGAATGTATGAATTTAGATCTTGAAAAAAATGTCGATATTTTAAATTATGTTTCAAATCATAATTCCTTAAGACCAAAACTTGTTATTGGATTTGCTGCAGAAACAAATGATATTCAAAAAAACGCCAAAAAAAAATTAATGGAAAAAAATTGTGACTGGATCATTGCAAATGATGTTTCAAATAAATCTATTGGGTTTGATTCAGATTTTAATGAAGTTTCAATTTTTTATAAAAAAGAAAATATTGATAATGAAAAACTTCTTATGAAAAAAAAATCTGAAATCTCAGATGAAATTATTGATAGAGTTATTAACCACCTAAATTAAAATTTAATGGTTAAGGTATTAATTAAAAAACTAGATAAATCTGTAGAGCTCCCAGCCTATAAAACTATAGGTGCTTCTGGTATGGACTTAATGGCTTTTGTAAAACAACCAATCAAATTAGTACCTAATAGCTCTTGCTTGGTGCCTACAGGCCTTTCTATTGCATTTTCAAAGGATTATGAAGTACAAATACGTCCAAGATCCGGCCTTGCCGTCAAGCATGGTGTAACGGTTTTAAATACTCCCGGAACTATTGATAGCGATTATAGGGGTGAAATAAAAATAATATTATTTAATCATGGAAGTAAAGAGTTTGTAATTAACAATAAAGATAGAGTCGCTCAAATGATTTTAATACCTGTTCTTAAAATGGATTTAAAAGAAATAGATGATTTGCCTGATACATTAAGAGGAAAAAGTGGATTTGGCTCTACAGGAAAATGAAAAGCCAATTAAATAAGAGTTTGATCGAAAGATTTTCAAGACAAATAATTTTAAAAGATATTGGAATTGTTGGCCAAAAAAAAATTCTATCCTCAAAAGTTTTAATTATTGGTGCAGGTGGACTTGGATGTCCAGTTGCTGAATTTCTTTCGCGAGCAGGAATTGGAACAATAGGTATTATTGATGATGACAAGGTTAGTTTGTCTAATGTACATAGACAAAGTCTTTTTCAAACATCAGATGTAGGGAAATCTAAAGTTAAAGTAGTTAAAAATAAAGTAAAACTTATTAATTCCAATACAAAAGTTAAAATTTATAAATTCAGATTAAATAATATTAATTTTAAAAAAATTATTAATCAATATGACTTTGTTGTTGATGGATCAGATAATTTTAAAACAAAATTTTTACTAAATGATTTTTGCTTAAAATTTAAAAAGTTTCTTGTTACTGGTGCGGTAAATAGGTTTGATGGACATATTTTTACTTTTGATTTTAAAAATAAAAAAATACCTTGTTTAAGATGTTTTTTTCAAGAATCAGAAATTTCAGATGACCTGTTAAACTGTGAGTCTGAAGGAATTCTTGGAACTGTTGCAGGTATAGTGGGTATAATTCAAGCAAATGAAATATTAAAAAAAATATTAAGCATTGGTGAAAATCTTAATAGTTGTATTTTAATTTTAGATTTACTTAATTTAAATTTTAGGAAAGTTAAAATAAAAAAAAGAAAAAAATGTCTGTGCAATCAATAAAAAAAAAAATTATTTGGATATTATTAATATCTTTTTTGCTTATTTTTGAGTCAATCGCTAAAGAAACTTTTTTATCAATAAAAAAAAATAAAGTTAACGTAAGGTATGGACCAGGCTTTGATTACCCTATTAAGTATATTTATAAGAAAATAAATTTGCCCGTCAAATTAATAGATAAAAAAGAAAATTTTAGAAGAATTATAGACATAAAAAACAACAATGGGTGGGTTCATATTTCTCAACTAAAAAAATCAACCTCTATTATTATTCTCAAAAATAAAATTTTATTTAAAAAGCCTTCAAATTTTTCTAAGCCAATCCTAAGATTGGAAAAAGGAAGATTATTAATTGTTAAGAAATGTCAAAAAAATTGGTGTAAAATTAAAACAGACAATTATTCTGGATGGGTAAAAAAAGATAATATTTGGGGATATACTAACTAAAATCTGCTGATAAAGATTTTATATTATCTTCAGTTAGTTTGGTTGAATGAGAATATTCTTTATGGTCAATTCCAAGCTCAACATTTAAATTATTTGATTTAAATTTGTTTATTTGATCCTCATTTAATTTAAAATGGATAAATTGAACGGAAGAAGCTTTTCCTTCTGCAGAAGTTCTATCCACATCTTTTTCTGGTTTAGCTTTAATTATCTCATTATCAATTTTAAAAAATACTTTTTCTTCTATTCCACCAATTTTTCCTAAAAATACAGCTCTAGAAATTGGGCTATCAATTTCAAACATTAAAGTTGCTGTAAGTTCTTTGCCATTGGGAACTAAAGGGTTATATGCAATTAATTCGTCTTTTAACTGTTCATCTCCACCTTTTTCAATGTAAATCATTTCTTGAATTTGGGCTACCATAGTTTCAAAACTTTCAAAATAAAAAGTTGCATAAGGTCCAAGAGCAACTCTTCTATTCTTTTTAAACTCTAAAAGTTCTTGTCGAATTTTTTTTCTGTTTTTTGCATAAACATCTGGTGGAAATAAATCATTTTTTTCAACTTTTTTTTTTTCTTTAGACATAATTATAACCTATAACTTTTTGCCATTAATTCGATGGGGTGTAGTGCCTCATCATTAGCGATATTTGTATCTGATTCTAATTGTTTTAAATGCTTACCAGCTAAAGGACAATCAGAGGCCATATACTTATTATTTTTATTTTTAATTTGCGTTGCTGTTGGTCGCCCAACTTTTATTGCAAGATCATGTGTTTTCTTCATCACACCAAAAGTGCCACCATGACCAGCACATCTTTCAACAATATCCATTTTAATGTTAGGAATAAATTTTAACATATCTCTTGCTTTAATGCCCATATTTTGAGCTCTAGCATGGCAAGCATTATGAATAGTTACTCCGCCATCAATTTCTTGTAATCCTTCAGCTAGGCCTTCGTTTTGTGCTATATCAACGATGTATTCATCAATATCTCTTACACTTTTTGAAAGTCTTTTAATATTTTTATCATTTGGCAATAGCAATGGCCATTCAAATTTTATCATTAACCCACAACTAGCTGTAAGTGTAATAACTTGATAGCCTTTATTAACCCATTCTAATAAATCCTCTGAAACTTTTTTTGCCTGTTCAACAACTTTTGGAAGGTCTGCCTGTTCTAAGAATGGCATGCCGCAGCAGCCTGGGTAAGCTTCTTGTACTTCGACACCATTTTTTTTCAAAACTTTTAAAGCTGCGACTCCTGTATCTTTTTTATTAAAATTAACAAAACAAGTTGAATAAATTACCACCTTTCTACCTTGAGATGGTGCATTACTGTTAATTAGATCTTTATTTTTTTTGAAATAATTTGTAAATGTCTCCGAATTATAAATTGGAAGTTTAGCTCTCATGTCTATTCCAACAATCAACTCTAATATTTTTCTAAATAACTTATTTTTTATATTTAATGACCAATTTATTAATGATGATAACATTACACCAATTTTAGCATTTCTATCTATTTTGGCTAACTGCGCTGGGATAGTGGGTAATTTATTTAATTTCTTTTGAGCAGCTCTATATCTCAACATTAAATGTGGAAAATCTAAATCAAATTCATGTGGTGGGACGTAAGGACATTTTGTCATGAAACACATATCACACAATGTACATGCATCTACTACTGGCTCAAATTGAGTACTTGATAAACTTTCTACATTTTCATTTTTTGAATCATCAATCATCTCAAATAATTTTGGAAACGAGTCACATAAATTAAAACATCTTCTACAACCGTGACAAACATCAAATACTCTTCTCATTTCTGCATCTAATTTTTCAGGATTTAAAAAATCAGGATGCTCAAAATTTATTGGGTGTCTAGTAGGTGCTTCTGTGCCGCCTTCTTTGCTCATATTTAAAATTTTAGGATTTAATGGTGGAGATAGCCCCACCATAAATTAGGTCTTATTTACGCAATAGATTCTAATGTTTTTTGAAATTTACCTGCGTGTGATTTTTCAGCTTTTGCTAAAGTTTCAAACCAATCAGCAATTTCTGCAAAACCTTCCTCTCTAGCTGTCTTTGCCATACCTGGATACATATCAGTATACTCGTGCGTTTCACCTTGGACAGCTGATGCTAAATTAGCTTTAGTTTCACCAATTGGTAATCCAGTAGCGGGGTCACCAACTTCTTCTAAGTATTCAAGATGACCATGGGCATGTCCTGTTTCACCTTCTGCTGTAGATCTAAATACTGATGCTACATCGTTATAACCTTCGATATCTGCTTTTTGAGCAAAATATAAATAACGTCTGTTTGCTTGGCTTTCACCTGCAAATGCATCTTTTAAGTTTTCTTCTGTTTTAC
>Ga0114997_10001142_pt1 | contig 22225 bp, 16 predicted proteins | sample ArcticOcean_MG_C_2_FD_87045 | JGI IMG/M metagenome (GOLD analysis project Ga0114997, IMG submission 87045) | Marine microbial communities from western Arctic Ocean - ArcticOcean_MG_CB4_136 | ecosystem: Environmental > Aquatic > Marine > Oceanic | place: Arctic Ocean: Canada Basin | collected...
AAAACATAAAACCTTAACGAACGTGTCTACAATAAAAAACATATGTGCCCTCATACATTAATATAGCACGTCTCTACAGACTATGCAAGCACTTTCTTTCGATTTTTATAGTTTTTCCAAGTGATCTTGCTTTCTTTTAGGCTAGCAGCCCTCTCTTTGGTCTTCTGTATAAGTTCCGGGTCTAATTGGCCTCGGGTCCTTATAGAGTAATCATCGGGTGTCACAGTCATTTCTTCGTCGGGCTGCTCAAGGGCCCCCTTTTCTCCATCGCCCATGAACTCTCCATACTGGGAGTTATAAAAATCAGCTGCAGTCATTCCCAACTCTGGTAGGTAGTAGTCGGCGCTGATGAGGTCTGGGTGAACCATCACTACCATACTTTCGGTACCCTCCACAGGAACAGTATCTAATTCATCGTGGGCGGCTACGACATCAAGCGCATTAACAAATTTTCCCTTATGAGTTTTAAAGAAGTTGTCAATGTTCTGCTCATAGTCCCCTTGATATTCTAGTTTGTCCCCGCCGGCATTGTCTAAATCAATCTCCCCGTAACGTTCGGTGGGCCGGAGACCCTGTTCAATTCTTTCAGCATTTGTTTTCTTATCTTGTAGCGCCTGCACAGCTAAACTATAACTGGCTGGTAAAACTGTAATCTCACCCTTTGAGCCCGGGGCATATACCACAGAGTTGTTGCCCTTTCCCCATCGGAATGCATACTGGTTGTTCAATTGATCTGCGAAATCTTTGAGCTGGGCTTCATCGGTATTGGCAGCGTCAATATTTTGTGTTACTCTTGCATCGGTTGCTGCAGCTTTAGTATCGGAATGTTGATCGGTAGCGTATTTAAGTCCCCCAAAGCCAATACCCAAAAACAAGGCTAGTGCTGCAGGTATCTTTTTTCCTTGACGAGATAACCTTCTGTATTCCTCTCTGGCTTTCTGTACTTCTGGATCCTCAGAATCTTCGAAAAGAATTTGAATTTCCTTTTTGACATAATATTCTGTAAGGCGCAGTTGTACCTCTTCTTTAATGATTTGACGAAGTTTGTATTTTGTGGTGCGCATAGGTTTACTCAGTCAAGACTGCTTCTAGTTCTTCCCTAATAGTACGTTTTAACGATTCCATAGTGTGGGGGCCCTGGCGGCCAATGGTATTGGCTTCTCGGGTGGCATAGTTAACAATTTTTTCAACTTGCTCATAATCAACCTCTCGGCCGTTTTCCTCTCGCTGGACCGCATCCCAAATGGCCTGCCAGGAGTCAGACATTGCTTCCATCTCTGTGCTGGAGGGTGCCGTGGTTGTTCTACTGTCAATTGGTGTATCAGTGCCGTGACGGCGGGCCGGGCGGTCGCGTGATAAATCCGTATGTATTTTTTCCAAATAGCTCCTGAAATTTACTATGGCGCCTCGAAGCTGTGGGCTCGCATTTTTTACACGGCCCATATTGAGGCGTGTTAGAAATGTTTCAGCCTCAGCACTGCCAGTGTCAATGTCTTGAAATTCTTGTGGCTTGGGGGGATTGTTTCGATCAGCATAAAACTCTTCTACCTCTTCTTTGATGATCTTTTTAAGTCGTGATTGTGTGATTTTCATTTAGCGCTCCCTATACAGCTGATAATAAATTCAACAGTAAATAGTCGTCCCTATCGATAAAGGATGCGTTATTCTTTCTTTCCCTGAAGACTTCTTTTGGCATTGAACCTACATCCTCATATTCACTCACATCAATTTTATACATCTCAATATCATATTTAAGAAGCATCTGGATGATCCTGTTCTCTTTCTTTCGCGCGTCTGGGTCAAGGGCGACATAGATGGGAGTGTCGTTTAAAACGATTTTACGGATAAGCTCTGAGTCTGATCTAAGTGTTGAACCCAAAATGGGAACAGAGTTTCCTGCAACCAGCGCGTCAAAAACTCCCTCTACAATAACGAGATCCTCATTCCAGTTGATGAACAGTTCGTTAAACACAGCGCTCTTTGAGATGCGCGGGTTCTTATACTTATATGGATCTCCCGTATACGAGCGCGCAATAAAGTATGAACAATCGCCATCATCGTCAAAAGACGGAATGATAATTCTGTTTCTATATTCTCCGCTGAAACAGTAACCAATCTTCCATCTAACAATATCGGCTTTCGTTATGCCGCGGCTTTGTAAATATCGTAAAGCTACACGACCAGTGGCGGGAATGTGTTCTGTTGTCAGTGACGTGAATTCTTCTGGGAGTTCCACTTTCGTCTTGTCTTCTCCACTGACTCGTTCCACAAATAGGTCATTAAATCTTTCAAGATCTGACCGGTCCGATATTGCGTCCCATTTCTGTAGTTGCTGAAACGAACCAAAACGTCTAACAAGACGCCTAATGTTACGACCGCGATAATCACAAATCCAACATTTATAAGCGTTTTTGTCCAAGTTAACAGAGAACTTACGCTTGCGGTGATCACATGCCGGGCACGTGAAAAGCAGTTCATTGCCTTTGTCTGTGTAGTCTCCAAGTGTTCCATATAAAATCTTCTTTGCTACTTTCTTATTCATACGCCCTCAACACAGTGTAACCCGGCGGTGTGTGATAGTCAAGAAAAAAGCCCTGCCGAAGCAGGGCTTTATTTTTTAGGCTTGTGTTATCAAGCCCCGAGCGCATTAATAATTTGCGCCTTGGTCGACTTTGTGTTCACAGGCAGTCCGAGGGCCTTGGCGATCCCAAGAAGTTCTACCTTCTTCATGGTTGGGTTCCAAGTAGCTTCGGTTGTTGTAGTCGGGGTTTCAACAGATACCAACTCAATTTCAAAACTGAGTGCCTGGCCAGCAAGAGGGTGGTTCATATCAAGAATGACATTTTCCTCCTGTACTTCCTGGACCTTGGCTAAAAAGGTACCCTGTGGGCCGTTGCCCTGGATCATGCCACCAAGCTCGAATACAAAATCTTCTCCGAAAGCTTGCTTCGGCACAAGTTGGAGTGCTTCTGGGTTGTGAGACCCATACGCTTGTTCCGGCGATAATGTAACATTTTTGGTTTCACCCGTGGCCATGCCGACAACGGCATCATTAAAACCACGAATCATTTTACCTGAGCCGATTGTGAAATTCAAAGTGTCTCCACGTGGTCGCGACTCATCAAACACTGTACCATCGTTCAGTGTTCCCTTGTAATGAACACTTACTGTGTTCCCGTTCTTTACTTGCATTTATTTCTCCTTCATTGCAATGAATAATGCTCTCATAATGTAACACATCATGATTGATATGTCAAGCGCTTTCGCTTATAACTTCTAAATAATCTCCAACTATCGGAAGCACAGTTGTTTCTGTGTCTCCTGCGAACCACACCGCACAGATATCGTGTTCTTCATCAATCTTTGTTATTATTCCAACATTGGTGGTTTGTGGGCTGAACTTTAACATTCTCTGTCTTCGTTCTTCACTTACGTATTTCCGACAAACCAGATCACCGATTTTCATTTATCATTCCTAAACATTTCTCTGGAAATATAACACCTCTTGTTAAGAAATCAATCTTTTCCTTCTTCATCAGAAGCTTTTTGAACCATAGTCAGAACACTAGCCGGCAAGTTTTCAACATAATTTGGTTGAAACCAGTGGACGGCCACAAGATCTTCAAACACCCCAATATATGAGTGAAGTTCAAAGTGCTTCACCTCTATTAATACTACCATTCCTAACCAGGGCTCTCTGCCTGGTGGGATGATATATTCGCTTTCTGTAACAATATCACCGATTTCATAATCAAACCGTTGGTTATGTTCATCGGCGTCCATACTTTAAGTAGATGAGTTCACTTCATTGCGCTCTTGTTCAATCGCATATCCTGCTTTTGCTACTATGATCGCGTCGGCTTTATCATATGAACCAGCCACAGGGTTACCGTGTTTGGTGTACTCTATCTTAAAAGCTGATTCGTGTTCTAGAAGATGTGCCAACACTATTTCCTTGGCTTTTTGGCCGCGTTTGATACTGACACCCGCCTTCTTCCTTGCGGACGAAGCAGAGATGTATTCTGGCTCTATTTCAAACATCTCATATACAAGCCATGATACTATTCCATTAAAAGCTGCTAAAGTTGATATCACACTCGCAGATGATCTTCCTTTGGCGAACATCATCAATGGTTGCTCAATATAGATTTTTTCTATCGGAAACTTTGCATTTCCTATAAAGCTCTCGTTATCTAGCTGGTACATCTCAAATAGATCTTCGATATACTCTTTCACTGCTTCTGCTTTTGCAAAGGGGCCTTTGTGTTTTCGTAAGTCACACATACTATAATGAAGAATTTCATCGTCTCCAACGATAGCAAAGCCAGTTATGCTAGTGGAGACATCAATGCCTAAAATCATCTTACGCCTTATACTTACGCCAACTATGTCGGCTTCTGTTTTGTAAATATTCTTTATTGTGCATTTGTGCGTACGCCTCTTGTTCAAATCTAATATTTCTGTATGCGAGTTCTTTATCTCGAAACCTGATCAGGCCTCTTAAGTAATCCCATCCATACAACATATAAAAGAATACCACAAAAAGTTCTTTTTGTTGAGCAATATGTATAGATTCGTGATTTAAAGTTTCATCTGACATTTTTGTGCGGGATATAATAAACGGAAATAGTGTGATCGCTTGCACATCCACCACTATTGAGAATAGTTTAGTTAATCGCGGGGCTATGATAATTATGGGCCTCATTAGATATCCAATTTCAATTTTATTGTAAGTGCTTCGTCTTCATTTTTAAGGACTGGATTTGCTAAGGTTGCTAAACCAATTAGATTTTTGTTGTCATCGTAGATCGCCACTCTTGAGATATACACCTGTCGTTTAAAGTCTTCGTCATATCCTTGATAACTTGATGTCACTGTGTTAGCTATCAGCCTATCCGGGTTTTCTTGGTATATCATCGATGAGGACACACTAACTTTTGTCTGGCCATACTTTATATATGTTGGATTATTAGAGTAGTTTACTTCACCCCTTCCGGCATGTGCAAACATCGTAATAACTTGTGTATCTGTTTGTCCTTTAAACGATAAGTCAAACGAAGCTGACACAAAGTTGGCGCCTGCTGATGTCTGGTTTACTCCGTCTAGTGCCCCTGCTCCAAAATAGACCCACTTTGGGTTATCGCTGGTGCCGTCTGATTTAATTGGTATTGATGGAGCGCCGTCGCCTAATGCCCAGGATCCTGTTAGCATTACAAACCCTTCATCGTATAAGACAACGCCTGCGACAGCGCCGGGGTTCGGCCCAATTGATTCTATTAATTCACCATTTTGTTTTGAATCTTTAAGCTCTCCTATGAGAGAGCCGGTGAAATACCATTTCAGAGATACACTGCCGCGTTGGATTTGAGTTCCAAAGAATATAGATGGAATTGAAATAAGATTTATATTCTGTGTGTCTTTATCCCAGCCTGGTTGATTGACACTTGAACTTAAACTTACTTTATAGTGCTCGCTAAGAGTTCCATAAAAGTTTAGTCTGTTTCTCAGCGCCCAATAGTGAGTGTTGACCGGGGCTCCTGTTGTTGACTCGCCGGTTCTTGTATTGATGATAGCATCTCTTTGTCCAGCGTTTGCCATATACTGTCTTGTTATAGACGCAGACATTGGATAGCTACTGGTCAGTATGTCGCCGTAAACAAACTCATTTGTATAGCTTGTGGCGCCAACGGTTCTAAAGCTAGCTTTCGCTGACTGTTTTGTAATGAATGGATAGATTGATGTGGCGGTTGTTGGTTCGCCGGCAACACCATGGTCTAATATTCTATCAATGTTATATTCATATAAACTTATATGCCCAGATGGTACATCACGGACTAATGAGGAAACGGCGCCGGACTGTGCCGGTTCGTTATTATAATATACATGGCCATCAAATATGAAAAAGCTTACCTCTGGGCTAGCCCTCATTGTATTTTGGATGATATCTTTGTCAGAAAACTTTTTAATAGACATTGTGAACTCTTCTCACATTAAATAGTCTTGTATTTTAATAGTCCAACCTAACCCGCAGGGTTAGTTCGTTCGTTGGATCTTTACGTAGAGGTTCGGATAGCTTGGCGGTTGCTAATAGCTCGCCGGCTGAGTTGTACATACCGACTGTCGTTACATATGCAATCGGTGTGTCGCTGGCTAAGCTTTTCACTTGAATTTGCGCGCCGGACACATATGTCGGGTTCGTGCTATAGTTATAACGGTTCCATGGAACACGACAAAAATAGATGTTTGAATTGATTTCGGTGGTGTTGTTGAAAGATATGTCTGCTATCCTGTGTCGGAGAGCATTGCACGATGCGGAGATCGTGGAGCCAGTTAGCGCTTCGCGCACTGTTTTCTGGTTTTGTGACAAATCTCCCAGCTGGTCTGAAAAGTCTTCCTGCAGAGTATCAGTAGTGGAGTCATTCTGAAATAACGAAGCCGTTAGAACTGCGATTCCTGCTTGATAGAAAATAAGACCGTCGGCCAGGGTGTCTGATGCGGAAGATGTATAAAGTAGACCGTATTCTCCCCCTAGAACAGCGGCAGTACCACCGGTGTCGGTGGCGAGATTATCGGTTAATGTCTTGATTGCGCCGGCGGTTGTTGCATCGGCCCAAGAACCGGTCGCAACTTTCATTGAAAAGGAGCCTTTCTTGATTTGATCTTTTGTAAGGAGTCGGGAGAAGTTCACAAAGAAGACCTCTCTCATATAGCGATTGTCATCATTGATATTTAAATCTGATTCAAACTTTTGAACAACCTCACCAGTATCTTTACTGTACCCAAGCAAAACTTGCGTCATTTGATTATACATATTGATCTTTTTCGAGTTTTGGATCGAAGTAGATGAAGATAAAACGGATGTTTCGTCATATCCCACAGCAAGATCAAAAATATGATTCGCAGAAGAACTTAAATATGGGTAATCATATACAGATTGAAACTGACCGTGTGAAAAGTTTTTAATGTTCTCATCGATATAAGATCCGGTTCCAAATTTATAGATAGTCCCTGTGAGAGGGAGGGCTTCGTGAAGAAGAGTTTTGGTTGATGTTATATCTGTGTTTAAATTAAATGGTTGGTATTGGTTGGGCATTAATAATTCCTTTGCTTATCTTTTTCTTACAATTCTAAATGGTACCTGGACTGAGACACCTGTTGTCTTTCCAACAACGTATACTATCGTGTCAATATAATCATATGTGTTTCCATCGCCAAATAGATCTTGGGCTATTTTGCCGTATAATGAATATGAGGCGGCCGAAGAATATAAATCAGCTGAGGGCACAAGGGCGATGGCTGTTATGGCGGCGGGTGGGCCGTTTATCGTTGAGAGCTTCTTCCAAGAATCGTGCTCATCAGCTTGCAATAAGTTGGGAATACCTGAAACAATAGCTGTCTTGTAATGATCAATCCCTATTCTGTTCGTTGATGGTGTAGTAGTGCCGGCCAATTGGAGTGTGAAGTCGGGGCCACTGCCGCCGGAACTCATGTCACCGGTCCAATTGGATGTGGCGGCCGAGGGGCCTTGGACACCGACAATGAAGCGCGTGTCAACCGATACATCAAAATTTGAATCCATCAAGTCATTGCCTACTATATAAGTCGTTCGATTTCTGAGGCCTCTAGTTCTTGGTGGGTTTTCTGCCGAGGAGCTAATTCCCGTTTCAATAAAAACCACACTGTTGGTGTTGGTGATGCCGCGGTAATATGACTTTCCGATTTGGGTGGTAAGTTCAGTGTCTGTAGTACTGTTTGCGGACAAGTAGAATATGCTTGAAGTTAAGAACTGCTGATTGTTGCCGGCGGGCGCCAATTCTTTTGAGGTAGAACCAACCACCTTTGCGGTTGGCAAATATAATAAATTCAAATTACCGTTGAAACTTACCAGTCCATAGTTGATATTCGCGTTTGTTTTTGTGAAAGCTTCAAGAACTGGTGTTTGGAGGATCTCCAAATCATAGTATGCGGATCCAGACGGATGGTTTTTGTTATATAACCCGTAGTCGACCTCATCGTCACCGAGCGCAAACTGTGAGATCCTAAAGTTCCCTTCCGCCATTCGTTTTCTTCCAACATCGGTCAGAACTGCGTCGAGAATGATATCTCCACTGTTATCTAAAAAAGCCATTTATTTCCTCTCTCCTCGTAAATAGTTAACAAAATCGTTTATTCGCTTCTCAAATCGTAAGTAATGTTCAAATCTATTTTCTTTCCAGTTTTCTTAGAGGTTAATCTTATCTTAAACCTCTTGTTCCAAATTAAAGAATCAACAGAACCCACCTTAATATTTCCAATTTGTTGTTTTGCCTCGTCCGTATAATCTGCGGCAGAGTCATCTAATAATAGATGTTGAATGTTGGGAACTAAGTTAATTAGTTTTTTAAACGAAATCGACGTTTTAACAAATTTTTCTTTTTCTAAATCTTCAATAAATAGGGTATCAAATATTGAATATGTGTATCCACCATCGTTAACCAACTCAGCTTCATAGATTAAAGATGGTCGGCTAGTGTCGCGATGCTCATTTAAGAATCGAAACATATAATAGTATTTCTTATTTGTATTAATCTTATCATAAAAAATATAATCTTTATATGTTTGTTTATCATTTATCATCTTTAAGTCGATCGTCTGCTGTAACGCTCCATCAAAGTTAGTGTATGCGCGTGGTACTTCGTCGGTTCTATAAACCTCCAGATAACGTGGCCTAGATACAGATTCGTTCATTAACACAGTGTCTTCAAGCAAATTATTGCTATTCAAATAATCTAACTTATAGGTTTCGTCTTCGAAATCTACTATTTTGGGAAAAGCCTTTTCTTCAAAAGCTCGGTATTCAATATCAAATCCTATCCGCTGCGAGGCGTCTTCTAAATGGAATGGTAGTGCTGTGACTGTATTGGCAGGATTATCTAATACTTTAAGTGTCTTTGTTGTGAGTGGTATTTCCATCAGTTTTAGTGATGGTTGAATAGTCATATTATAATCTGCCACATATTTGTTAGGGCTAGCAATTTGGGCGTCAGTTGCAAGCTCATTTCTAGCTGAAAGACTTGTTGAATCATCAATAAATAATCTATCTTTTGTATCGCCGGTCTCTGGATCGTAAAACTGTAGGCAATACTCAGGTGTCCCGGACGGGTCCAAATTGGCTATTGTCTTTGTGACTCTTAGATCTGATGCTTGATATCGAGATCCTCTGACTAACACATAAGCATATACATTGTACGTATATTCTTCTCCATATTTAATCTGTGAATCCATAAACTGGAAATCTTTTATCTGTAGGAGATCGCTTGTTCTATCATACAGATTAGTGGTGTTTATAAACCAAAAGTTTTGGATTACGTTTTGAGTATTTGAATCACCGGTTGGTGGGCCACCAATTTTTTCAATCCTATAGGCCATGGTTTCGGCTGGGCTAGCTTCAACGTCTTGCTTTTTATGTGGTTCGCTGATACTGCTCAAATATAGAGGCTCATCAACAGCATCTAGATAATTTGCAAATGTCTTAGTTGAAAAAAGTGTGTTTTGATAGCGATATACGCCCTTTGAATCCAGCGCCGACTGTCGGGGTAGGAGGTCTTGCCTTCCAATAAAACAATAATCATCGGATATCCGTGTATAATTTAATCTCGCATTATTGATTAAGTCTCCATAATCAACTGATCTAAATTGTAATGTTGAGATTGTGTTCAGTTCTTGGCTCAAATTTAAATGTGTTGTTTCTTGTGCGGTAAAGGATAGGTTTTCTATTGTATTAACTCGTGGCACTTTCCCAAATGTGTCCTTAAGGCTTACGAGAAACTTGGATGAAAAATCATTTTGCTTAATCGATTCGACAAGAGCACCGCCGGGTGATGCCTCAAACTCTATTTTCGTGTAATACGGCATGCGAGCGCGGTTATTCATGGTGTCAACAAACTCTTTTTGCATCGTCATATCATCAAAAAGGACATTCTGCATTTTTGTTGCAACTGCGATGGCAGTGGATGAAGAAATAGCATGACGGGGATATTCTTTGGCCAAATATTCTCTAAGGCGGATGCGCTGGGCTTGAGACACAATTCTTTTTTCGTGAGGGCTCATCGTAGATGTGTCTTCAATATCATCTTCTGTTTTAAATAAGCTGGCCCATAGATCTTGTGATATCACACTTTCACGTGAAACATAGTTAATCATATCACGGTCGTAATAAACGTTTGCTTGCTCGCGGGTGTCGGTTGTTTCGTCTATTTCACTAATAGACTGCAACACATACATGTTAGGTATTAATAACTCACTGCTTAAATCAGATACGTATTTCTCATATTCTGGTATGTGACTGTTATAATCATATGATACATTAATTTTTTCAATCTTTTCTAGAGTGCGATCGCTTTCTCTGGCTTCTAAGACAGTAAACGGAAGAGAATAGCTGAACCAATGGTTTGAGAACTCTTCTCCTGAATATATACCGTTATAATTTTGTTCCCCGTACTCACCACCGTTCATTACGCTTTTCCAATGCTCATCGCTTTTGATGATATCGCTGTTACCATAAATTCGAACTGGGTATTGTATAATTGGTTGTACAATTCTTGATGAGTAAAGGATTGATGCGGCGATACGGTAGCTCTGATTACTTACCTCTGTTATATATTCGCTCTCGGGGATGTCATCGGCGCCGGCATATGGAGTAATGGTTTCTCCAGAATCGGATGAGCTTTGTTGGGTCCACCCGGAACCAAGAGCGGTTCTAAGCGAGTCGCCGGAACCCGACATTAAGGTGGAGTTTATAATTGTTAACTCTTTGGATAAAAAGGACATATTATTAATACCCGCCGGGCGTTGGGATGGTCGGTAGCCCGGGTGTGCTGGGGGCGCCTGGCGTGATAGGGGCCAGGAGTTCGAGCGCTGATGCCTCTTGCGCGGATAGCGTAGCTGGTGTTATTTGTTCGGAGGTTAGTGTCTTTTGTTCAATCCTCTTGAATGTTTGAGATGATTCAATTTGGGTGTTTAACAACATTTCAGCCATGTTTGTAAAAACGCTATTTAACGTTAGTGCTAAAACCTGTGCGTTTGTCAAGATTGGGTTCTCGGGAACTCCAAACTTAGAAAGCAAAGCAGTTAGTTCTAAATTCTCATACGCTACTTCCCAGCGCATAGCTGCTGCGCCGAAGTCGGTCCAGTCGGTAGGTAAAAAGTCGGGACTAGATATCCCAATAAATGGGTTACCTATCGGGTAATACGTCTGCGTTTTTGCTCCGGTGCCGACTAAAGACGAAATTTGAGTTGGCTCTGTTGTTTTTGCGATTACGACAGCACTATTTGTTCTACCAGAAAATTCGTCTAGGTGGGTGGTGGTGGCGTAATCCCATCCATACGAATATGTTTCTGAATCATACTTAGTTATTATATAATTTCCTGTGGTCAACTGATCAATATCTAAGCCATCGGCGCCGACGAGGACGTCGGAAAGTAGAGCTTGTTCTATCTCGGTGAAGCCCATATCTATAGCTCCTTGCCGAATGCTATCTTAAATTCAGGAAGCATGAAACTTGTTGGCAGTTCAATCTGAATGTTTGCTAAACTATTTGCTATATTAATAACGTTTGATTCGTTGATGCCCTTGTTTGGCTGTTGTTTTTTTGCTCTCTCAATGTCGGTCATCTGTTCATCTGGTGTATAGAACGGGTTTTGTCCTGGGTTGGGAAATTTGTCTGTCGCCTTTATTAATTCTGGGCCTAACAGTTGTTTATCTACGCTCTTTAAATCAAATATCTTAGCATTTGGAATGATGGTTTCGTCTGTCTCTATTTGTAGCAACGAAAACGTTGTGTTCATTTTTTGTGATGGGCCTTCTTTTTCTTCTCCCAAAACAGGGGTTCGGTGTGACGCGTTTTGACCTACTATTCCTATTCCGATTGAGCTTAGCAATGAGAGTGCGTTGTCGTTTGCAGATGTCGCTTTATCCGGTTCAGGCAGGAGGCCGGCCCGTGATAGCTTGGTTGTTGTCTTTTTTATTAATGCTACGGAGTCACTAGAACCACCAACCTGTTTACACCCAGAGGTATATATCTTTCTGGCGGTCGTTTTTACGGGTGAACGTTTCATTTGAATTTGTTTTTTTAAATCTGAGGTTTTTATTTGTCTGGCCATTGTTCTATTATTCCTTTCTCTTATCTTAAGTATACCTTAATTATAGTTTTATCTAGTGACTGGTGTTGAATTCCTTAGTTTATCCTCCAGGGTTGTACCTTTAGGATCACCACCGAAATTATCGTTCCAATCATCACTATCGTAATCATTTAAATAGGTTATGTTGGTGCCGTCGCGGGTGCCACTAAAGGTTTCAAGGTTGCCTGTTCCAGTTTTTGCTTTGGACTGACATTTCCAATCGCCATTTATTTTTTGATTATCGCGGACGCGAGAAGCATAATTACTGGGCTCAGACCCGAAACTCTGATACTGTTTAACGAATTCGTCCTCATAATGTGGGTTAACCCACCAAAGTGTGCCGTTGCTTTTTCTAACTACGTAATTACAACCCGACTTATCTGATTTAAACTTAATATTGTCGTATTCATATGAGACCTTCTGGGCCAGGAGTACTTCCTCATGAACTGCTTCGTCCCGATCCGCCTGCTCGTCGGCGGCGGCGGCGGCGTCGACGAGGTCCTCGAGCTGGGCGCCGAGAGCGTCTAAAGCCGCCTCTCGGGCCTCTTCCACAGCAAGAAACTGATTTCTATCGTCCTCGATGAATGTTGCTTCTGTCAACCTCTCAAATGTTTTTGTTAGTGTGTGGCTCTTGGTGGAAGGATCCCACATAGACGCCCCCGGGGGGCTGGCGGTTATCTTCTCACCAATATCCGATGTTGAAGAGTATGTTTCATCAGATAGACCTTCCATTTTGGTATAAAATGCCTGCAGCAATGGGAGCGTGCCTGTTTGTGGCGATATTTTTTGAATCGTTTCTTTCGCTGCCAAAAGCATTTGTCCCTCGTCGCCATCATATCTGTTTGTCAAAAAGTCTAAATGCTTAATATATGTAACTACTGCGTAAATCCATGGAGACGCAGACGGCAATGAGGAATATTTTTCAGTCATTGATTCTGCAAAGAAATCATTAAAAATTCCGTCTATGTTGTTATAACTGCAAGCTGCTTCTGCTTCTAAGAGATATTCGTTGAGGGCGCTTAGAGCTATCAGATATTGAGCGATAACGCCGGTGAGGGCTTGTTTGGTATTGTCTGCAATGGTTAGGGCCACAAAATATTCGTCATAGACACGTTCATCCCACCTCTCCAAAACTGCTTTCCGATCAATATTTTGAAACTCGAATGCCATCATTCTATAGCCGCTATTTTCAGCTAGCGCAAGTTCTGCATTTCTTTGCGCAATATACTGTTTTATCGTTATACTACTGTTTGTAGTTATCATCGCGGGGTATTCCTGTGACGTTGCGTCGGTGCCGAAGAAGGTGGCTTCAGGGGTTGCGTATGTGTCTGAAGGATTATATTCTGCATCGGCTTCAGTATCTACTTTTTGCAGTGGCAAAGTATATTCTATGGCTTTGCCTTGGGGGTTGGCTCCGGATGTACTCCAATCATCTTCCGTAACGGGATGATGTTTATCCAGTTCTAGTTTACGAGGTGTGAAGAACCCTTGCAGGTATTCCATGCTAAAAGTTTCTATGAATTTTGCTACGTCACATACTTCGGCTAAGTAGGAGTTTTTGATCAAATATGTTTGATAGTCAAACGAAACGTATCCAAAACTAATATTGTATTCTTCATAAGTAAAATATATATCGCTGTTCAACCCATCGTAAACTGGATCGCTGATGGTTACATTGTACAACCCACCGTCGCTACCTACCAATTGGATCACTCCTGCTGCGAGTGCATCAGCGGTGGATATATCATCGAGGTGCTCAAAACCTGCTGCAGCGATAGTATGCTCTGTTGTAGTTTTATCACTGGTTGTGATGACTGATCTACCAAGTTTAAAGTTTAACACATCCTCACTAATATCGTCCGGAAACGGAGGCAGTTCATATCCTGAGTTAACCACAGTTCTTGCATCAATGATTTTTGAATTAACTGTTAATCTTTTTGTTAATTCTGGGCTTCTTTTAAGGGCCGTAGTTGAGTTTCTCACAAGTTTTTTGAGGTCGGCGAATAGGGCGCCGGTGGATGTACCGGTGGTTTTTTCAACGAATGACCGGCGGGCGGCGTTTATTCTTGGGATAAGATCAATCTTGTCTTTATACTCATCCAAAGCAAATCGTACTAAGTTAATTGATGATATGAGGGTTTCGTCTGTTACCTTCTTTTTGCCTTTTCCTGTTTGTGTTAGAGGCTCGTAAGCGTCGAGAACTTGTTTGAACCTGTCCAATATTTGCTCTCGCGATATTGTATTTAATTTATAATATTTTTTATTGATTGCTTGAAGCGGGGTTTCCATATACACTTCGTTGTTTGAATCAAAATATGAAATTTCTGTTTGGTTGGGGACTTCGTTTTTTTCTAATATTCTCTCATATGCTATATCGCCAATAAATGTGGATAGGCCGGTGATTGTTGTTAGTGGAGAGTCTGAGAGTTCCTCTGGAGTCAGCATGCTGGAGAACGCCACCAAATTAATGTCCAGGTACTCTGGCATTTTAACTATGATGTGTTCAGCTATCCCAGACACTTTAAAAATTCTCTGACCGGTGGCAGTATATATTTCCACAAAATTTCTATTATTAATTTTGTCTAACAAATCACTGCGATCTATTTCAATTAGTTCGTTACCAAATGTTTGTCCGGTGGGTCCGGTGATGTGGTTATATTTTAAAATTTCAACCAGCAACGAGCTATCGTAGGATAATAATGACAGTTCATCCAGTGAATCTCCAACGCCTGGAATTTGATATGTCTCGTCGCCGTCGGGATGTATTGCTCCCGGGATAGGTGAGATACCAAGGGCTGAAGCATATGCAAGAACAGATTCCGCTTCGGCGGGGTTGCCGGCGGTGGCTGCGCGCTCGCTGTGGAGCGGATCGACTGTTTTGGTCAGCATAAGATAAAAATTTAAATTGTTCACTGCAGACAAAAGTGGGGCTATATCATAATTCTCCACTACTTCTGGTTCCGGCACTAAAAACAAAAAGGAATAGCTAATGTTGAACACAGTGTGATTGCCGGGGACACCTCCTATAAGAACCTGTTCAACATAGGGTACTGGGTAAAGCTCACCAAAGTTTTTAACCAAGTCGCCTTTAACAATTAATCTAGGCATATTTCTGGCTCCGTTGCTTGTCCGTAAATATCAAAGAAAAGATCTTGGTGTGCATCTTCTGTACAATCAAAGTCCAAATCCACGTAATAAGATTCTTTATTAAACTGTGCGGCGGCCTTGCATGCTATTTCTCTATCAATCTCTACATCCTTTAGAATGTCTAAGTAGTGTTCTACACTACCGGTTCCTAGATCAATATCCTTTCTTTCTTTTTGTGTTGGAGAGACCATAAATCCATCGACAATTTGCGGTGGTTTTTCCTTAAAATAAAAACGTTTTAAGCTATCTGATGTTTCTGTCGGTCCTGTGTCTATGAAAGAAAATACTTCGATATCATAGTTCTCCACCAAAAGCTCGGTGTTCATCTCTTCTATATAAATTAATGGGTCATTGCTTTCTAAAAATATAACATCGCCGTCCACGAATGGTGGGGTAACAAGCTCAAGCTTTCTTGGATCTGACGAATTAAAGTTTTCATTGAAATAATCATCGTTGGCCATTGTTTTTAATGAGTAGCTGGCAGATATATTGATCTGTGGTACTCTAGTATTGTTTCTCACATCCATAAATGTCGACGAAGATATTGTTGATTGTAGGACGACGACCTTCCATGCCGGTGCAGTTTGAGTTTCTCCTTGAAGAAAAGCGTCCCCAAGAGCCTGATCAAATCTAAATATGTCTTTGCGGGGCTCATCTATCGTTGGTTCTACATCAATTGCAAAATAATTAAGCTCGCCCTCAGCCTTACGAAGGTTCTTCTTTTCTAGATCCTCAAAAAGAACTAAGCCTTCCAGATATTGAGTATCATCTTTTATTCTCTTGCGGGTTTCGTTTTGAACCTCGTTCCTTCCAAAGTATTGAGCGTCGTAAACTACGTTATCATCATAAAATGCGTAATAGACTGGCTTAAAGATCCCCATGGATAACAGATATTTTCCATAAGAAGTCAATTTTAGATCAATTACTTCTTCTTTTTTGTTTAAAAATCTAGACATGGTTCTTTCTTTTAGTAATTAGAATCCTATACATTTAAATATCATTAAACTTTTTTACGAAGACTGGGGGTGGTGTCCCGGTGGTCGTGGCTGTTGCAGCGCGTGTAGCAACCATCTCTGCCGCGGCGGATTCAATGTTTAGGTCGATAGAAGTGGCTGGGCCGTACGACAACGTTTGTTTTGATTCCAGTTCTCGGACTAGGGAGCGTGTTCTATTTGATTCATCATCAAACATAACTTCAACGTCTACCTTAATACCTTCCACAAAAGACAGGTAATCATATGGCCAATTAAACTGAGGACGATATTTTTCAGAAGTGATAGGCTCGGAACCAAACGGCGATCCTAACTCTATATCAGTTGCGGCCGCTGGATTGAACATCCGACTTTGTTGAAATGATAGGGCGCCGCCGGCTTGCGTTGGAATATGCTTATAATAATCACCTGTTGCACGCTGCTTAACTTTAAAGATCATCCACCGGACATCGTTGTCCATCAAAGCTTCGGCTGTTAACAGTTGAGTTTGGTCTAAACGGTGTGCTATTGATTGCTCTTCAAACGTGACTTTCTTATAGTTCCGGGGGGCAATGTTTTGCCATATATAAGATAGGTCATCCTGATCAAATGTGTAACTGAACTCAAACATATACATAACAATCGGTTCAATATTCGGGTTTCTTAAGAAGTCAAATTGTGGTGGTAGAATATAATTATCCATTTTTGCAACCAACTTCCTTATTGATTCGCCGGCGGCTTGTAAGTCTTGTCCTTCAACCGAAGACGCATTCTTTCTTAGTGCCGCTTTGACTCTCTTTTTTGATATATCGAAAAAACGTTTTTGTTGTATTAACTGTGGTGCTGGAAGTTCAGTGTCCGGGGTGCCGAGCATGGCTGAAGCTGGTGAAATATTGTTTATTATATAAGGAATTGCGACAACTGCTTCTTTTACGGTAGTTTGTGTTGCTAACTGTCCTAACCGCTTTTTGCGTGTGTCTACGTTAAGAGCCCTTGAAAGTGATTTCATTTGCTTCGCTTGTCTGATAGAATTAGAAACCCCGGAGGTCACGTCACCGGACGGGCTGGGCCCGGACAGCAGGTAGTTATTATATATTGAAGCTGTGGTGTTGATTAGATAGTGATATTTTAACCAGTTATCTGGAATGTCTCCCATTTCTACAAAGATTCCCTTTGCCGGATCCGGCTCAATCACACCAAACTGGTGCCACATTCCACGAGGTACAGTGCCGCTACCAAAAAGCGGAAGTGAAAGAGTGCCGGCGGCAACAGAGACTGGCTGCACGGTTGAGTTAAAGTTTAACATTGGCGTTTCGAACTTGGGCTTTATAATCCATTGTGTTGCTTTTGCTTCATTTCTAGCAGATTGTATTACTCCGTGTTGATCAGTTTCTTGGGACAGGATGTTCTCAATTCCCCATAAGTTGAAGCTAGCGCTTATTTGCATGGCATGCGCATTAACATTATAACCATCATAAATGTGGCGGCGGTCATAATTGCCGGACACGAATGCTGGTGAGCCATTGTATGCCATGTTACCACCGGTGACGTTGCCCAGAACAGCGTATTTTGTTGGATACACAGGAGGGCCGGCGTCTACTCTCCAATATTGGGTGTCAATGTTATCCAGCACCTCTTGCAAAGTGTAGGTTCTTCCCGGATCTGGTCTAAAAATGAAATCGACCCAAGCTTCACCATTATAATATGGAGGAGTAAAGGACCAATTATATCCATTAAAGCTGTCCATGATACCTCGCATGGAACCGCTTTGAAACATATCAGCATTATAATCACGACCTGAGCATGCTGGTCCGAAAGCACTACCGCGACTGTACATGGTAAAGTTTTCGCTATATTTGCCGCTTCCATAGTTAGCATTTGCCGGATCCTGTGGTAATGTGTAGATGGCTCCTGTGACAAATTGGTCGTTTATTCCGATTTCGCCGGGTGCAACGTTAAGGAATTTGCCGCCATTAGATTCGAAGGCACAGCCCTTGAAACCGTTGGAATCATATTCATCGTTGTAATCACGGATGCCGGCACATGATCTATAGAGTTTAAGGCGGGCGCCGTAAGTCCCGGTTGTAAAAGTCAACGCGTTGCCGGCGATTGGAGCTGATTTGATAGTTGTGTAATCACCGTCAGATAAGAAGAAATCTGCTATTTCTCCAAAAAAGTTACTCGCCATCATAGAGTAAACCCCGTCTGTTGTGGTTCCCTGTATAGAGCTAGTAAAAGATAAAACGCCTACTGATGCAGATGGGTGTGCAATCAATTCTGGAACTGAAACGTTGGCCATGTGTTTTTCTGGTGTTATAATGGTCTCAAATGGCAATCTTTGATCCCAGTATGTTGATCCACGGGCCCAGCCGCCAGAGATGGCGCTGACTGAATCTGCAGCAACATCCCCGCCGTGGACAGCCCAAAGATTCAGATTATAATCTTGGCCGGATGGATAGTTGCTAAGGGCCTCTTTCCTCGCATTACCATGTGTTATCGGGTAGTCAACGGCCATACCAGATTTAATTGAATTGTAAAGTAGTCCGGGGCCGAAAAGCGGAGTCGTTATAGCTCGTCCCTTGACCACCGACATCCGGGATTGTTGATAGTTGGTTGTACCGGCGATCTGGATCCAAGAACTTATTGAATCATTGTATGAAGCACTGAATTGGGCGGTGAGATCAAGAGTTCTTTGTGCCGGATAGAAACCCTTATATGGATTAAACTTCTTGACTGCCTTGACAGATATCCTAATTTCTTTGGCGGTCATCCCTGGTATTTTTTCGCCTGTACTACGAAAGTGCCTTAAGTATTCTGAGTTAACATAATCTTTATAAAACGATGAAGTGGCACTCGTTATGCCGGTGCCCGGGATCTCGAAGGTATCAAATTTTTCTTCGTTATCTATACCATTTTTAATATAGCCAGAAACATGTTCGCTAATACGATATTCTGGAACAATCACATAATCTTTTGCCATTAAGCGTATATCATCTCTAAAATCAGCATAAGAGTCATACCATGGTTTGGACTTGTGACTCTTAAACTCATATGGACTTCCATAAAGCGCGCCCGGTTTAAGCGGGTTTATGACAACTATTCCAGCATGTTCGCCGGCTTCCCACAGTGCCTCGCCGGTGTTGCAGTATACCAAAGAATCAAACTCATTTTGTCCAGAATCATAAGACGCCGATATACCGCCGATACTACCAGTTTCTGGGATTCTCATGCCAGAACCACCAACTATTGATTTATATGGACCCATCATGTGTTTGCGCGAGTACAGGGCGCCGGCACGGAGCTGTTGAATAGCGGCGAGCGCCGAGATTCCTGGTGAGCTTGGGGATACATAAGGATATAGGGCTATGGTATAGTCGTTTTGTAGTTCGCCGGCGGAGCCGGAAAGGCCGAGATAATTCACCCCGGGTGAGTGGACGCTGTACGGTGGACGTTGAGAGCCTGAACCATATGCACCAGATAAAGAATGTCCAACAACACTTCCAGTTCGCGTCAAGAAATTTGCTTGTGCATCAAGTATCCAACTACTTTGGTTTGTAAAGTGGCCCGCATTTGTATTCATGGAAGTGTTAGGTAATCTGGATCCAAGTGTGGGGACAGCGAGGGAGGCTGACATGTCCTGGCCGCCTCTTTCGGCTCTAGAGTCTCTCCAAAACATGTTGTCATAACCAGTTCTTTGTCTGGAAGAAGACACAAACTCGTTTCTAATTGAAGGAAACACGTTTTCTGTGTATATCAAATAGTTCTCATCATATACCGGAGATCGCATGCTGAGGATAAGATGGTCAAAGGGCGTCGTAATATCAGAGGGATCTGTTCCATTAATGTTGTTTAAACTAAGACTATTGAAGAATATCTTTTGATTGTTATCGGTTGACTTAAGAGTAATTGACGTGGGGCTGTCGTTACTCACTGGGTTACCACAAGAGTCCACCACCTTCCATGGCGAGTAATTAATAATTGCTGGCCGTCCACGCATTGATACTGCGGGAAGGTTATAATTTGCCATGCCGGTTGAAGAATAAACTGATAGTTGGCTCGATGACCTCTCGTTTCTAAGTACCGGGTGGTTGCCTTGACGCATTTGGTTAAATGTTCCCCATCCATAAGGGCCGTTGCGTTTGAGCATTAAGGCGTTGAAGAGAGGACCTACCATCAACGGTAGATTGGTTTATACGCTGGTTTGTTCGACGAATGCGAGATTCCTGTATTGTCCTTCTCGCGATGGCGACGACTTATTTAGCGGAGTTACTGAAGGATATCCCAATATATTTGTCGAAGCTGTTATTGGTTCGTAGATATGTGTGTTTAACCCAACAAAATCGGTTGGCACAAAACCGCCATAGCCGCCGGTCACTGAATCTGAAAGGGATATGCCGAATACTCTCTGACCTAATTCAAAGAAACTTCCAAACTCACTAGCACTGATCATCATCATCCAAGGCTCATAACCGCTTGATGCTGAATAGTATCCTGTTTGTTCACCGTGTACAGGCATAAAGCCAGAATATCGGTAATTACAAGGATCAGGGTCAAGTATAGCGCCGGTCATCCATGCGTATTGTCTGTCGGAACGGGGGATTGGGTGATATTGATTTAGGTTGTCGTATACGTTAGAACAGCTGTAAACAAGTGAAGCGGAGTATCCTAATGTTACCGGTGTGCACCCTTCTTTAGGCGTTGGATATAATCCATTCGTGGATGCGTCAGATAGATATAACGAGTTTAGGATGGCTGAAGTAAAGCATATTGGTTGGAAGTGATTTTCAGCTGTGTGGGAGTTCCATATTGCGTTTGAGCCAGATATGAAGTGTTGTCCGTTAATATTCGCTTTGACCTGATCAGTCTGGTTGCCTTCACCAAGTTTATACCATCCAAACAGATACGAACCGCTATTGGCATATACACTTGAACCGGTTATATCACACGGGACACCATCATTATATAACGTTGTAATATCGCCGGCGTTTAAGGCAGCTGTCCACAGCGTTAACTGGTCCATGGAACCAGTGAATGCATCATCTTGAATTGCAGTTGAGGCACAGTTGTGTCCAAAAGTCATGATAGAATCTGACCGGCGTAGCAAAGTGCCTAAATAGCTAAAATCGTTATCAATTTTGGTATCGTAGTAATCGTACGGGCTTACGGTTGTAGTGACTATTTGTTGTATCCCGTTAAAATAAACTGCGGGGGTTTTGATGGGTCTGCCTGGGGTCTCGACAGGATGTGATACTGCGACGTAAACCCATTCACCATTGTTCATTTGGCCAGCACCGTTTATCTCGCCGGCGCCGATCGAGCCAGTTGTTGACACTATCCATGTGGCGCGGCTGTAGGATCCGCCGCCGTAGGTTGCTGAAGAACGAGTTCCTATTTCTACAGTAAAACTAGCACTTACTTTCGAGATCTCTATAAGTGGATGCGAGTTTGCACCTGCTTTTCCGACGGCAAAGAAATTGGCGTAGCCCCTGGTAGACCCGTCAGGAGCTATTCTAACCCATCCGGTATATGTAAAGCCTGTATTCCTAGAAGACGTCAAGAATACTTGCGCGGATGAAGACTCCGCATTTACTAGAGAGTGTCCGTAATTTTCAGAATTAGCATAATAGAGTGCCTTGTCATTAATGAGGGTATCGCCAGAAATAACTGGATTCCATACTTCTGAAGCCAATTTTGGTCTAGTAACATTGTTCCTATGGACTTTATGGAAACTCGGCTGTTCGTCGTATGAAGCACCCTGATTGCTGGGTACCAGAATAGAATCCCGGAAAAATCTTTCTGTGTGGCGGGCGGCGTGGACACTGTATCCATAATCACTTCCATGGATATCATACACTCTTGTACCATCAGATTCAGTGGTGCCAGAGGTGGTTGGATGATGCTGCCATGGTCTTTTCACAGTTAAGTTGCGGTTATTAAGTCCGTTGTAT
>Ga0114997_10001143_pt1 | contig 22210 bp, 20 predicted proteins | sample ArcticOcean_MG_C_2_FD_87045 | JGI IMG/M metagenome (GOLD analysis project Ga0114997, IMG submission 87045) | Marine microbial communities from western Arctic Ocean - ArcticOcean_MG_CB4_136 | ecosystem: Environmental > Aquatic > Marine > Oceanic | place: Arctic Ocean: Canada Basin | collected...
CATTAATGACGCATCCATACCGCCATACTTTGCTCGCCATTTGTAAAAGGAAGCACCGCTCATTCCATGTTCTCTGCAGAGTTCGGGAATGGGCACGCCACTTTCAGTTTGTTGATGAGGGCCAGTATTTGACAATCAGAATAACGTGATTTTTCATGTAGATCTCCTTCGTAAAGTTTACGAGAAAATTCTACTTTTGACCTCCGTTATTTTTCGGGGGGATTACCATTCGATCTGCATCACAGATAGCCACTTTGTCAAAGGAATATTTTGGATCTATTTCTAAAACCCCCATTGATTCTAGATTGCCCACAAAAGTTACCTTATCAAAATTAACGAGTGATCTATCAATATTATTTAGGATATTACGGCTTAGACTACTTCCAATTAAGCCAGCACCAGCTGTAACAATAATATTTATAATACTTTACTTACCAATTGAGGATTTGATGTGCTAGATTTTGGGATTTTATGAGTATAATTTTGGTAATACTTACCTAAGATAGTTTCAAGATAATCCGAATTACAAGAAATAATGTGGTCATTTATAGCACGCCTAACGAATGCATCCATTGGGTATCTTATTGGGCATCCATCTTTGTACGTGTGCATGCTAACTTGATTTAAGAGTTTTTCTAAAACAGCAACGATCTCAGAAACCTCAAAGTATATGGGCAGAGCAAAGCTATAGACTTTCCGTAACTCTTTACTTTTCAATAAAAAATTAGTCAAGGCAACGACGTCATCAATGTCAATTAGATTTCGTAATGTTCCTTGATATAAATTGTAAGGTTCTTGGGTGCAAATCTTAGTTGCAAGGAAATTAGTTAGAGTGTTTTTATTATTACAGTTGCCCACAACCTGCGGCAACCGAATGACAATGCCAAGCGACTTTAGGGCAACCAACGCTTCCATTTTCATCTTGTGACGAACATATAAGCTACTGGAGAGCGTTTCATCATCAACACTACAAGTACTAAAGTAGATAAGGCTCTCCGACCTACTCAACCAGTATTTTAAGAGTTTCGACTCACGTTTAAATGCTGCCGGTTTGGTTTCCTGAGAATTAGAAACCCCACTGGCAAACAGAGTAAAGTCCTTACCAAAATTAACATTGTTAAAAGCTGATGCAATCAAACCCGAACCAACAATATTCATTTTAAATCTCTAAGATACTTTGTAGAAATAGATTAACCAATGCCTGCTGGCAAAACCGAAGGTAAATTTTGTTGCATCAGAACAAAAGAAAGAATTAGGACACATCTTATTTAAGAGACTGGTAAAAATTCTAACATTACACTTTTGGACAGTAATGGAGGATTTCAAGCTCATTACGTTAGTAAATAGAGCGTCGGCATATTAATGAGACACCCCATCTTTTATTAATACCTTAATAAATGTTAGCCAAATAATCTTAATATCCAGCCATAGAGATTGATCATGCAGATATTCGACATCCAATTCTACTTTCTTCGGAATAGGTAACTCATCACGTCCATTGATTTGAGCCCAACCAGTTAAACCAGGCATTAATTCATGAACACCTTTTTCAGTTCGTAATGTAATCAAATCATCTTGATTAAACAAGGCTGGGCGAGGCCCGACAAAACTCATATCACCTTTTAAAATACACCATAACTGCGGCAACTCATCTAAACTCGATTTACGCAAAAAATGGCCAATCGGGGTTAAAGCACTCGAGGCATTTCTTAACAAATGCGAGGCGACAACCGGAGTGCCAGTTTTCATACTGCGAAACTTGGGCATTTTGAAAATAGCATTATCTTTGCCAACTCTGTCAGACCAATACAAGATGGAGCCTTTAGACGTCAATTTTACAAGGATGCCAATTATTACAATAGAAACTAGTAGTACCAATCCAGAAAAAATCACCAACAGAACATCAAAGACTCTTTTCATTTACCTTTACCATTTTACTTAACTGCTTACCCATCATAAACGCCACCTGCCAAGCCAATAAATCACGGGTTTTAGAGCTATCAACCTGCAAAGTGGCGTTTTTAAACTAGTTGTCCCTACTTTCTAGCAGCATATTGATAAGCATGGCTACAATAATCTACTGTGCATCATATCACCATTCAAAATAGCAATGAAGACTGTTATTATATTCGGCCTAATACAAGCCAAGAGCATAATTTATGACTCTATAGTGGCTGCTTCTTTTAATTCATTATGCTTTTTTGGTGCACAAAACATGGTTTCAAATCAATCTCTGAGTTCAAATCCAACAATTTGTATCATTGGCCTCGGTTATGTAGGTCTGCCACTCGCTGTAGAGTTTGGTAAGTCATATAAAACAGTTGGCTTTGAAATCAACGAGAAACGAGTTAAAGAATTACAAGAAAATAAAGACTCAACTCTAGAAGTAGAAAAAGAAGTTCTTCTTGAGGCAAAAAGCCTACTTTATACTTGTGACATTGAAGATATTAAAATATGCGATGTATATATTGTTACCGTACCGACACCGATTGATAAACATAAAAACCCAGATCTAACTCCACTGATTAAGGCAAGTGAATTAATAGGCAAAGTTCTTAGTCAAAATAATATAATAATTTACGAATCTACAGTATATCCAGGTGTTACAGAAGATATCTGCGCACCTATATTAGCCGAACAGTCAGGATTAATATTGAATAAAGATTTTTTTCTTGGCTATAGTCCTGAACGAATCAATCCAGGTGATAAGCAGCATCGTGTTACTAATATCCTCAAAGTTACTTCTGGCTCGACAGATGAAGCGGCTAATTATATTGATAAATTATATCAATCTATTATTATCGCAGGGACCTACAAGGCCTCTAGCATTAAGGTAGCTGAAGCAGCAAAAGTAATCGAAAACACTCAAAGAGATATTAATATTGCTTTGATTAATGAATTAGCCATTATTTTTGATCGACTTAATATCGACACACAAGCAGTCCTTGAAGCAGCAGGAACTAAATGGAACTTCCTCCCCTTCCAACCAGGTTTGGTCGGAGGACATTGTATTAGTGTTGATCCTTATTACCTGACACATAAAGCCCAAGAAGTCGGCTATAACCCAGAAATGATTCTCGCAGGTCGTCGTATTAACGATAACATGGGCATTTTCATCACCAATCAGGTGATAAAGCTTATGTTACAAAAACGAATTCAAGTTGTTGATTCCCGTATCTTGATTTTAGGTTTGGCATTTAAAGAAAATTGTCCAGACATACGCAACACACGGGTTGTGGATATTGTTGATGAACTTAAAACCTATAATGCAAATATTGACGTTTACGATCCATGGGTTGATAACAGTGCAGCAAAAAAACAATACAATATCGATACAATACCGAAGTTAAAAAACAATACTTATGATGCGATTGTTATCACCGTTGCACATCAACAATTTAAAAACCTAGGGTCTGACAAGATTAAAGAATTAGGCACAGAAAACTGTATTATTTATGATGTTAAAAGTATATTTCCTCGTGAAGATGTAGATGGGCGGTTATAGTGTCTCACCTAAGTTTTAGTTCATCGCCATCGTGCATAATTATTGTTTTTTAATAAAATCGTTCGCTGTTTCTTTTAAAGCCTCCTCGGCAGTTACAGAGGGCTCCCAGTTCAGAAGCTCTTGAGTTTTTCTTATATCAACCTGTAACGAACCTAACAGCCTTTTTGAAGTATTATTCTGCCGTAAAATAGTAGCCCCCAGTCTTATTAACCATACTGGAACAGGAATTAACCTTGACGACTTATCAAGCGCATTTGCCATAGTCTGTAATAACTGAGTTACTGATAAATCATTACCGTCACTAACTAAAAACACCTCATTTACCGCCGCTTCATGAGTCGAACAAACCAAAATCAAATCAACTAAGTTATCTAGTGCAACTAAACTACGTTTATTGTGAATTAATCCTAATGGTAAAGGCATTTCTTTATTGACCCAACGCATCATAGATAAAAAATTAGCTTTTACGCCAGGGCCATAAACTAATGGTGGGCGTATAACTACAATGCCCATATTAGTATCCTTAGTAAGTTCGAACAATTGTTGTTCTGCTTCATATTTAGATATGGCATAAGGATCCTCTGGGCAGGTTTTGTCTGATGCCTTAAAAGATGTGTTTTTGAAAGTACTTTCACCATTAACTTTAATCGAACTTATATAAATAAATCGTTCAACACCGGCTTTTAGGGCCTGACGCGCAAGGTTCATTGTTCCCACTGTGTTAACTTCACGGTATTCTGCTAGAGGATTAGTCGAACTATCTGACATTATATGCACACGAGCAGCTAAATGAATGACACAATTAACCCCGTTTAGTGCTCTTCCCCATTTGGTATCACTCCCGATATTATTTACCGAAAAATGCTTCAGTGCAGTTGTTTCTAGAGGAAAATCTCGACATCGAGTAATCGCATGAACTGTATCACTATTATCGATTAGGACCTGACACAACTTACTCCCAACAAAACCATTTGCGCCCGTAACAAGAATACAACTCAATAGATCAATTCTCCAAACTAAATTAATGAAATTATTATATTAAGTAATATACCTTTAACTAAACCCTAAGACACGACTAAAATTAACGGAACAAGAAAAAATACAAAATGGCTCTTTGTCTACACATCAAGCCTATAATTTTTTTCACAACTTATATTGAGACAAATTTGATATCATGGGACTATGGTGGACAAAGGTAATGAAAATAATATCAATTATGTACGCGTGAAATTTTATGAAAAAAACACACTGGTTTATTTTAGCTACCGCTATTGTACTTCTATCTTCTATTATTATTCTAAATAAAACAGTTACCACAAGCATCGGTATAAACTACAAAGTTTCTAAGTTGGATCTACCGCTATACCTCAAGCTAATCAACTTTTATGATCGACACCTCAACTTAAAATGGTTAGAGAAGAGAATCAACCAAAAAGAACTAACAAATAAAGATAAAGCCCTTAAATTATTTGAATGGACTCATCACACAATTAACCGACAACCAAAGAGCCTTCCTGTAATAGATGGCCATGTCTGGAACGTCTATATTCGCCGATATGGAGTTAGCGATAATTTTCATGATTTATTCACCACTCTTTGCAACTATGCGGGCATTGAAAGTTTTTTTGAAACCGTATACATAAAAAATAAAACTGAAAAAATGAATTTTTCATATGTTCTAACAGATAGAGGCTGGGCAATACTTGACCCTTTTAATGGTATTTATTTTCAAACATTAAGCGGTGAAAACTGGGCAACTACTAAAGACATAAAAGACAATAATTGGAAAGTTGAGAGAATATCAGGATCTTATATATCAAAGGAAGCCTACTTACCCTTCCTAACTAAACTTCAAAACATAGAATCACTTAAACACAAACGAGCTAGCATTCAATCCCCAATAAATCGAATTACATACCAAGTGAAAAAATGGCTTTCTGGAGAAGCAGAACTATTAGAGTAGTAATTTTAATATAAATCTCACCTTCAATTATAATTCATATCACAAGACATCTAACTTATATGAGTCTTATAAATATCAAGATGAATATCTACAACCTTTTGTATTGTGAATTCTTTCTCTGCAAATGCACGCCCAGCTTTTCCCATTTCAAAGCGTAGCGAATCATCTTTAATCAATCTAATTAAAGCGTCAGCTAATGATTTAGAATCATGCGCCGGCACTAACACACCTGATATTTCTGGTTGAATCGCATAATTACATCCTGGAACATCTGTAGTTACTACAGCACGTCCGCATGCTGCAGCTTCAATTAAAGACTTTGGTAATCCTTCTCTATACGATGGTAAACAAACAATATTTGATTCAGAAATGACTTTAACTACTTCACTAATATAACCTTCCCATTCAACAACACCTTCTTTACGCCAGAGATCGATTTGCTCCTTCTGAATTGCTTTTGGATTTCCTTTGTCAATACTACCTACAAGGCGAAACCTAGCGCTTATGCCTTTTTCCTTTAGTAGTCGAGCAGCGGCAACAAATTCACCAATGCCTTTATCCCATAACATACGAGCAAGCAATACAATAACAGGGACCCCGGAAGGTTCATCAATCATATGATATTCTGATAAATCTACACCAGACCCTCTAACTAGAAAAGTTTGCTTATGTGTAACTAACCCCTGTTTAATAAACTGTTCCCTATCATCAGGATTTTGGAATATTGCAACTGTGTTTGATTTTAGAAAAGCAATTCGGTAAGCAAACTTCACCAAAGTTCTTCTTAAAGCAGCTATAAATCCTGTTGCTAAGAAAATAAACCCTAAGCCAGATATGGCATTTATTGTATATGGTACTTTGGTTATTATCGAAATTAAACTACCATATAACACAGGTTTAATCGTAATATGGTGAACAATGTCTGGTTTTATTTTTTTGTAGAGTTTAAATAAAGCTAATAAAATTTTAGCTTCTTCCAAAAACTTCGATGAACTTCGTGTAAAAGGAACTTCATGTACAATAAGTCCGTTCTTTCGAATAGCATCTACCTCTGTTCCAGAGCTGGTAGCCACATGAACTTCATAACCTGAGGCTTTAGCGGCTATGGCAATAGGTAGCCGATGAGAAATAAAAAACCAAGGCACATTAACGACGAAAAGTAATTTTTTACGCATATATTATTGAGTTTCAAGCCATTGTTGGAACATTAACACATCCCAAATATGATACTGCCAATTTCTTTTACCTGACAAATGCTCTTCCCATTTTTTTCGAATGGGAGCAGGATTTAAATAGCCTTCTTGCTGAAGACGGTTTTCATTTAAAAGACTTTCTGCCCAATCTCTAAGTGGACCACGTAACCATGAATCAATTGGCACTCCAAATCCCATTTTAGGACGATCTATCAGCGTATTAGGAACATATTTGTAGAGTAATTGTTTTAATAACCATTTGCCCTCCCCATTGCGTATTTTCATATGAAGAGGCAATTGCCACGCAAATTCAACTAAACGATGATCAAGCATCGGTACACGCGTTTCAAGGCTAACCGCCATAGCTGCCCGATCTACTTTAGTCAGTATATCGTCAGGTAAATAGCTAACCATATCTTGAAACATCATTTTGTTTTCAAAGTCCGATAAATTAGCAAATCTTGAACTATCTGTAAGAATAGTTATCGGCTCTTTACTACCCAACACGATATTTTCAGGGTATTTCCAGTGAGAAACTAAACTTCGATACATCGATTCAGGGCTATCCACTGATAATACTTCTGCAAGTTTTTGCATCTTGTCATCTGGTAAATTAAATTGTAAATGGGCTGGAATAATAGGTGTCAGCGTACGATATAGTTGATTCCACGTTTGTGGTGGAACCATTAACATCATCTTAGATACCAACTTACGAATAGGTAAAGGAAGATAACTTATGCGTTTCCAAATAGACTTTGCCCTAAAATGTCGATTATAACCTGCAAATAGTTCATCTCCACCATCACCAGAAAGCGCAACCGTAACATGATGTTTCGCCATCGATGATACTAAGTATGTTGGGATCTGTGACGAATCTGAAAATGGTTCATCAAACATTGTTGCTAACTTAGGTATCACATTTAAGGTTTCTGATGAGGAGACATAAAGTTCCGTATGATCTGTATATAGGTATTTTGCCACAGCCTTTGCATGTTCAGCTTCATTATAACCTTGTTCATCAAAACCAATAGAAAACGTCTTTATTGGTTTAATAGAATTAGCTTGCATAAGAGCAGTTACAATTGAAGAGTCAACTCCTCCTGAGAGAAAAGCACCTAATGGAACATCAGATAACATTTGTCCCGAAACGGCTTGTGACATAATATGCTCTAGTGATATCAATGCCTCCTTTTCGTTACCCAAAAATAGACTTGAACTACCATTCTCTGCAACAGATTTGATACTCCAGTATTTTCTTATAATGGGCTCTTTAGATCCCTTTCTTAGATATAAAACAGATCCTGGTAATAGCTTATAAATCCCTTTATAAATTGAATGGGGAGAAGCTATGGTGTTATGGCGAAAAAACAAACATAACGCATCTCGATTAATCTCATTAAGAAAAGCTGGATGTTCACGTAATGCTTTTAATTCTGAACCAAATAGAAAGGTATTTCCTTGCCAACCATAATAAAGTGGTTTCTCACCTAACCTATCTCGACCTAGGATTAATTCGTGCTTATCCTTGTCCCAAATAGCAAATGCAAACATTCCGACACAACGTTTAATAGATTCCTCTACACCCCAAACAGAGATTGCAGACACTAGGGTTTCAGTATCAGAATGACCATTCCATATATCTGAATAGTTGATTGAGCTTAATTCTTTTCGAATATCTTTGTGATTATAAATCTCTCCATTAAATACAATAACATAACGGCCACATAGAGAGTGCATTGGTTGATGACCCGCGGATGATAGATCTTGAATTGAAAGTCGGACATGACCAAATGTTACATCAGCGTCATTACTTACCCAAATACCAGAATCATCAGGCCCTCTATGCTGAAGCTTTCGAATCATGTTTTTACAAATGTCAGTGGAATTAAAACCCCATTTACCAGCATAAAATCCAGCAAAACCGCACATTTAATAAATTCTCCAAAACACAACAAGATCATCTAATCTATTATTGTACATATAGGATTCCTAACAAGAATAAGACTATGTATTTCTTGTATCAATTAAAAATAATGAAAACTTATCTTTCTACTTTTATTTTAATATACTTTGGTAATAGATTTATGAACATGGCAATATATAGACGTGAATTAAATGGGTAAGTGATCATTGACCTAAAGAATAATTTAAATGACGACCTTCTATTATTTTGTCTTTGAAATCCACGACCAGCGCCATAAAAAATAAGTGACTGTGCTCTTAAATATCTGATATGTTTCCACATATCCTTACTTTCGATTTCGTTGTAATGATGTTTTAACACACTTAATATCGCATTCATATTTTTTATAATAAATTGACTATTGCCACCAGGATGTATTCGGAACTCCCCTAAAGCCTCAGGAATAAATGCAAAAAAAACATTACTTTTTGCTAACTTCAGCCATAAATCATAATCTTCAGCCGTTATAAATTGTTTCTTTTCAGAAAATAAACCGACCTTCTCAATTAATGCACCACGAACAACGACAGCAGAAGTCGAAATACAGTTACCTTGAAACAACAGCGAATCGTATGTAGCAAGTGACCTAGGTCCATATCGAACATCTCTATAATAATTGTCAGAATAAACCCAGCGCTCGCCATGGCAGACTGCTGTTACATTTTTATCATCACCAATAATAGACATACATTTTTCTAATTTGGAAGGGTACCATATATCATCCGAATCTAAAAAAGCTATCCATTCACCTCTAGATTTTTTAATACCAATGTTTCTAGATGTTGCGATAACACCATTATTATTAAAATTAATCAGACGTATACGAGGTTCTTTAAATTTTTCTACTAACTCTACAGTGGTGTCAGTAGAGTAGTTATTTATAATTATAATTTCCCAATTATCATAAGTTTGTTCTATTATTGATTGGATTGCTAACCTTAGAAATTCAGCATGGTTATATGTCGGTATTACGATAGAAACTAAGGGTTTTGCTTTTATTTGGATCATAACTCCCTTCTAAAGATTCATTCTATTTAGATCTAACAAAGTTTTGTTTATTTGAAATAAAGTCTTTAACACCCTTGAAATAACCAATAACTTTACCAATGTCTATAAAAAGTCCAACAATACCTAACCCCAAGAACGCTTCAAAAGGGTGCTCTTTATAAAAGCTGACGCCACCAGATTTCACCATCGGTGTAACAAAAATCCTTATTAATAAATATAAGTAAAACAATTTAATAACGGCATCTGGAACAATAAATAGGGCAAATGACATAAGCAAAAAAATTGACATATAGTAGTAAGGAACTGTGTAACCATTTATTCCAAGAGCTGGTCTAGCATAAAGTATTGATTTTTTAAAAAGTTGCGAGAGATTAGAAGCAAAATTAGTCCCATAATACATTATCTTCACACCTTCATTGACGCCACTTTTTATGTCTAACTTTGCAACCTTAATCCTCCAAGCCATATCATATCCCGATCTACGACCCTCAAGAAAAAGCCCTGTTTTCTCGAATATACTTTTTTTAACTAACGTGGATGGAACACAGGGACGGTTCCTTCTATAGCCATACGTTTGAGCACACGCACAACGATCTACCCAATTTATTCCAGTCAAATAAACTACGCCAAATGACACGTCAAGTTTATACTGATTAGCAAAGTTAATTTGTTGATCGAGCCAAGTTGGTTCAAAGTGTTGGCCACAGTCCATAAATGCAACCCATGCAGTATTTGCACGTTGTATCCCAATATTCTTGGATGATCCTGGATTACTTGTATTTTCAAATACATTTTCAAACTTTGTTGAAAATTTATGCTGATTATTTTTTATCCAATTATCCAATACGGCAGATGAGTCATCAGTTGACGACGAGTTTACAAATATAGCACTTTTGGCAGAGTAGGTTTGCTGCCCTATCTGTTCAAGACAGGTCTCAATAATATGACTTTCATTATAGTATGGCACTACAACCGTTATTTCATCAATCATTAATATTTTATATCTCTTTTGAAACTGGTGATCACTTAAATTAAAAATATTTATTTGTCTAACTCAAACTTATGAATGTTTTTTTCCGCATCCTCTAACTCACAGATATTATTGACAGTAATATGCATGCCGTGGTGCTGATATCCTTTAATCAAATTATTAAAACCAAGAAACTCAAGAAAACTTGCAAAACTAGCATAACCATCCATCAAAGAAAATATTTCTTTATCAAAGTAAAAGTTACCAATATTAATCCATTGTTCTAATGTCGGCTTTTCCCTAAAGCTGGTTACATTATCATCAGAATCGATTTCCACTAGTCCAAACTGGCTCTTAAAGGGTAACAGACTAATGCTTGCCATTTTGGCATGTTTTGAATGAAATTGACCTAGGTTGTCAAAGCTAACATCAGCAAGTGTATCGCCATAGAGAAGTATAAAATCATTTGAAATATGCTTTTGACATTCTTTTATCCTTTCGATTATGTCAACATCTCCTGAATCGACAATTGAGACATTTAAGTGAGTATAATTTTCTTCAAAAAAATCGTATATTTTTCTGGACTCGTATCCTGCGGCAATTACAAAATTTGTTATCTTAAATTTTTGAGCATGTTCTAAAAGATAGCTTAATATTGCCTTACCATTTATGTGAACCAACGGTTTAGGTGTAGATTCTGTTAAAGGACGAAGACGTTCGCCTCTACCACCACATAATATTAACACTGTGAGATTGCTCGTCATTTATAAATTCACTTAAGATATCTGCTTAAATTTAGAGAATTAGTTCTCTAAAAAAATTTACGTTAAGAAAACCAATTAAAAGGGATGGCGTCATGATCACTTTTGATTCTAACGATTTCATCGTCTGCATGAATAATAGATGCACAGTTAGCGACTAGAGACATTATATCTCCTTCGCCCCTAAAGCCATTCCAGATATTTGGCGGGACAGTAACCAAAAAATAATCTTCTTCTCCAGTAGTTATTTCTTGTGTCTTCCCATAAGTAGGGCTGTCGATCCTTGGATCATACAACACGAGCTTAATTTTACCTACTGGCACAGCATAATTGAGTGTCATCACTTTGTGCAGATGCCAAGCTTTTACTTTTTTAGGGTATACACATGAAAAATATAGTTCCCCAAAACCCGCAAATGCAGCCGAATTAACATCTATCATACGCAATACTTTACCACGCGAGTCACTAAGTTTTTTTAATTCAGTAATTAAAACTCCATCTAACATTATGCAATCCTTGTCTTTAATTTCAAAACGCTCAAACACTATGCGACTTCTTCACTAAATATAATTTAAACTCTGTAAAAAGCATAAATACACCATATGTTCCTAACATAAAATAAGGAATTAAAAGGCCTTGACGCATTCGGTATATAGTACCAACATTTGGAACTGCATAACCTAATAAAAGAATGATCATTCCCCCTAAAACAAGAACTGGAACTAGGGCCACAGCAATTTTTATATTTTTAAATAGCAGGCAAAAAAAACCAATAAAAGTGATATATAAAATGATTGTTTCTAACCCAGAAACAATGCGCCCTATACTACCTGTCTCCTTTCCTGATGAAACCCAATGTTTCGGAAACGGTGATAAAAATCCAATTTGAAGTGCTCTTGGCAAATATAAAATTAGATCTTCTACGTTACGAAAACGTTCATCAACATCAATACTTGATCCAGCAGTAGCAGTCACATTTCTAAATCCGTGTCGCATAGAACTGATCCTTTTTGCTATATTCAGATTTAAATAATTTAGAACCTTATTATCAGAGCCGCTTATGTTTTGATTATCAGAGCCGCTTATGTTTTGATTATCAGAGCCGCTTATGTTTTGATTAAACGTTCCAAAGTTTTCAACCCCATCAATTTCAGTAACATAGCCATTACCTTTCCCATTTATTGGAGATAACCAGTCACCGCCAGTAGCTGCAATTGCATAAATTGAAACCATCATCAAAAACATGGGCAAGCGTGCAACTCTATTAGTAATAATTGCACCGATTCCGCATATAAAGAAAACTGAAAAAATAATAGGTGTTATGTAATCACGCGCCAAAACAATAAAAAAGAAACCAAAAATAATTAACCCAGCCCCTAACCAGCTAGAGTCTTTTTTAACAATAAACACCCACCCCAAAATGGTAAAACAAACACCAAGAATATAAAACGGTTCTCTTAATAGTTGTGCTGAAGAAAGAAGAACAGAAGGAAAGAAGAGAAACAACGTTGAACAACTCGCAATCATTACATTTTTACTAAACAAATGATAACCAGCCTTATAAATCAATACTACTGAAGCAACCCATACAAATGAGTTTACAATTTCAAATAATACTGGATACGCTTCGCCATATGACCAATATATCAGTGCGATCCATTTGACATGCATATGTCTTGTATAACTTGACCACCAAAACGACCATTCGCCTTTGTCTAACACATCTATAAGAGTCAGGGCTTCTTGATGGTATAACGTGGAATCAATTGCAAACTTCCAAAATCCGTCACCTGTATGCAACGGTGATAAATAAGATGAATAGGATATCCACGAAATTAAAAGTGCAATTAGAATATGAAAGATAAACAATCCTGATACTACGTGAAGCGGTTTACGCTCAATGTAGCCAAACAGATTAAACATAAACGCCCTTTAAATATAACCTACTAAGATAATTCATTAGCTTCTCAAATAATCCTTATAATATTCTGAGATATATTCCTTTAAACATACTCGCCAATCACGCATTACATTTAATCCTCGAAGTTCCAGTTTTTTAGCAACAAGCCTTTCTGATGGTGGTCTTTCTGCATAATACACTTTCTTCCAGTAATCAGAATCAACAGGAGTAACCTTAATTTCATTAGATAAGTTCAAGATATTAATAAGCTCTTCTGCTACTTCATAACGGCCAGTCATGCCGCCGCAAACCATATTATACAAACCCCACATTTCCTTTTCGATTAACAATTTTACGTTTCTTGCAAAGTCAAGCGTATATGTTGGTGTTCCTAATTTATCATCAACAACAAACAATTCCTTTTTACCATCTTTCAATTGTCGCATAATTTTCTGAATGAATTTCTTATCTTTTTTGGGACCTGAACCCATCATCCAGCCTGCTCGACAAATAAGATATCTAGAACTATTCTTTTCAACATATACCTCCCCCGCATACTTACTGCGAGCATAGTGGCCCAGTGGATTAGGTAAATCCCAATCATCATAGGTCTCTTTTGCTCCATCGTATATGCCTGCTGTACTTATATACAAAAGAGGTATTTTCAACTTATTGGAGATATATACAGCATTTTCAACAGCTAATGTGTTTGTACTATAAGTATCGTCTGGGTTTTCTTCACAGTATTCTAAATCAGTATATGCTCCAAGATGAAAAAGATAATCGGGCTTAAACTCATCTACCTGCTTTTTATAGGCTTCATAATCACGAAAATCTAAAAAGGATAACCAGTCGTCATTAACATCAATATCACTGCATTTTAGAATATAATTTTCGTCAAATATTTTATAAAACGCTTCACCCAACATTCCACCACAACCAGCAATATAAATTTTCTTTTTAATTGTCATCAGTCCGTTCCAATTTGGTCGTTTAAGATAGATAAATACTCTAGACGAATATTATGTTTTGAATACTTTTCTAAAACAGTTTTTCTTGCGTTTTGTCCTAAATGTTTACGTAACTCAAAGTCATCAACCAAAGTCGCTAACGCTTTAAGCCATTCATCATCAGTTTTAACTAACCAACCATTTTCTAAGTGAGAAATGATTTTAGGCGTAGTTCCAACATTTGTGGCAACTGTAGGAAGCCCAAATGCCATATATTGTAAAGCTTTTAAACCGCTCTTCCCCAAAACCCATTGATTTTGCTCGAGTGGATAAACACCAATATCAATCCCTTGTAAATCTTTAACTTCATTTTCTGCGGACCATCTGATCACTTCAAGATCAACACCTGGCAAGTCATAATCAAAATTACCTATTACTCTAAGTTTAAAGTCATGAGTTTTGGCCAGTTTAACAAAAACTTCTCGCAAGAGATCCAAGTATCCACTCGAAGTAAAGGTGCCCGTCCAACCGATTACTAATTTATGATCGTTTTTATATTTATTTGTGGGAACAAACCTATCAGTATCTAAAGAAGATGAAATATAGGTGCACGACCTTTTAATATTATTTTTCATACAAAAGTCGTTAAGAAAGGGCGAGCTTGTAATAACGTGGTCTGAATTTTTTATTAAATAGCGAGTTTTACCCGGGCCTCTCAAAAGCTTAACAATCGGATTAATAGCATTGCTGGTCTGCATCATTACATTATCTTCAATATCATAAACTAGTTTTTTTGCCAAAAACCTTGCAGCTCTTTCAAAAAAAGACGTACCTACAGGTGTTACCCACATAAAAACATAAACTACATCATATTGTGGTATTTGAAATAAATTAAATATGCGAATTATCGAGCCACGTATTGTTCCAAATATTTTCTCAAAATAATGCCCTTTTTGGTAAACAATTCCCCACATTTTCAAATTCATAAATGATGATACTTTGACCTCAAAACCACGTTCGCGCCAATCATCAATATATTGTTCGTACTTCAACCGCTGTCCTGCAGCTATATCTTGAGGGAATGGACATAATATTAAAATTCTAGGCATATATTAAATTTTCTTGCCAATCGCATGCCAAAAAGGTGCTTTTTCAGAAAAAGTGATTTCCTCTAAACCCGACTTCACCATCATTTGTCTTATTTCATCTTTTGTAAAACGCTGTTCTAATGGCGTTCCAAAACGGTCCAATGAATCATTCCTGATAATATTCATACTTTTATCTGCATAGTATGAAAGGGGCACATGATTCAAGAACGAACTAAAGCCAAACATACGGATTAATTTTGAGAAAATAATAAAAGGTAAATAAATGAACAGCGCTAGAATATCACACACTAACCTTTTAGCTACAGGCGGTAGGCGTGAAATCCCTCTTCTCAACAGATTAGATGCATTAAATAATAATTTAAATATAAGCCCACGATTATCCAAGGCATAGTATAGATACACTAAAAAATAACCACCCAGTTTTACCTTGTTAATACTCTTTTCCATAGCATTTTGTGTATCAGGTATATGGTGCAACACACCAAGGCTAAATACAAAATCGAAACTATTATCTTCAAAGGGAATATTATCAACACTCGCCCGACTTATACGAACATTATCTTCATTTTGTAACAGTGCCGCAGCAGAAAATACCGCTTCACTTGGATCAATTGCTTCTATATTACTAGCAAGCCTAGCCAAGTATTTAGACCATCTACCAGTGCCACAGCCAACATCTAAAATATATTTATTTTTATAAATTTCTTCTGGGACAATATCGAAATACTGATCTCCAGCTATCTGAATATCCGCATCAGAAAAATCTTTGAACTTTGACCACTCTTCTCCAAATGAAGTAACTGTATCCATATCAATATTATCATTGCCAATATCAAAGTTTGATATAAGTTTTTTTTCAATTTGGATTTCACTGTGAGGCTTTATATTAAAATTTTCCACTCTATTCTCTTCGATCAATTAATCAGCGATTTATATATGTCATTATAACTTGCTATACCTTTCTCAAGGGAAAAATAATCTATTGCACCTGCACGTAACTTCCCTGATTTAAATGTATTGAGATCCAATTCGGATATGGTCTTGTCATACTCAAAATCATTGAAATTATTTACAATTAACCCCGATTTATACTTTTTGACAATTATATCAGTATCACCAACATTGGCGTTACAAATAATTGGAATTCCCAGCGACATTAATTCGCCTTGCTTAGTCGGTGACGAGGACTTTTTTGAATAGGCAGGTTTAATAAAGAATAATGAGAACTCACCAACACTGGCATAAACCGGAACATCAGCTCTATCAGATGGAACCGTTATAATTCTATCACTTGGAATGCCAATTTTATTTGCTCGTGTCACAATTAGTTCGGCTGAGTCACGGGTTATAAATAAAAATTTACCATTAGGTTTCTTTGTTAAATAAACTTTAAAAAAATCTAGCATTTCGTCCAGCAAGTACCATGTGCCTATTGAACCAAGATAAGTTATTACACTCTCCCCTGAGCGTATCCCTAAGCTCTGTCTTACCTGCAAGAGTTTTGATTCATTAACACTCAAATTACTAAACAAATCAGTATCTACACAGCAAGGAATTACGCTGATCGGAAGATTATCTTTTATTATGTTACCCCACATTTCTATTTCATTTTTACCTGCATGTGTCAAGCTTACAATATGATCTGCACTTTCTAAAAAAGCTTTCTCTTTACTTTTAAAAAACTTATAAACTTGACGATAAATTATTTTATCAAGATCCCAAAGGCCTCCGTCAACTCTTTCATCTGCCCAAAATCCACGCATATCAAAAAGAAACTTAACATTATATTTTTCCTGCATTCGCAAACCAATCATAGATGGAATATAACTACGGCAGTGAACTAACTTAAATTTTTCAGTTTTATATAAAAAATTGGCCTTGAGCTTTAATTTCCAGTAATCATAAACAGTTGAAAAAACTGCAGGCTTCTTTGTGTAGAAAATTGGTTCCCATCTAATACCTAAGCCTTCTATTATTTTATTGATAATGTCTTTATTTTTATTATAAGCATCTCTCTTTTCACAAGTAAGCAACACAAAGCTAAAACCTTTTTTATTTAACCCAATAATATAAGGTAATATTTGCGACTGACCAAGCGGATCTGTCAAACCATCATACGAAATATAAAGCACATCTGTCATTTAACTACTCATAGGTATTTTATAGTCGTAACTTTAAACGAAGTAAGTATAAAAAATATGAGACATCATAGTTAAGCCAACGCTTCAATCTCATTGGTATACGCTTATTCCCACTAATCATAGGTAACGCTATGTCTTTTACTGCTCTAATATCTATAATAAAAGCATGACTATTCATTAACTTTTTATATTTTCTATGGGCAATAAATGGAGAGAATGGCCTAGGGTCTTCACCCCATCGTTCTATTGTTACAGTCTCAGAAAACGTCATAAATAGCTTTTCTATTTCATCAAACCTACCTGGTAAAAAAGGTGCTACACCGTGAAAATGAATAGGAGCATTCATTAGAACCTTTCCCTCTGGTTTACAAACTCTAAAACATTGATATAAGCCCCAAACAGTATCGCATCCATACTCAGCCCAATGCTCTATAGTTTGATTACCAATTACCAAGTCAAAATTGTCGTCAGGGTATGATAATTCAGATAAATTCTCGATGCGACTAGCTATTGTTTTCACACCATAATATTCTTTCTGAGTGTCAATACCTTCATAATTTGCACCTACTTCCTTACAATAATCACGTAAATATGGCCATGTACCACAGCCAATATCCAATACATTCATGCCCTTTTTTATCAGTTTTGTATAGCCTCGAACAATCGCCATTGTGCAGGCTCCTATTGGTGGAGGTGGTATAGGTCTACCATATTCAAGCTTTGCATTCTGGTAAGCCATACATTGGCCGTCAGATAGTTCGCTACAATTTAAACATGTTGGCATACTTTATAATCCTAAAGTTAATTCATACATAATTAATTACTGTACCTGTGTTAGCCCAATACTTTCATCCATCAACCTATTATAAAGGTCATCTATATATTTAAGTTGCTTAGTCTTATCAAAATTTTCTTCTATCCGATCTCTTGCTTGTATAGATATATCATTCCAACATTCAGTATTTTTTGATAAAAAATACATCCTTTTGAATAAGTCATCTGAGGAGTTTGGTTCCACAAGATAACCAGTTACTTCATTCTCTATTGCTCGTTCAATCCCACCAATTGGTGTTGATATTACAGGCAATCCAACAGCCATTGCATTTGAAATAACAATTGGAGTTCCTTCTTCATCTCCATTTTTTGCTGTAACAGAAGGTAGTACAAAAATATCATGGGATATTAATGTTTCTTTAAACAATGTAAAAAAATCAACCTCGCTAGAGGTATCAATAAAATCCACATATTCTTTAATATTTAATAATTCAATTTTTGATAAAATCATACTTTTTAATGGGCCATGTCCTACTATAGTAAGTCTGACATTTTCAATATTCTCTACTAATTTTGAAAATGCTTCCAGCAAATATAGATGTCCTTTTTTTTCAACAAACCTAGCAACTATCAAAAACTTTATCGTATCATTTTCATTAATACTTCTTGGCTGGCGATACGGATATTCTACAATAGGGATCCCAATATCCCACACTTTAATTTTTTCTTTAGGGCAACCAATACCAATTAAATTATTAGCAGCCTCATCGTTAAGAACTAGAATGATATTGACAACCTCAAACATTAACTGCAATCTTTTAATCCAATATTTATCTTTTGTACAAGCTGTAGCATCGACACCATAAAAGGTAACCACCATTGGAATATTAAGTGACTTTGCCAGGCCTAAATACCTATATGCAACATGTCCAAAATGAACATGAAGCACATCTGGTTTTTTTGATTTTAATTTAATTTTGAAATAACGCACCATTAACCACAGGTAAATATTTTCTAAATATAGCCAGGAGATCTTTTTGACAGCTTTTTCAACCAACTCTATTCTAAACATTCTACGAAATGAAATGCGGTGCGAAGATGCAACAGGATTAAAACCTGTATCGACAAACTTTTCTGATAGTAGAAAAGAATCGAAACCTTCAGAATTAAGTACTTGTTCGAAAATATAGTTTTCTCCAGAGTACGCATAATTCTCGATGCAATGTAATATTAGCTTGCGCATTATTTCCTAAACCTTGCCAGAAAATTTTTATGGATGTCTATGAAAACAATCAATGTATACCCTCTTTAACGAACACAGTTAAACGATTTAGCATCAAACTAATCCTCATTAAACTCTCTTAATACTTGTCTGTGTAAGGAATGTATTTTCTATTTAAGGTCTTTTTCACTATTTTATTTACCATATCTCTTATGCTAACCGGAAAAAGCGATAAGCCCCTGCCAATAATTGTCTTGGCTTTATATGCTTGTCTCCAATCAGATTTAACTGCCTTTTTAAACATAGATCTAGCCCAATTTGTATCTTTGCCAAGCCTAATCTCTTGCCAACCATAACTAGCTAAAATCCTTGCTTTTAATGATTTTAAATGCGCTGTATATCTAATAGGAAAGTCATCATTCTCAGCAAGTCGATCCATTGTATATTCAAACACTACAGCATTTTTCTTTTTTGCATAACGCATGTTACTTCCATGCTCCCTCATCACTGCAGTCGGGGTATTCATATAATAAAACTTATAAGTCATAGCAAATCGAAAAAATATTCCTTCGCCTTCAACAAATATGTCTTCGTAAAAAGGATATCGTTTAAAACACTCTTTACGTATAAGTGGAGTGATCGGATTGATAAAGCCTTCGTTATATCTTGTAAATAAGTCTCCTAGGACTTCTCCTGTTGCAGGAATACAAGGCATCATCGTGATTTTTCCAGTATCAACCTTTAACTCCTTACAGGGTGTGTGAACGACACCATAATCATCTGATAGTTTTGAAAACGCTTCCAATTGTTTTTCTAGTTTATCAGGGAGATAATAGTCATCTGAATAAAGAAAACTTATATACTTTCCCTTAGCTAAATTCACTCCCTGATTACAGTTAATTGTTACATTTCTATTTTTAGGATGTAACACTGTTTTAACTTTTGGATTAGACTCGAACCTCTCAAGAAGCTTTTGTGATCCATCAGTCGACCCGTTATCAATAACGATAAGCTCCCAGTCGTCCATTGTCTGGTTAATCACGCTATTAACGGAATCTAATAAATACTCAGATTGATTATATGAGAAAAGTAATACTGTTATAGATGGTTCCATTTTAAACTTTATCACCTTAACTTTTTATAATTAAAACTAACAAAATAGACAATACTCGCACCCACAATAGTTACGAAGGTAATCTGAGCAACAATAGTCGCTTTCTGGCTTGTAAAGAATCCAGCCAAAACTATAACTAAAGCAACTATAAACAGGGAAAAATTCCTTAAATCCAACATTCCTCTGCCATACAAACGACATGACACTACTAAATATAAAATAAGCGAAAACAAACTACCTAAGAAATACATAATTGATATGCTAATTAGAGGAAAACCATTGCTCGCCACAAACCATATAGCAAAAGATAATAGAATCGCCCATATTCCATCCACAAATAAATATGATCTATATTGACCCTTATGAAGCATGAACATAGCGTAGCACCAACTAAAAACCTGACCTAACATTGCCATGCTCTGTACGGCTAGAATATCAGCCCCTACTTGAAATTCCTTGCTAAATAAAAACCATAAAATATATTTCGCACCAAACATTAAAAGAAGAATAAAAGGTAGTACTGCTATAATTAAAATCAACAGCACTTTATTTATAAAAGTTTCTTTGTCCTTTTGAATATTTAATTGGCCTAATGTTGGTAAAAAATAGGTTTTCATTGCTGCCATTAGTAACATAATAGTTGTAGTCTCCAGCATTGCTACAGCAGCATATATTCCCAACGCATTAATTCCATAATATTTATTAACTATTACCTGAATATTAAGGTACGTTGCTGATACAATTAATGGATGAATCAATAACCAAAAAGAAATAGGAAAAGAAGAAAATTTTTTTAGGGCTGCTAGAGAAAGTCTGAAAGAACGTAGTTCTTTTTTGTATATTAATCTTACATAATAAAGACCAACTGCAGAACCAACAAGGCTCCCTGAGCCGACTATAGCGGCAAAACCCATATTTCCCAGTCTAATTAATGGAAAAGCGATTAATAAAGTCGATAGGGCTGTTACAATATTAATCGTAGTTACAGTCTTAATATTTACCTTTCCATTAATAAGCGCAATCATCGTTTGAGAAAACAGTACGGCTAACGACATAGCAAATACTATTCGCACCTCATAGACATGCTCATATTGTTCCGAGTCAGGAAATAACCAATTCGAAATATAGCCTGAAAAAAATATTGCTGCAATAATCACGACAATCACTTGCAATATAAATAAGTTAAATACTGATTTGACAATTTCTGACACCTTCTTTGACGAAGATGACGTGGAAATCAATTGAACTATGACGGTTGTCGTCCCTACCGTAAGCACTGGAACAACAAAACCAAGAAAACTCCTAAATAAACCAACAATACCAATCCCTTCAGGCCCAGCAAAAACAGCGATCAATTTGTTAGTTGCTATTCCCAAAATAATTGTCAAAAGTGTTGCTCCCGACATAAAACTAAAGGCGGATAATATTTTTCTTGCGGATAAGTTATCCATAAACTTTATTGATATTCCATTTTGATATTTAATTAGGGATACATTCGATTACATTTTTTATAATTCTTTTATTACAATCATGAATCAAAAAACTTATTATGTATAAATTGACTACTAAACCCACTCGTCCCAGTTGTAGATTATTTTTAATCGACTATTACTTATTGAATTTCTAATAATGGAATA
>Ga0114997_10001144_pt1 | contig 22207 bp, 22 predicted proteins | sample ArcticOcean_MG_C_2_FD_87045 | JGI IMG/M metagenome (GOLD analysis project Ga0114997, IMG submission 87045) | Marine microbial communities from western Arctic Ocean - ArcticOcean_MG_CB4_136 | ecosystem: Environmental > Aquatic > Marine > Oceanic | place: Arctic Ocean: Canada Basin | collected...
GCTATTGATCCTATAGTTTCAGGAATGAAAATAATTCTGTAAGTGTAATATTTATTTCTCAAATTATTAATCCATTCTGCCAATGCTGTTGTCACAACAGGTCCTGAAATCTCATTGTTGGCTAAAGAGGGGTGGCATATATAGGTTGAAATAAAAATTTCTTTTTTTGACTTTCCTTTGATAATTAACTCACCATAATTCATGTAACCTTTAAATAATTTACTATCAATCAAAACTCTCAGAGGTTTTTTCTCTTTTTTTAATTTCAACTTTTGTTTATGACTAATACAAAAACCCCATCGCCTCTCATAATAAGAAGTAACATAGGGTATTGCTGATGGAAATTTTGGAAGAGAATATAAATTCTTCTCTAATTTTGCAAAATTTATAAGCTTGTTTATTGGAGTTGAATATCCCAGAACATGTAAATTATTTTCTTTAAAATCTATTAATTTTTTTCCCTTAAAATTCATTATATAAGCATTTTTTATCAACCATTCCTCTGGTATTTTCCAATCAAATACCTTGGTTCCAGATTTAATTTGAAAAATTTTAAGTTTAGGTAATATTTTTTTAATATAAAATAATGAATATCGAGTTCCTTCCCCAGTTATACTTCTGCAAACTGGAAAAAGGTCATTTGCCCATTTCCATAACTTTTTTTCAATTATTATTTTTTTTTTCATTAAGATCTAAGAAAATATTATAACTTTTTTGTTAGTTTGCTAGCTAGTGTGCTTATTTTTTTATCTTCTTTATAAATTTCTTTTAGAATTTTAGATGCTTCTTTTGGAGAATGATCAAAAGCCAAACGAAGTATATCCATCCAATTTTTATTATTCTTACCTCTAGTTTTTTCTATCTGATTTATTATTTGATGATATTTATTTATTTTTTTCATAATTTAATTTAATCTTTTAAAGCCTGTATAGCAAACTGGGCCGTTGAGATAGCTATCAATTATTTCTTCACCTTTTTCACATTTTGATATTATAGCAAATATTCCCTCTAAATGTTCTGCATAATTATCTAATAATTTTTGATCATGAGAAATTGATGCATATAAAACATTAGAAGCTAAATAATTTTTATTTAACATTTGTTGCGTAATTAAAGTTTTGTATTTTAAGAAATTATCAGAAACAATTGTAAAACTAGCTAAAGCAGGTAAGCCTGAAATTTTAATTTTAAGATTGTAATTTGAAGCTAATTTTTTCCATATATTTATAACTTTCTTGCCATAATGAGTGATGTATTCCCAAGACTTTTCTTTTTGCATTATTTCTAAACATTTAAGTGCTGCCGTAGGTCCAATTCTTTCAGTCCAAAATGTGCTACTTATGAAGCTGTTTTCTGCTTCTTTCATTATCTCTTCTTTTCCCACTACTGCTGTAATTGCATAACCATTACCCAAGGCTTTACCTAGCATCATAATATCTGGGTTTACTTTATATTTCAAATGCAAGCCTCCAAAATTTTCTCTAAAACCAGATGAACACTCATCAAATATTAACACAATATTATTTTTACTAGCAAGTTTTCTAACCTTTTGTAAAAAATTATTTTTTGGTCTTTCATTTCTGCTGACCTCCATAAAAATAACACCTATGTCAGAATTATTTTTAATTAGCTTCTCTAATTGATCTATTCGATTATATAAAAAAGTATATGTTGAATTTTTAAGAGATTTTGGGACTCCTTTGGGCTCTAACCCGGGTAATAAAAAATCTTTAAGATTTTTATCACTTTTTATATTGGCAGATAAATACCAATCATGCCATCCATGATAACCACAAATTGCAACTTTATCTTTGCCAGTTGCAGCTCTTGCTATCCTTAAGGCAATTGAATTGGCCTCCCCTCCCGTTCTGGCAAATCTTACCATTGAAGACCATGGGTGCATTTCAATTAATTTTTCCGCCAGATAAACTTCCTCTGGACAATTAAGAGTTGTCATATTACCATTTTTGATAGTTTTTCTTACAGCTTTATCAACTTCTGAATTAGCATAACCCAAAATATTTGTTCCCACACCCATTAAAGAAAAATCGGTTAATTTTTTATTTTCTAAGGTCCAAACAAAACAACCTTTGGATTTAGAATAATAGCTAGGCCAAATGTTTGGCGCAAATAACTCTGATTTTTTTGATAAAAGCATATTACCTCCTGGTATTGATTTTTTAGCTCTGCTCCAAAGTTTTTGACCCTCCGAAATCTCCATACCTTGATTTCTTTTAATGTTTTCATTAATCTTAAAAATATTTGGCTTTAGCTTTGTTAAATTTATTACGTCTGTCCATGGGAAATAAATATTAGGTTTAAAATGTTTAAAAATTTTTTTTAAAACTTGATAATCTTTAATTTCGTCGATAGTCCATCTAAACTTTGAATAATCTATTCTACTTTTTTGATTAAAAATTTTAAATCTTCCTGATTGATACATATACGGTGTAACATGTTCTTTTTGCATTGGTGTTTTGCTGTTTAAATAAGATTTCTTTAGTGTATTAAAAGAAAAAACCTCAACATCAAGGCCGTCAGGGTAAGTTGGAGTAAGAGTGTTTGATATATAGTCATAATTATTTTTTTTGAATGTTTTTATCATTTTATCAATCAAATTTGGATCAACCAATGGGCAGTCACCTGTAATTCTTACAATTAAATCTGCTTCATACTTTTTTGCTGCTAAATAATATCGTTCAAGAACATTTTTATGATTGCCTTTAAAGACATCAAAACCCAAAAACTTAATTAAATTTGCTAGTTTCGAGTCCAAAAAAGTATTGGATGTTGCTAAAATAATTTGGTCTATGTATTTAGATTTCTTTATTCTGGATAACAAAACTTCAATTAATGTTTTGTTTCCAATTTTTTTTAGAACTTTGTTGGGAAATCTTGTTGAGCCTAATCTAGCCTGGACTATACACACAACTTTCATGATAAATTCCAACGAAATGGTTCTAAAATTTTTTGGGATTTAATCTGGATCATATTAATTTTATTTTTTTCAATCTTTTTAATTTTAATCTTACTGAATTTTATAATTTGCTTTAATTCTTTAACATTATTAACACCAATAATAAATTTACTGATATTTTTTTCATGCATGGCATAATTAAGGCATAATCTCAAAGAATTTTTATTATTATTATTTATAGAATTCCATTTTGACCAGATTTTGCTCCATTCAGGAAAATTTTTTTTTTGAAATTGAAAACTATTAATTAATAAGCCTTGTAAGAATATTGATCTCCCTAAAACTTCAACTTTTTCTTTTTTTAATTTTGATAACCAGCCTGTATTTTCAATTCTTCTATCAAACACATTGTATGGAGCTTGAATTACATCTGGTTTATATCTCTTATAAAATTTATTTAACTCTATGGTAGAATATATGGAATAGCCAATTTTTTTTATTACACTTTTTTTTTTTAAATCTAGTAGCGTTCTGTAAGCCACTCTACAACGGGCAAGACTAAATTGGTCGGTATTATGCATGAGAACATAGTCAATTTTTTTTAAATTTAAATTTTTTAATGACTGATAGACACTTCTAGTAACCCACGATTCAATATCTTTTTTTTTAGAGAATGGGATTTTTGGTAATTTTGTACATATTTTAAAAAAATTTAAATCAAATTTTCCCAGTGTGGTTTCTGCATCTCCATAATTAATTGCCGTATCAATTAATCTAATATTATTATTTTTGCATATATTTAAAATTTTTGTAATTTCTTTTTTGGTAACTTTTTTTTTTGTTAGCCCGTATTCTTGTCCAAAGTTTGCTGTACCTAATGCTAATTTCATTTAATACCTGTTTAATTAAATATTTATTTTTTAATTTGGCTGATATATTTATAAATACCTTTATCAATATTATTAAAATAATAATTTTTTTTTTTACGCAATATTTTTTTTTGCCAAAATTCAAATTTACTTATCGATGTGAGAACTTTATTTTTACTTTTTTCTTTAAAAGAGATGTTAATTTGTTTTTTAAAATATCTTGAAATAGTTTCTGCAATATATTTAATTGAATGAGATTTTCCAGATACAATATTTATTATACCAAAGGCATTATCAAGTAATAAATTATTCAAAATTTTTGGGAAATCATCCATGTTTAGAAAATCTCTTTTGTCTTCCCCGGTTGAGTTTATTGTAATTTTTTTAAATTTAATTGCAGAATTTATAAATTTTCCAATTACGCTTTGAAAATTATCACCATATCCATAAATTCCAGGTAATCTTAATATAAGTAATTTTTTTGAGATAATTTTTAACTTAAATATTTGTTCACACGTGAATTTTGCTAAACCATATAAATTCCTGGGATTTTCTTTGTTGCTTTCTAAAATTGGGTTTTGGGGTACCTGCCCATAAACTTCGATTGAGCTAATAAATACAATTTTGCTAATTCTATTAATGTCTAAAGCATCTGCTACATTGCTCATCATTTCTAAATTCTTAAAAAATATAGATTTAGAATCTTTATTTTCTGTAATAAAAGAAAAAATTATCAATACGTATTTTTTTTTTAGATTGCCTAGTAATGTTTCTACTTCTTTTTTTTTTAAAAGATTACAATCTTTGGAACTTAAGCTTTTAACAAAATTTTCTTTTTTTAAAAAATCTACTGTTTTCTTACCTATTATACTATTGCCACCCAATATAAGAAAATTTTTCTTCACTCTAATTAAAAATAAATAAACTCATAATCACCCGAATATCCATATTCATTATAAATCCATTCCCATGCTTTTTCGGAAAAAAAAGCATTGGCTGTCAATGCCCAACATTGTAAATTAAACAGCTCTTTTTCATTTCTAAATGATTCGACCATTATATATTTTTTCTTAGAAACTCTTTGTATTTCACAAATTGCATTTTTTAATCCAAAAATTTCCAAGTTATGTAAGGTTGCTAGAGAAATGGTTAAATCAAATTGTTTATCCTTGTATGGAAAAATATCTTCGGCTTTATGCACAATAAAATTTTTTTTTACATCTGGGTGAGCATCATTTATTGCATACTTTGAAATATCAAATCCATAAACTTTTAATTCAGGCTGAATACTCAGCATTTCCTTGAGCAAATAACCCTTTCCACAGCCAACATCAAGGACTTTTGAGCCAGCAACTAAATCATATTTTTTTATTAATTCTTGAGCAACACTGGCCCATCTTCCTGGCATATATTTATGTCCTCCGTACCCAAATTTTCTTTCTCCATCCCAAAAATCGAAATCAAATTCTCTAGCTTTAATCATACAATTTACTTTGTCATCATTCATTCTAGCTAAACAATCTCTTTTGGTTTGATTGTGTAAATTTCCAACAAGATTTAATTTTTTTCCCATAAAATTATTTATTTTTAATATACTTGAACCAATCCTTAGTTTCAAAGTTAATCTTTTTTGGTGTCCAAATCGGTGCGTCTTTCCAGTAGTCTATTTCTTTCAAGATTTTTTTTATTCCATCATTAATATCTACTTTGGGCGTCCATTTTAAGATTTTCTTAATTTTTTTCATATCTGCGAAAGTACAATCAGGTTCTCCAGGTCTTTTTGGCACATATGTTTTGGTACCACCTAAAATTTGGACTATCTGATTTACAGAGACTGTTTTTCCACTACCAACATTAAAAATTTGATCTTTAGCATTAGATTTCCATGCCTTGTAAATTGCATCAACAACATCCGAAACAAAGGTAAAATCTCTTGTTTGTTTTCCATCTCCAACAATTGTGAAAGGTTTGTTTGCTAATTTTTGTGCTAAAAAAACCCCAAACATAGCGCCATACGTTCCTGAGGTTCTTGATCGAGTGCCATAGACTTTAAAAAACCTTAAAGAAATAGCATTAAGTCCATATAATTTTGACCAATGCATTACCAACTCTTCGCCCATTCGTTTAGTCAGAGCGTAAGGGTACTGTGGATCAATTTTTGCATCTTCATCTGTTGGGTATTTTTCTGGTATGCCGTAACAAGATGATGAGGCTGAATAAACAACCTTTTTAATTTTATATTTCCTGCAGTATGCAAGAACATTATAAGTTCCAACTACATTTGCTTCAAAATATTTTTTTGGGTCTTGTATACTTGGTACTATATCTGCCAAAGCTGCAAGGTGAAAAACAACGTCAATATTTTTAAAAATTTTATCCCAACTACCCTTTAATGCTATATCTTTTTTAAAAATTTTAATTTTACCTTTTAGATGAGTAAGATTAGATTTTCTACCAGTACTAAAATTATCAATCACACTTACTGAATGCCCATTTTTAAGTAATTTTTCAACTAAATGACTTCCTATAAATCCAGCACCTCCTGTAACTAAACATTTCATGATTTTAAATATTTTTTTATAAGACTATTAATCCATTTTTTTTGAAAACCAAAGGCTTTATCATCCACAAATATATCATATGATGGCTTACCCATAATTAATTCATGATAAAGAACTTTCCAATTTGTTAATTGTTTTGATGTTAAATTAAGTCCTTGCAATCTAGCTTTCTTTTGATTTTGATTATTTCTTCCCATATATCTTGCTGTAAAAACTTTAATATAATGTCCCTGGGTATATAAATTATTAATTAATTTGATGGCTTTTTTATTAGGCTTACTAGAATTATAATCATTTTTTTTTGTTTCACAAATAACATTATCTAAATCAAAACAAAAAATTATTTTTTTCATCTTCTAAGTTATCTATAGTATTATCGGAATAATAATAAGCATAAAATTTTTTTTAATATATAATTTTAAGCTTAAATTAACATATAGACCTTAATTTATTGTAAAATATGAGTCTATTTTTTTGACTCTTTTTACTGAACCAAAGTGGCACGTGAAAATTTCTGCTAATATGATTAAATGGACCTTTATGAGTCTCATGAAAAACCACATGATTAGACAGAGGCAATAACAGGTGTATTTCCTTAGATTTTACAAATTTTAAATTATGTTTTCCTGCATTAAGTAAAATTTTTTTATTAATTGTTCCTTTTTTAGTAAAGCTAAAAAATATTGCTCTACCATACAAAATAGAAAAAACTTCATCCATTTTTTTATGAAAGTGTGGTTCTAAAATAGATTTTTTTCTATTTACAATAACCATTGTCTGCAAATTATCAGAAAACTTATTATGTAAACATAATCGGATATCTTGATTAATTTTTCTTGATATTGATAATATTTTTTTTAATTCTTTTTCGTCAAAAAAATAATCATTTTTTTTTGCGATCAGAGAAAGTGAATTTCCTTTAAAGTCTAAATCAAATTTAGGAAAAAGATTGCTACACACACCGTTTAAATTATATTTCATTTATATAAATAGTTTCTTATTCTTGTTAATAAAATAATCTGAAATATAAAAATTATCAGATATTGGATTATTTGAATTAAGAAGATAAAAATTTTTAAAGTAATCTTGATTATTAGAATTAAATATATATTTTTTTCTTAAAAACATATCTAATTCTTTAATAGCATTTTCAATCTCATCAGCAGAGTTTTCCTCACATATAAGTTGATTTTCTTCATATTCCTGACTGGTGGACAGTAAGCCCAGTGGCTTTCCAGACACTCCTGTATTATTTTTATTAATTAGCTTCTTGTAAGGAATATACTCATTTTTTTTTTTATCAAATATTTTTTTAAATATTAAATTTACAGGTGAATGAAAACAATACATATTAATTGGGTGGAGCCAATTTGTATGAACAATAGGTTTTTGATAATTGATAGCAAGTATGTCTGGTCCAGAACCAGTTCCAATGTAAATATAGCAATTCTTCATTAGCCACAAATCATTAATTTCATTTCTATCCTCTGAAAAAGAGTAATCAAAAATACCATCACTTTTAATTTTTTCATTAGCAACAGAGCCAAATCTAACAATATTGAATTGTTTTTTTAATAATACAAAAGCTTTTTCATAATTAATTAAACTCTCATTACGGTAAGAATGGTAATTAAGATTTTTCCCGTGGATTTTTTCCTTATAGGAATTATCTCTACAGGAAAATAATAAAAAATTATTATTTTTTAACTTGTTAAAATTTTTGTCTTTATTTTTTTTTTGACAAATAAAAGGATCAAAAATTACCTTATCATTTTTTATAAATAGATTGAATATGTCCTGAGACCATTTAAAACGAAAATACTTCTTATATTTTTCATCTAACATTCTAAAGAAAAAATACAAAATATAGTTATAAAAAAAATTTAATTTTTTTTTTCTAATATCATAGTAGGCATGTTCAAATAATGTATATTGAAGGTAACTTTTCTTATTAAAAAAGCTAGGATCAAAAATAATTATTACATTTTTATTTAAAGATAATTTGTAATACATAAAATTTACAAAACTACCTAAAAACCTATTATCAACAAACAGGAAAAACTTATTTTTTGTTAAATAAAAAATAAATTTTCCAAAAAAAAAGTTAAACAAAAATTTAATTTTTTTCATAATTTATTAATAACATATCCAAACTATATTACTTGCAAATATAAAACTTACTTTTAGGAAAGATAGAAAAAAAAAGACTTTTTGGATTAATTTTAAGAATATTATTTTTAATTTTTTTATCTAATTCTGGGGGTGTTGCGACAACTACAATTGGTAATTTTAGAGATGTAATAATATCACTGCTTGTAATTTTAGACTTAATATTAAGAGGCCATTTGCCCATTTTATTTTTGCCGTCATCAATGATATTAATATTTTTAGAATTAATTTTACAAATTCTTAAAAAAACTAAGAGGTTGTGTCCACAACCTAAAAAAAATATTTTTTTGTTAAATGATAGTAATTTCTTATTAACTGAAGCAATCTTTTTATTAAAATTATTTTTAAATTTCAAAAAGATTTTATTATTGTTTTTTTTAAGAATTAGATTTTTTTTAGTTTTACCATTAAGAATTTGAAACAAACCATACAAATCTGACTCTTGAATTCTTTTATATTTTTTAATAAATATTGTATTAAAAGATAAAGAGTCAAATAAGGATCTAAAATTGTACTTGTTAAAATAAAATAAATGATCTTCCCATATCGTAGAAATATTTACACTATTTAAACAATTTTCAGTGTCAGGTACATCAATAAGGATTTTTCCTTCATTAGATAATAATTTAGCTAAATTAGTAATAATTTTATTTGGTTTTTCACTATGCTCTAACAACTTAGACATAATAATTAAGTCAAATTTTTCAAAAATAATTTTTTCTATATTGCAATTTGTAATTTTTCTTTGTAAATGTTCTTGTCGATATTTAAGTTTAGAACTTTTTTTGAATAAAATGTTATTTAGTTGCAATATCTTTGTACTTTTTTTATCAAAAAAATTTACGAAGCCAGAATCATACTGGGAGACTAATAAAATTTTTTTAATTTTTTTTAAATCAATTTTTTTTTTAATATGATTAAATATTGCTAGTTGATGATTTGAATTTTCATTATTAGGTTCTTTATTTCGATTAGTAATACTTAAAAAATTTTTATTTGTAGAATGTAATTGAATAAGATTACAAAAATTACAATTTAAAAAATTGTAAATGTAATTTTTTTTTACAACAAATTTAGAAAATAGTTCATTGTTTACTGGCATTTTTGATAGAAAGAACTTGTTATTTGCCTTAATAGGTGTATTGCAATTTCTACATATTAATCTCATAGTAAAATATTAACATGAAATGCTTGTTTTGTAGTAGTAAAAAAAAAATAAATTCTAGTAACTTGCCTTTATTTAGGCATTTAGATTTTAAGAGTACTCATAAAAGTTCAAAATTTATAATCTGTAAAAGATGTGGTCACTTATCTTCCAAAGAGATAAAAAAAAACCAATTTTTAAAAACATCGCAATACGCAAACTCAAATCAAACTAACAAAAAAATTTTAGTAAAAAATAAACTAATTAAAGATAGAATTTATTATCAAAATAAAATAATTAAAGAAATTGTTAAGAAAAAAAAGAAAATAAATTTTCTAGATATTGGATGTTTTGATGGATTGCTATTAAAAAAACTGAGTCAAAATTTTAAGGATTCAAAATTTTATGGATTAGACAATAATAAATATTTAAAAAATAAATTTCCAACAAAGAATAATTTTTACTTTAATTTAAATATTAATGAACTAGATAAGAAAATTTCTTTTGATATAATTATTTTGTCGCATTCAATAATGTATATTGAGAAGCTAGATAAGATATTAAATATTTTAAGGTCAAAATTAAAAGATAATGGAAGAATAATAATTCATACACCAAACTATGAAAAAAATCCCTATTATTATTTAATGAGTGATAATTTTCATTTTATCAATACAAAAAATATTCAAAATATTTTCTCACTATTTAATCTTAGTGTTACAACACTCAAAAAAAATTACCTTCAAAATGAAAGTATATTTATTGCCAAAAAAACAAATAAAAAATTTAAAATAAACAAAATTGAAAAAAATTATTACGAAAATTTGTTAAAAAAAATTATAATTATAAAAAATAAAATAAATAAAATAAAATCTAATAATATAATTGTTAAAGGTACCACTATTAAAGGTGCTTTTGTAGATCATATCCTTAAGAATAAAGTTTTATTTTTTATTGATGATGATAAAAAGAAAATAGGCCAGAAGTTTAGATCAAAAAAAATCTTAAATATTTCAAAAAAAGAAATTAATAAAAAAAATATGCATTTAATTGATACAACAAAAGATTTTAGATGGCACATATGATATGTCAGGCTTGTAATAATAAAAAAAATAATTTTGAAATTAAAGATTATAGCAAAATTATCAAAATATCATCTGATGAACGATACTCAGGAACTGATTGTAAAATTTTTGTTTGTAAAAAATGTTCTTTAATACAAAAAATAATTAACAAGCAATATTTAGAAAAATTGGCAACAATTTATAAAAAATATCGAGCATTCCCAATAAAAAATGGTCAAGAAAACATAATAAATTATAACAATAAAGAATATTATAGAAGTGATTTGATATTACAAAAAATTAATAATCATAAAAAATTAGTTGGTCTTGATATTTTAGATTTTGGCTGTGGTTCTGGATTTACCCTTAGTAGAGTCTCTTCTTTATATCCTTCAAATATTCTTTACGGATTTGATTATGATTTAAAAAATATTAAAAATTTAAATAAAATTAAAAATTTTAAAAAATTATATTCTCAAGATATTTTAAAAATAAAGAAAAAATTTGATGTAATTATCCTTAATCATGTTTTTGAACATTTAGTAAATCCTAATTTATACTTAAAGAAAATAAAAAATTTGTTAAAAAAAAATGGTTTAATTATTTTACAAATGCCAAATATAAGTAAAAATTTTACAGATATTTTTACCTTTGACCATATTTGTTATTATAATCAAAATAGTTTGCAAAATCTTTTAAATAAAATTAATTTTTTTGATTATTCATTTAAAATTTGCATCCCAAAAGAAATTACATGTTTTTTAAATATCAAAAAATTATTAAAAAAAAAAAATAAGATATTAATTAAGAATGAAAAAATAAATTTTCAAGAAAAATTTTCACTTATTAACACTTTTACTAAAAAAATATTAAATTTAGAAACGAAAAAAAATTATATTTTTGGGACAACAGTTCCAGCTATATGGTGTTCTAAAATTTTAGGAAATAACAAATTTACAAATTTTGTCGATGAAGATAACGAAAAGATTAATAGAAAATTAAATAACAAAAAAATTATTTCCATCAAAAAAATAAAAAAAAACTATAATGTAATAATTCCATACACTAAAAATTTAAAAGCTAAAATAATAAAAAAGATTAATAAAAATAAAATTATATCTTTAGATCTTTAGAGTTATGAATTGTTCAAATCTTTTAATTTTGAAAGATATGAGTTTGGTATATTCGCATATGCTTTTAAATTAACTTTAAAAATTTTATTATTATTTTCGATCTCTTTTTTACATATTATTTGATCTTCTGACCAAATATTTTTTTCATCTATATTTTCATTTATCTCTTTTGTGGCCATATACAAATCTTCACTACTACAATTGGTATATTCTAGTTTATTATCATTTATAAATTTTTGGACTTCAACACTTACTACCCCGTGTGGTGGTTGTAAGTATTTTTCTACAGTCGCATATTCTGAGCCATCTTTAATTTTTAAAAGTTTTGGTAGAAAAAAATCCTTCTCAGTTAAACCGTAATAATCTGAACACGATTGAGAATTCGTCATTAAAATTGGCTTATTGAAATAATATGGAATAGTCCACCATCCTGAGCTTGTTCCAATTGTAAATTTACATCTAGCTCCAAGATATACATCTAAAAAATGGCAGTTTTCTTCATGATGAGCATAATCTATTACATTTTTCATTTTAGGCAATTTTGACATTGAAGAATCTCCTACTCTAAAGACATAACCTCCTTTTTCTGTAACATATTCAATTGCCTTAAAATAATCTTTTATTTGAGCATTTCTAAAATGTTCACTTTTTCCTTCTGCTTTTGAAGCAGCTTCCCTTACATGCAAACATACAAACCATTGGTTTTCATCTATACCAAATTTTTTAATTAGTTCTCGACCCTTGTTTATATCTTCTTGTTCAAGCTCAAAATAACCTAATTTTTTTTGTTTTATTCTTTCTTGATAAACTAAATTTGAGGCTAAATGTATCTCTGTTGCTGTATCCTTGTGTGGACAAAAAAAACCCATAGGTATAGCTAATATTTCAATTAACTTACTTATTCCACGAAAATAATTACCTTCAACTACGTTAATATATTTTTTAAAATACCGAGCCAATGTATCATTAGTAAATTTTTCTTTTGTGTCTTTTATCAAATTAATTTGTTTAAACTTAACACAATTTAATTTTACAGAATGAATCAATGTGAAAACATAAAAATAATTTCCTAAACTACCACACATATTACCCTGTTCTACCAAACCTCCGTCGAAAACTTCTAATTTATTTTTTGATATGTATTTTTCTCTTTGCTTCCAATAATATTTTATATCGTCAAAGCATTCTTTTCTACCACTAAGTAAAGAATAAATTGTATATCTAAGTTTTATCAAAATATTATCAGGATAATCCTCTTTCAATTTTAATGATGATTTAATATTTTCTTTTAGGGTACTTTGCTTACGAAAGTCATCAAAGACATCTAGAGCATGCTCATCATTTGAAGCATTTAAAAGAAAAAATGATTTTTTAAAAAATTTGAATAAAAATTTATGTAAAAATTGCTTAAATATTTTTTTTGCACTTTCAATTTTACGTTTTTTTTTAATCTTTATATTATTGATAATTTTTTTCATTTGTATGTTTAATTATTTTTGTAAAATTTTTTTATATTTGCGATTACATGATCTAGCTGATTTTCACTCATGTTATAAAAAAAAGGTAGAGCTAATGTCTCACTTGAAATTAAGGTGGCATTAGCAAGATTATTTCTTGTGTCTAAGAATACTTTGAATGGTTTAGAATTTATAAGTAGTGGACTATAATATGTTTTTGATTCAATGTTTTTTGTATTTAAAAAAGATTGTAATTCATTACGCTTTCTAAACCTTGGCATATACAGATATTTTCCATGAACGTTTTTTTTAAAAAAATTTTTTTGTAATTCGCAAAGATTTTCAAGTTCAGAATTATAAATTTTTAAAATTTTTTCTAATTTTTTCATTTTTTCAGCTAAATAATTTATTGAAATATTTAATAATCCTGCCTGAAGCTCATCTGGTTTATGATTTAAAGATATATACTCTGCTTCATTTACATATTTTTGTTTTGACTGGGTCATGCCAGCATGTAGTAGACTTCTAAGTATTTGACTTTTTTTGTAGCTATTTGTTGTAACACAACCAGTCTCACCAAAAGCACCGAAAGCTTTCATTGGATTTAAACTGTAAGAAGCTATTTCTGAAAAAAAACCACTTTTTTTATTTTCTGCACTGGAAGTAAATGCATGTGCACAATCTTCAACAATAAATAGCTTATGTTTTTTTGCAATATTTTTTATCGCAATCATATCACACATTTGTCCAGCCATATGAACTGGCAAGATTGCTTTTGTTTTTTTAGTAATTTTTTTTTCTATTTCCAATGGGCAAATATTATAATCCTCTCCTATATCCACAAAAACAGGCTTTAATCCTGCAGAAACAATAGCACTAGATGTAATTAACCAGGTGTAAGGAGTAGTAATTACTTCATCTCCTTTTTTTAGGTTTAACGCTCTTAAAGACAAATACAAAGAGCTTGACCCACTACTAGTTAAAATACAATATTTTTTTTTAAAATATTTTTTTAATTTTTCCTCAAAAATATAAATTGAACCTTGTTTACCTTTAGAAATATACATTCCTGAATCTAGTATTTTAGATAACTGATTTAAATATTCGTGCTTCTTATGTTTATCATGAAGCTTAAGTGATAAAAAAGGTACTATAATTTTAGAATTTTTCATTATTTTAGAGATTATTTAATATTAATAATTTTTTTACCTAATGCCTCGTTGGTTAAAAGATCTACACCACCATCAACTGCTATAGTTTGTCCAGTGATATAATTTGCACCCTTGTTGCTTAAAAAATATACACAATTAGCCACATCTTTTGCATCGCCTATTGTATTTAAGGGAGATAGTTTTTTTAGAAAATTAGTAAGATTATTTTTTTTATTAAAATATTTTCTATTTGTATTTTTTTTAATAGTTGCAGTTGACACTCCATTCACTCTTACTTGTTTTTTTCCAAATTTAACTGCATAAAATTTTATTAAACTTTTTAATGCAGAGTGGACTATATGATAAGCAATATCATGATTATTTAAAACACTTTTGCTGGCTTGTGATAGTAAAAAAGTTACGGAAGATCCCTTCTTAAGCTTTGATTCAAACTCATTTAATATAGCTAAAACTGAAATTAATCCCACATTTAAGTGAGTTTCCAATGAAGGGCCTCGATATCTTTGAGCAAAAATTAAAACATAAATTGATTTTTTATTAAACTTTTTTTTTATAAATGATAAAGTTTTTTTAGGATCTGAGAGATCTACCTGTATGTGATTTTTTTTTTGGCTTTTAGAACTAGAGATTGAGTAACAATCAGATTGAGTGTCTTTTTCAAATAATTTAAATATTTCATTTCCTATTCCAGAAGTTGCACCAAATACAATAATTTTTTTTTTCATATTAATTAGTTAATATTTTTATCAATTATTTTTATTTTAGGAAATAGCTCAATAAAACCATTATTTTTTGAAATGAATTTACTAAAGTTTTTAATTATTTTATTATTATGTTCCCAAGCAAAAATAATTCCATAATAATTTTTCACTTTATCAAGATAGGAAGAAGGATAAATGGGTATACCTCCGCATGCATGGTACTTTCCTTGTTTTAAAGGATTATCATCAATTATAAAATCAACTTTTTTAGTCAGATTAAAATAAGTAAAAAATGATGTTGAAGAAACTGAAGATCCAAATGCAAATATTTTTTTTTCTTTTTTTAGAAAAATCTTATCAATCTTTTTATCTAAATTTTTTTTGAGAATTTCTAGTTTTTTTATATATTTTTTAATTTTTTTAGGATTTAAAAAACCATCCTTTTTTTCTTGTTTAAGAATTCTTGATACAGATTTATCTACTTTAAAAGTACTATTTGATTTAGCAATAAAGCAAACAAGACTACCTCCTTGCAATTCATTTGGCTCACACTTTATTATTTTTAAATTTAACTTTTCTAAAAAGGAATTCAAAGGTGTTAAACTGTGATAGCTAGTATGTTCATGAAAAACTGTGCCTAAAAAATAATTTTTTTTTAGAATTGTAGGGGCATAAGAAATTTCAGTAACAAAAACAGATTGATCGGTCATAAGATTTTTTACTCCTCTAGCGAAAGAAGGAAGATCTGCATTGTGGCCAAATACGTTATTAGCAGTAATTACATCAAATTTTTTTTTATATTTTTTTGCTATTTTTTTTGATGACTTAAAGTTAAAATAATCATGAATTGTTTTAATACCAGCTTTATTAGCAATTTTAGAGATTTCAGCAGATGCTTCTATTCCTAAAATATATGGAACTTTTTTTTTTTTAAAGACTTTAAGAAGGAAGCCATCATTGGAACCTATATCTAAAACATTTCGAATTTTTTTTTTGTAAAATTTAAAAAGAGAGTCTACGTATTTTTCATAATGATTATTATTAGACATTTTTTTTCCTGTTTGAAAAAAATAATTACCCCAAGTATAATTTGTTTCCATGATTGTTTTTAATTGAAGGTGTCCACATGCATTACACATGTACACTGAAAAATTATAAGTTTTGTTATATTTATTTTTTTCAGATGGATTTTTTAAATACAAATCTGGCAATCTAGAATTATATAACGGTAAAATAGTCTTAAATTTATTTTCATTACATAAAATACAATTTTTTCTTACAATGTGAGAACGATGTTTTTTTTTTGAAAAGGCCATAACATTATACCTAAAATTAAAATTGCTATTATTTTATAAGATTTTTTAAACCTTTTTTTATACTTATAAAAGGATAATTACCAATTATTTTCTTTAAAAAACGATTATTCATTATTTGATCAACTTGCTGTCTAGATCTAGACTTAGAAATTACATTTATTTTACTTTTGGTTAGGGAATTTAAGGTATTGATTAAAAATCTGAAAGAGCAGTTCACATTGCCACATATATTAATAGAACCAGAAAAATTTTTATTTATCAATAAATCGATAATTTTTACTACATCACTAATATATAAATAATTTCTTTTTTCAGATCCATCACCCCATAAAACAATACTTTGTTTATCTTTAAATTTTTTAGCAAACATTGATGGGCCATAATTACCAGGATCATCCCCAAGACCATAAATTCTTGGAGTTCTAACAATTAGAAAAGGTATATTTTTTGAAATAAAGAATTTCTCAACTAGCCTTTCACAGTTATATTTTGCTATTCCATAAAAAGAAGTTGGGTTTGGTAAAGTTTTTTCAGTAATATTTTTATTATCTGTATCCTCTCCATAAATAGCTTGAGTACTAAAAAATAGGAGTTTTTTTATTTTTTTTGTTTCTATGTAGTTTAAGAAATTAGTAATTATCTTATGATTAAGTTCATAATCTTTAAGAGATGAATTTTTTTGATTTTTATTGAATGCCAAAAAATAAATGGTTGTGTCTTTTTTTATAAATTTATCTATTTTCTTATAATTTTCTTTTTTTGTTAAATTTAAAAATTGTGAAGCAAAACCAAATACTTTTTTTTTTCCATATTTTTTAGCTAAAAATTTTTCTAAATGTGAGCCAACAAATCCTGAATTACCGATAACTAAGTGTTTCAAATTTAATAACCTAAATATATTTTTTTACCTACAATGAAATAAGCACAACATTAAACCTTAAAATAGCATATTTTAGATATGTGACTAAATCGTTTAATTTCTATAGTCCTCATATCAAAAACTTCTTTTAATGCATTGGTCACAGACTTTGCATAATCACAGTTCAATTCATCAAAGGCAATGATAGTTCCCTTGGTCACATAATTAGTTAGTATCTTTAAACAATCTTTTGTAGGCTTATAAATATCCATATCAAAAAATGCAAAAGCAACAATTGTTTGTCTTTCTTTTTTTAAATATTTTTTTAGTGTTTTAGAAGCATCTCCTTTTATAATTTCATATTTTTTTACATGAGAAACTGGATTAAATTTTTCTTGTACTTCCAAAATATTACTTAAAAAAAGTTCATAGTTCTTTGGAAGATTTAATCCTCCTTTTTCAAAAAAAGTTTTTTTACCATCTTTTGCTCCTGTTCCCACAAAGCCCTCAAAGGTATCAAAACCAATTATTTTTCTTTTAACGTTAAACGGCTCAAACATTGCTCTTACAGCTGCCAATAAAGATAAATTTTGCCCCCATCTAACACCAAATTCCATTATACAACCCTCAACTTCTAAAAATTGTTTATATATTTCATAAAAAAAAAGCATTCTTGAAAAATTTTTTGTATTCAAAAATAAGCCCAAATTGTCAATTAATTCTTTTTTATCTATCGGATTGTTTTCTAACATATGCGATAATTCTTTTCTATTTTCCAACTCCAATGAACTGTATTTATTGAGCATGTTTTTGATAATCATAAAACTATAAAATTTGTTAATGTTTACTACATCAAACAATATTTAATTGCAAATCATTATTGATATTTAACTTTTTAATTTTAAGAAATTTAAATAAAATTTTTTTTATCACAAAAATTCTTTATATTTTTGTAGAGAGTTTGATCATCAAGACCATATTTTTTTTTTAACCAATCACGATTTCCACATTTCAATATGTACTTATCATTAATGCCAAATCTCTTTAAACGAACATTGATATTATTATCAGCAATAATCTCTGAAATAATTGACCCAATTCCTCCAGGTAAATTTTGCTCTTCAATAGTAATTACTTTATCATATTGTTTTAGATACTTTACAATTTTAGAATTAATTTCCTTAATTGAAAACATATTAAACAAATCAATATTATAACTAGTTTTGTTTAATTCTTTTATAATTTTACTTACAGCATGCACTATCACTCCTGTGGTAATAACGAGGGTTTTTTTTGTATTCTTTTTATTTGATTTAATTATGTTATCTCCTGGTTTTAGAAAAATATCGTCATAAAAACCCTTGTCTAATTTAATATAAACTGGAGATTTTGCCTTATAAGCATAGTTAACTGAATATTTAGAAGAAATGTTGTCATATGGGTGAATAATCTTAATATTTGGCAAAGATCTCATCATAGCAATATCTTCAATTGCTTGATGGGAAGGTCCATGCGTTGCATATGTTAATGATGATCCATTTCCCACTATGGCTACAGGTAAGTTGCTAAGACATATATCTAATTTAATTTGTTCTAAACATCTCTGAGTTACAAAAGGTGTTATTGTAAAAATAAAAACCTTTTTTCCTTCAAGGGCCATTCCTGCAGCAACACTTGCCATTACCTGTTCTGAAATTCCTATATTTAAATATTGATTCTTTAAACTTTTTTTAAAATCAGCTAAAGCCCATGCACCATGGTCTGCGGTTATAAAAAAAATATCTTTATCTTTTAATGCTAGGGTTTTTAATTGATGAAAAAAAGCTGTCATTAAGTCTATCGGCATATTATTAATTTCCCTCAATTTCTCTTTTAGCCATTATATATTCTTCATTACTAGGTACTGAGTGATGCCATTTTTTATTTTTTTCCATAAAGCTTACACCTTTACCTTTTACGGTGTTTGCTAAAATTATTGTTGGTTTTTTATTTTTTTTTGATTTTTTTAAAACTTTTTCTAAAATAGAATAATCATGTCCATCAATTTCCTCAACAACAAAGTTAAAAGTAGATAATCTTTTTTTTAAATTATTTAAATCTCCAGCATCTCTAGAATAATCCATTACAATTTGATTATTGTTATCAATGATAATTATAAGATTATTTAGATTTTGATGACTAGCAAAAATAAAAGACTCCCATACAGACCCTTCAAACAATTCTCCGTCGCTAATTAAAACAAATACTTTATATTTTTTTTTATCTTTTAAGGCTGCATAAGCAATACCACAAGCGATTGGAAGACCGTGTCCAAGAGATCCTGTTTCTATTTCAACTCCTGGAACTAAATGACTAGGATGAGTTCCTAATCTAGAATTATTTTTGCAGTATGTTTTTAATTCTTTAAAACTAATATACTTTAAATATGCAAATAAAGAATAAAGTGCTGCAGTAGCATGTCCCTTGCTTAATATAAATCTGTCTCTATTTTGAAGTTTTGGTTTTTTTGGGTCAAAAAATATAATTTTTTTAAAAAAAAGAACTATTAAAATATCTATACAAGAAAAGCTTCCTCCAATATGGCCAGTTTTTGCATTATAAATAATTTCAAGAATTGTTGATCTTATTTTTTTGGATAATTTTTTTAAAAGCATTTTTCGAAAATTTTATATAACAACAAAAAACACAATTCAATAATAATAAAATCTATAATCATGTTATTGAAGATGTTGTTATAATTGATACAGAATTAGCTTACTAATACTAAAATTGTTATACAAGTAAATTTTTTTAGATGATCAATTAATGAATTTTAATTTAGGTGTAAAGAGATTAAATTTTTATTATTAGATCTATTACATCAATTAAAAAATTTAAATTAATTTAGATTAATTTAAATTATCAATAATATTTTTTAGATACAATATTTTGTCATTTCTAGAATAAATGTTCCAAGGACCACAAATTAAATTGGCATTAATAGTTTTTCTTTTTAGCTCATTGAAAATTCTTTCATCCTTTTTAGTTACAATGTTGAAACGAACAGATAAATTTTTAAATATTTTTTCACCAGTTAACTGATAATTGAAATTAATATTTTTTAATAAAATATTAATTTTTTCTTTAATATTATTTTCATTTCTATCATAAATAGACTCTACAGAAATTTTGTTTTTATTATCTAGATTATAAGAAAAAAAACGTAAGAAATTTGATTTTGTAGAAAAAATTTGAGTATAAAAATTATCAACTTTTTTTTCAATATTTGCACTATATTGAACAATTTTTATTGGAAAGGAGTCAATTTTTTTGTTCAATATTTCTTTGATCAAATTAGTAGGATTACCCGTCCATATAATATGATCAGCTGAAAAACTTTTACCATCATTAGTTTTTAAAAATAATTTTCCATTAACCCATGATGGTTTAAGTTTATTTTTAAAATAGATATTTATTCTTTTTTTTTTAAGAATTTTGCAAAAATCATCAAAAAAATTATTATATCCTTTAATAGGTAAAGCTGCATTGAAAGTTTTATATTTTAAAAAATTTTTTTTTTCTATTGCATAAATATCATCTATAGTTTTATTTTGAGTCTTTAACTTTTTTAGTTTTTTTTTTTCATTTAAAATAGCAACTCTTCCTATATGGAGAAGAGAAGCTTGGCCCCATGAAATTTTTTTAGAACTAATATTAAATTTTTTTAAGTATAAGTTTAAAAAATCAAATATTTTTTTTGGGTATAAAGATATTCTAGAATTAAGATCTTTTTTTATAACTCTTTTTAGAGAATTAAGCTCAATATTATTAAATACAGGAACTGCAAACTTATTAGTAAAAAATGTTGAGTTTTCAGTCTCAGTTATTGATCCATAATTATGGCTAAATTGATTTAATTTTTTTCTAAAAAGTTTTTTTATTTCATTATACCAATTAGTATTAACATCAAGATACTGAACGCCATTTAAAAAGCTTTCATCTTTATGTAAATAATCTGAAAGAACTCCGCCTAAATTATTTTTTGACTCATAAATACTTACATCAAAATTTTTTTTATCTATATACAAAGCCGCCATGCAGCCCGTAATTCCACCACCAACAATTATAATTTTTTTTTTCATTGATTTTATTTTTATAATTAAAAAATTTTTAATTATTTTGTTCTTCCATAGAAATGAAGGTCTATTCTTTTATTTTTAAAAAAAATTTGTTTTTTTAATACACCCTCAAGTTTAAAATTATTTTTTATTAATATTTTTTGAGAGCTTTTAGCCACACTATATGTTCCGGCTATAATTTTTTTTAATTTAAGCTTTTTAAAAATATAATCACATATTTTTTTAATAATAATCGTTGCAATTCCTTTATTCCAAAATTTTTTATTACCAATAATGTAAGAAATTTCTGCTGTTTTGTGCAAATTGTTAATCTTCCCAATTTTTATTGTTCCTATTAAAATTTTTTCACAAAAAATACCATAAATTTCTGAAAAATTGTCTAAATTGGTTTTTTTTAAAAAAAGAGCAATATTTTTTTTAGTATGTTTTTTATATTTTTGTTCTGTAAATTGAACAACTTCAGGATCGTTCATCCATTTTATATAATCTAATGATATATTTTTTGATGATATCTTTTTTAGGATAATTTTACCTTTTGATGAACTTGGTAACATTATTTTAAATAAATTATATTTTTTAATTTTAAGTTTTATTCTATATCTTTATTTTTAAAAATTTTTTTCAGTGCATAAATCAAGCCAATTGAGCTATTAGTACTGGTCAGCTACACGCATTACTGCGCTTCCACATCCAGCCTATCAACGTGGTGGTCTACCACGGCTCTATA
>Ga0114997_10001147_pt1 | contig 22192 bp, 23 predicted proteins | sample ArcticOcean_MG_C_2_FD_87045 | JGI IMG/M metagenome (GOLD analysis project Ga0114997, IMG submission 87045) | Marine microbial communities from western Arctic Ocean - ArcticOcean_MG_CB4_136 | ecosystem: Environmental > Aquatic > Marine > Oceanic | place: Arctic Ocean: Canada Basin | collected...
ATATTCTATTAATATTTTTTTTTGTCTTCCAACCTTTTCTTTTAAGCTTATAATTATCACTTAACAAACAGTCATTCTTGTTATTTTTAGTAATAATTAATTTAAAATTCTTTTTTAATTTTTTTTTTAAAAAATTTGCGATAAACCTGATGCTATATGACTTTCCACTACCAATATTATATATACCAGTGTATTTATTAATTAGCAAAATATATATAGCATCACAGATATCATCTATATGAATAAAATCTCTTCTAGAATTAATTAATTTAAAATATTTTTTTTTATTTAATGCTATTTTTTTAGATAAAGATGGTATTAGAAATGATTTATCTTGATCAGGACTTGTGTAACTGAATATTCTTCCAATACAAACTCTAAAATCATAATTTTTTTGATCATTTAATAATTTATATTCTGCTTTAAGTTTTTGAGATCCATATTTACTTGTTGGTAGCAGTTTTGATGATTCATTAATTTTCTTATTTGATTTTTTATAAACATGTGATGTTGATGAAAAAAAAAACCATTTTATTTTTGTTTTTTGTTTTAAAATTTCAATTATATTTGAAATTGAGTCAACATTTACTTTTTTTGAATATTCAATTTTATTTTCTACAACTTTGAGCGGTACAATCGCAGCAAAATGTAAAAAGATTTCTGGCTCTATATTTTTAAGCCATTTTTTTAAATCATATTTTTTCGTCAAATCTCCTTTAAACTTATAGAACAAAAATTTTTTTTTATACTTATTAATAAAAAATTTACCTAATACTCCTGATGAACCTGTTATAGCAATTTTTATTTTATTTTGATTTTTCAATTGTAAGAAGATTATTAATCAAAAAATTTAAAGTTTTTTTTGAAATTGGTTTAGTATGCAATCCAATAAAAAATCCAGCATCTTCAATAAATTGAGCATTAACAAAATTTTTTATGTTATTTTTAATCAATTTAAATTTTTTAATTGCAGGTTGATTTATAAAATTTCCACTAATTATTGGTCTTGTTTCAATACCATTTTTTTCTAGTTTGTTAATTATATTTTGTTTATTTTTTTCATAATTCTTAGTCAACATTAAAGGTAGTCCAAACCAACTTGGATCACAGTATTTTTCAAAATCTTGAAATTGATACTGATTATCCCACAACTTAGATTTTTTTAAACTACTAATTATTTTTTTTAGATTATTTGTTCTAATATTTTGAAAAATTTTTATCCTCTTAAATTGACTTAACCCTATTGCTGCGGTTATATCTGTTGGTCTTAAATTAAATCCCATATTGTAAAAAATAAATCTGTGATCTTTTTGTCTAAATTTTTGGCTTAATTTAAGACCTCTTGTCCATCCATGAGATCTTAAAGAATGCAAAATCGTATAATCATCATAATTGTTACATACAACCATTCCTCCTTCACCAGATGTGATTTGGTGAGAATAATAGAATGAATAAGTTCCAAAATCCCCAAAAGTTCCAAGATGTTTATTTTTGAATTTTGAACCTAAGCTTTCACAAGTGTCTTCAATTAAAATAATTTTACGTTTTTTACAGATATTTCTTAATTTTTCTATATTGGTACTTCCTCCTAAAACATGTACAGCCATTATTACTTTTGTCTTTTTATTTATATTTTTTATAAAAGTATCCGAACTAACATTTAATGTGTTTCTATCGATGTCTAAAAACTTTATTTTTAATCCCGCTTGAACTAAAGGCCAGAGTGAAGTTGACCAGCATAACGCAGGTATTAATGCTTCATCACCTATTTTAAATCTATTTTTTCTATATGGATTGCAAGATGCAAAAGTGGCGAGAAGATTTGCTGATGAACCCGAATTAACCATTAAAGCATATTTGCTACCAACGAACTTTGCAAATTTTAGCTCAAACTCTTTAGTTTTTGTTGACATAGTTAACTTTTTTGATTTTATTACCTTTATTCCAGCATCAAGATCCTGCTTGGAAAAAGCCTCATTTAATAAAGGATATTTAAAATTATGTTTCATCTTATCTAAAATAAATGATTTTTTTTTTATGTATAGTTTAAGTATATATATTAAATATAATTTAACAATTTAAAACTTATAAGAGATATTCTAATTTATTAAGATGAATGTAGGCATCATATTCGATAGTATTAAAACAGGTGGCGGTGGATACAATCAATCTTTAAAAACTTTAAGATTGATTAATGAAATTGAAAATAAAGAATTTAATTTTATTGTTTTTACTTCTGACAAAATTGTACAAGAAAACTTAAAATCTGAAAATATTGAGTCAATTTTTTTTTCTGAGACAAGAAGTCAAAAAATTTTTAGAATTCTGTTATCTCAGTACTTTCCTTCAAAAATTAAAAATAAATTTGAAAATTTTTTTAAAAAACTTTTAAAAAAAAATGAAATAGATTTAGTTTTCTTTTTGGGTCCCTCGAAGTATATTGATTTGATTGAAGATGTAAATTTTATAGTAAACATTTGGGATATTAATCATAAAATAGATAACTATTTTCCAGAATTTATTTCGCATAAAAATTTCTTATTCAGAGAAAAAATTATTAAAAAAACAACAGATCTCTCTTTTAGAATTATTGTAGATTCTCTGAGAACTAAAAATGAAATAATTAAATTTTATAATTGTATTTCAGAAAAAATTATTACCATGCCTTTTCATTCAACATTTCCTGGAATTTATGAGTTTAGCAAATCAGAAAATTATAGTGAAATTTTTAACACTTTAAAAATTAAAAAAACCAAATATTTGTTCTTTTACCCTGCGCAATTTTGGGCTCACAAAAATCATATATATTTATTAGAAGCATTAAGTTTATTTAAAAAAGAATTCAAAGATTTTAGTGTCATATTTACTGGAAGCGATAAAGGAAATCTTGATAAAATTAAAAAACAAATTAAAAATCTATCTTTAGATGAAAATGTTAAAATTTTAAATTTTTTAGATGATAAAGAAATAATCTCTCTTTATCTTCACTCTAAAGCAATTATAATCCCTACATATGTAGCTAGAACTACTCTCCCTTTAATAGAGGCATTATACTTCAAATTACCTATTTTTTACTCAAAGGATATTTTGGATGAATCTTATAAAGACTATATTAATGAATTTGATCTTAATAATTCTCAAGATCTATGTAATCAATTAAAAAAATTTATTAATAATGATGAAAGCTTTTATCTAAAAGCAAAAAAGGGTAGGGAGTTTTACGAAACTATTTCATCTAATGAAAAAAATAAAAATATTATTTTAAAGATTTTCCAAGATTATTCATATTTAAAATCAAAGTGGTAAAATGCTATATAGATTAATCTTTAAGTTGTTCACAAAACAGATTAATTCTATTTTTTTGATCATATCTTGCAAAAAGAGATCTATATTCTACTAAAAAATCTTGAATTTGGCTGCTCTGCCACCATTTATATATATCCGGAGGTAAGGCTCTAATAGTGTTAAACAAACTTTGGCCTGTACTATGAAGTAAATTTAAATTTTCCATCTTCTTAAAAATAAATTTGTATCTATCTTTGATTACATCAGGGTAAACATTTAAAATTAAAAAAGGATAATTTGTGGCCACCGCTTCTAGATGCCCGGTTGAAATTGTTGTAAAAATTAAAAGCTTACTAATTTCCCTAGTTTTTATCATATCAATATTTCTATCTGCAAATAACAAGTTTTCATTTACTTTCAAAAACGATTTTTTTTCATCATAATCAAATTGACGAGGAGATAATTTAATTAATAAATCTTTTTCTATTTGGGTATTTTTTATAATTTCAAAAAATTTTAAGCATTCAATATAATAGCTGTATCCTTGGTACATACTTTCTGAAATTTCAACTGATTTTGGTTTACTACTGTTTGCTCTAAGTTCTAATAATATCTTATTTCTATTTTTGTTTTTTTTATACATATTTATTTTTTTTAAAGAATAAAAAGGAATTTCTTTATTGTGTCTCCATCCCCAAGTAAAAAATTTATCTGCAAGTCGTGTTTCAAATTCTGAGGCAAAGTGATTTTTAAATTGACCATAAGAACCTCCATGTTGAAAAATATATAATTTTGATCCCTCCTCAACTTTATTTGCAATATACTGAGAATAAATTGTTGAACCTTGAAACCCATTTGCGGTAGCAATCAATTGTGGATTTTTTGGCAAATTAAAAGTTTGTAATAATAAATTTTGATTTTTATAACTTTCTAAAAACAATATCGGTATTTTTTCAATAACTTTATTGAATATAAAATTTTCAAGATCAGTTTTATAAAAATTATATTTTATTGATCTAAATTTTAGATCAGGTTCAAATTTTTCATTCGATATTATATCACGCAAGTTTAAATTATTAGGAAATAATGTAAATCCTTGTCCTAGCTTAAGATTTACAATGAGACTGTCAAAAAAACTTAATTTAGTATTATAAAAAACTTTTTTTAAATTAGAATTATTTTTTTTAAAGAGTGCTTTTTTTAATAAATTCTTGTTTTTTTTTCTAAAAACTTTTTCTCTAATTAATTTAGCTTTTTTTAAAAATGATATGCTATCATAAATTTTTAATTCTATATTTGGATCGTTAATTTCTCTTATAATTTCATTTAAAACCTTAGTGTTAAATTCTTCTGTATTATCCATATAGATATAGTCATCTATACCAAAAAAAAGAAAATCTAAATTGTTGAAATTTGTTTGATAAAAAATTAACTTTTTTTTATTTTCACTTAAAAATTTTTCTATAGATTTCCATTTCTCAAAATAATTTACAATAAATCGCCAGAGCCAGTACCCAAAACAAATTTCCCAATATTTTTCACTTTTTTCTATATTGTGATAATCATTTAATATATCTTTTAACTTGGATATTATATCTTTATATAATTTAGTTAATTCAAAACTATGTTGGTCTAAAATTTTTTCATCTTCCCATAATTTTGTAAAAATATTTTTTTCTTTTCCCCTTGGAAAAAATTCTATTATAAAATTATTTATAAAAATTTTTGTCTGAGTTTCCTTATCATATAAATAATTAATCATTTTTAATTTTATAATATTGCTTAAACCAAGTTATGTATTTTTCTAATCCATCTTTTAAATTTGTTTTTGGTACAAATTTAATTATAGTTTTTATTTTTTTGTTACAAGCCTGGGTTTTAATTACATCTCCTAACTGTAAGCCTAAATATTTTTTTTTTGCTTTTTTTCCAATTATTTTTTCAATCAAACTTATATAATTATTCAATTTTACAGACTTATTTCCGCCAATATTAATTATCCTGTAAGGTGCATGACTTTTACTTGAACCAAATTTTTTTCTTTTTGGAATTTTTTTGATGATCAAATTTATTGAATGAGTTATATCATCAATATAAGTAAAATCTCTAGAATGATTTCCTTTATTAAAAACAGTAATAGGTTTATTTTTAAAAATATTATTTACAAACTTAAACAATGACATGTCTGGTCTTCCATATGGACCATAAACTGTAAAAAATCTTAATCCGGTAGAAGGCAGATTATACAAACTACTAAATGCATGTGCCATCAACTCATTTGAAACTTTAGTTGCAGCATAAAGTTGTGTTGGATGAGAAACATCATATTTTTCCTTAAGTGGAAATTTGTTGAGAGATCCATATACACTGCTTGAGCTTGCAAAAACAAAATGTTTTACTTTAAATTTTTTAGATAAGTTAAGAATATTAAAATATCCATTTATATTAGAAGTTATATATGCATTTGGATTTATTACTGAATATCTAACACCTGCCTGTGCAGCTAAATGTACTACATAATCAATTTTATTTTTTTTGAAAATTGGCTCGATAGAGTCTGTTATTGTAAGATCTTTCCTATAAAACCTAAAATTTTTGTATTTTGCTAATATTTTTAATCTATTTTTTTTTAGTTTAGTATCATAATAATTATTAATATTATCAATACCTATTACTTTTTTATTCTCTAGCAAAAGTTTTTTTGCTAAATGAAATCCAATAAATCCTGCAGATCCAGTAATTAAAAACATATTTTATTCAACAATATATAATTTTTTTATCCTCAGAGTATCTTTTTATTTTTTTATATCTTGCTCTACAATCAAAGATAAATTTTGAATTTTTAAAAATTAAATCATAATCTACTTTATTGTGATCAGTTATAATTATACTTGCATCATATTTTTTAAGATTATTTTGATTTAGAGTTATTCTTTTTAATGAAATTTGATTTTTCCTTCCAATCCTAAGTTTATTAAAGTATGGATCATAAAAATCATATTTTATCTTTTTTTTAGAAAAAAATTTCATTATATCAAATGCAGGACTTTCTCTATCATCTCCTACATTAGGTTTGTATGAAATTCCAATTATTAAAACTTTTGCTAATTTTAAATTTTTATTGTTAAAAAAATTTGTAATTTTTTTAACAATCCATTTTGGAACAAAACTACTAATCTCACCAGCTGCTCTTATAAATTTTGGATCATAACCATTTTTTTTTGATATCCATGATAGATAAAAAGGATCAATTGGTATACAATGACCTCCAATGCCTGGACCTGGTACAAATTTTTGATATCCAAAGTTTTTTGTTGAAGCTGCTTCTATAACATTGTGTACATCTATCTCTAGTCTTTCACATATTATTTTAAGTTCATTAACTAATGAAATATTTACAGATCTATAGGTATTTTCTAATAGTTTAGACATTTCTGCTATTTCTACTGTGTCAACAAGAATTACTTTATTTATAAAATTTTTATAAATATTTTTAACCAAAATTTTACATTTTTCTGTTATTCCAGAAACTATTTTGGGAGTTCTATCGTAAGAAAAATTTGTATCACCTGGATTTTCTCTTTCAGGTGAATAACCAATGAATATATCTTTTCCTATTTTAAGTTTTTTCGAGAAATATTTTGTTAACTGATTTGTGGCCCCAGGGTAAACGGTACTTTCCAAAATTATTACTTTATTTTTGGATAGAACTTTGGAGATGGCTTTATATGAATTCTCTAAATATGACATATCAGGCTTGTTGCCGTGAAGTGGCGTGGGTAAACAAACTATCACTACATCACATTCTTTAATAATATTGTAGTTTGTAGATATTTTAGATTTATTATTTTTAAAATATTTTAATTCACTATCTTTTATATCTGATATGTAAGATTTTCCGTTTTTAAGACATTTAATTTTTTTAATATCATTATCTACTCCAAAAACATTAATCTTTCTTTTTATCATCCTCAGACACAAAGGAAGACCCACATATCCAAGTCCAACTACACAAATAGTTTGTTTATTTTTATCGATTTTTTTTAAAATTTCCTTCATATTTTCTTTTTTTGAATTGAACGCAACAAGTAATTAAATACATAGTCTCTTGCCATCTTTATAGATTCATATGTAGATCCTCCAATATGTGCAGTAATCATTAAATTATTATATGATTTTGAGTATTTTATTAAAGGGTGTTGATATAGACTTTTTCTCTCTAACCATTCACCATCAATTACGTCTAATCCTGCTCCAGCTATTAATTTATTTTTTAATGCATACAATAAATCTTTTTCATTAATTATTTTTCCCCTACTTGAATTTATTAAAATAGTATTTTTTTTCATTTTCTTAAATGCTTCAAGATTTATTAAATTCTCTGTAGATTTATTCAAATGAACATGAACAAATATAACATCAGAAATTTTAAGAAGTTTATTAAAAGTTACATTTTTAACTCCTCTTAATTTAATTTTTTTGATATCATGGGCAACTACTTTCATTTGAAATCCATTTGCTATTTTTGCTGAAATTTTTCCTAATCTACCCAATCCTATAATTCCAATAGTTTTATCTTTTAATTGAAACCCAACATTTGCATCCCTTGACCAAATACCTTTTTTTGCATCATTAAAAGATGTAACTGCCTTTCTTATAATTAATAATAATAAGCAAAAACTAAGTTCTGATGTTGCTGTAAATTTATTAATCAGTCCAAATTTTCTCGCAATATGAACTACTTTAATCTTTTTCCTTTTTAAAATGTCCAAATCCAAATGATCTGTTCCAGTAGATGGGCTTAAAACAAGTTTTAAATTTTTTGCATTATTAATTAATTCTTTATCTATTTTAATTCTTCCTCCCGCTAAAATAACTTTACTTTCTCTTGCATATTTAAGGGCTTCTTTTCTTGAATTTAAAATAGTTTTAATTTGACAATATTTTTTTAATTTTTCTAATTCAGCTTTTGAATAAAAGGGATCTACTGTGTTAAGTACTTTAATTTTCATTTAAAGATAAGTTTTTTTTTGCCTTAATAAGATCTTTTCTATAATGAATATTTGTACAGTTATCTATTATAAAATCTTCTTTAAATCTTTTTTTTTTATAAAAAAAATTTTTCTTAAATATGTAATGTGCTCCATTTTTTTCCTTTAATTTATTCTTACTATATAAAAAATCTAGTTTCTTTTTTTTAAAAATATTGATTACTTTGTCTAAACTTAAATTTCTGTCAGGATGATCACATTGTACTCCTGCTATAACTTTTATTTTTGACTTAAAGCTTATATTTTCATAGGCATGTTTATAAACTTCTATTAATGGGGCTTCTCCACAAAGTTTTTTTGGTCTATTGATAAAGGGTATATGAAGTTTTTTTAAAAAATTTTTTATTTTTTTTGATTCAGTTGAAATAACTAAGTAATCAACAAAATTTGATTTTTGCACATAATCAATTGCGTGTTCCAACAACGTTTTACCTTGAATTTTAATAAGGTTCTTATTCTTTAATCTTGTTGATTGTTCTTTTGCTGGGATTATGGCAATTATCATTGACTTATTTTAAATCTTTTTTATTTTTTTCAAAAAAATCAATGTACCATTTAATATAATTAGAATATCCTTTTTCAAGATTCCAGCTAGGTAAGTAGTTTATAAAATTTTTTGCTTTATCACATAACAATTTTCCTCTTTTGGGCATCAGTTTATCTCTTTCCTTTTTTTTAATTTTTAAATTAGTGAAATACTCGCTCAAAATTTCAACAAGTGTGCTAATTTTCCTTCCTTCACCGAAAGTAATATTAAAAACTTGATTAATAGAATTTTTATTTTTAATTACTTGAATTATACCATGAATCAAATCATTAATGTATGTAAAATCTAATTTTTCATTATCATCTGCATTAATTATTATATCTTTTCTATTTAAAGCATTTTCTATAAATATTTGTCCTACTCTCCTACTAATACATCTTTCACCATATAGTGCTGATGGTCTAATTATTGTATATTGAACTCCAAAAACATCGCTATATGCTTTTATAATTTTCTCACAACAATATTTTAATGTTCCGTAGATTCCCATAGGATCACATTTGCTATCTTCATCAACAAAGTCTGCTTTAAAATTTCCATAAACCATACTTGATGAGAAATAAATGAAACGTTCTAAATCTTTTAAGTTTTTTGAAGAATCTAAAACATTTTCTAAAGTTCTCAAACTATGGTCAAAAGAATTAAATGGATCAACATTAGATTTATTTGCATGCGAAACAGCAGCAAGATGAATAATTACATTTGGGTTATAATTTGCAATTAGTTTGTTTATATTTTCATAATCTCTGGAGTCTAATTTATCTATTATTATTTCTTTTTCTTTAAATAATTTAAATCTTTCTATTGTAATAAGTTTTGAAAGTTTGGGGTGAGGATAATCTTTAACATTATTATTATCTATAGATAAAAAATTATTTACACTTAAACTATCAACTATTTTGATATCGTAATTTAATTCTTTAAAAGCTAAAGATAAATGGTGTCCAATAAATCCTGCTCCGCCTATGATTAATATTTTTTTCAATTTATTTTCCTTTTAAAAATTCTAAAATTATTTTACTAATTTGTATTATTTGTTTTTTGTCAATTTGATGATGTACTGGCAACGATATACTTTGCTTGCTATATAAAATTGAATTTTTAAAGTTATCTTTTTTAAAATTGTATTTTTTATAATAATCAAAGAAAGGTATCGGAGTAGCGTAATGAATACTTGTTCCAATATTTTTTTTTTTTAATAATTTAATAAGTTTATTACGATTTTTAACAAAAATTTGATATATAAAATATGAACAGTCATTATTAAACTTTTTAAATTTTATTTTTGTTGATGCTAAATATTGCTCATAAATTTTAGCATTTCTTTTTCGAATTAATAAATTTTTTTTAAATCTTATTAATTGATGATAACCAATTGCAGCTTGAAAATCTGTCATTCTATAGTTGTAGCCTAATCTTTTAACGTTATACAAACCTGGAATTTTTCTATTCTTTATATCTGTATCAATACCAAAAGCTTTTAATTGTTTAATTTTTTTAATAAATTTTTGATCATTTGATATAATCATGCCACCTTCTCCAGTAGTGATATGTTTTGTAGGGTAAAAAGAAAAACATCCAGAAATACCAAAGTTTCCAACATGCTTTTTTTTAAAAAATGTCCCTAATCCATGAGCGCAATCCTCAATTAATTTGAGTTTATAAGTTTTACATATTTTAAGGATTTCTTTCATATCACATGCAAAACCTGACATATGAACTATTATTATCGCTTTAGTTTTTTTGTTAATTTTGCTCTCTATAACTTTTGGATCAATATTTCCTGATAAATCATTTTTAATATCTACAAAAACAGGTTTTGCTCCGGTGTATTCAATGGCATGTGCTGTAGCAGTATGAGACATTGCAGGTAAAATAACTTCATCTCCTCTTTTAATTTCTAATGCTAAACATGAGAGATGCAAACCTGCGGTACAACTGTTTACTGTAACAGCATATTTGGAATTTACAAATCTAGAAAACTCCTCTTCAAATAGTTTTGTATATTTTCCGTGAGTCAACCAGCCACTTTTTAATATTTCACTAACTACTTTTATATCATTATTTGAAATACTCTTATGGGAAAAATTTATCATATTACTCATAGTTATTTATCGATTTATTAATATAGGTTCGTATTTTTCATAGTTCTTTTTAGCTTTTTTATTTAAAAATTTATATACATTATCCAAATTTAAAGAATTTTTAATTTTTGGTCTTAAAGCAATCAAATTATTTAATGTAAATTTTTCACCTTTAGAAATTTTTTTTGAAGCATAAAATGTTCTCCTTAGTGTATTTTCATTTAAAAATTCATCTTTAACCAAAAATTTAAGATCTTTTCCACTCATATTTTCGACTCTTCTGACTGAATCTACCATTTTTTTAAAATCTTTTGGGTTTAAAGAAATTTTGTGATCTCTAAAATTTGAAAAATTATTATCTAATGTAAAATGTTTTTCTATCATACTTGCGCCTAATGATGCAGCAACTATTGGTGCTTCCATACCAATAGAATGATCAGAAAAACCTATGGAAAATTTATAACGTTTTTTAAGTCGCTTTATATAGTTTAAATTCATGTCATTATCATTGGCTGGGTATGAAGAAACACAATGTAACAGGCATAGCTGATTTTCTAAAACTCTTTTTGAATATTTTTTTTCTAATTTTCTGACAAGAGAATCTATTTTTTTGAAGTTAAGTAATCCAGTAGAGATAATGCATTTTTTATTTTTTTTAAATATTTTATCTAAAAAGATAAAATTGTTATTATCAGATGAAGCTACTTTAATAATATCTGTGTTTTTTAAAATAAAATCTAAACTTTCTAAATCAAATGCAGAAGCAAAAAATTTTATATTAAGTTTTTTTGAGTATTTTTTTAAACTTAGAAATTGATCATAATTTAGTTGAAATTTTTTTAGTACTTTCAATCTTTTTATTTGATCTTTATGAATAAAGAGTTCTGGTTTAAAAATTTGAAATTTTACTGCATCAGCTCCTGAAAGTTTTGCTTTATAAATTAATTTTTTTGCAGTTCTAAAACTTCCTTCATGATTGTTACCAATTTCTGCAACAATAAATATTTTTTTTTTTAAATTCATTAATTAATATTTTATCTTTTCCCATCTACCAGTTTTAATTGATTTTTCTAGTGACAAAGATATTGCCATAACTTCTAGAACATCATCCCTAGTTACAAGAGGTTTTTTGTTTGTTAAAATTGAATCAATGAATGTTTCCAGCACTTTAGTTTTTTGTTTTTTATCATACTTAATATTTAATTCTTTAAAATTAGATTTCTTTCTTGATGAAAAAATTTTAGCATCATTGTACCCCTGAACAAAAGTTTTATTATTAGCAAAAACTTTCATACAATGATGGTGCGGCATCTCACACCCAAAATTAGAAACAACATTCATAATTATTCCTCCTTCAAATTTTATAATTCCAGTTGTAAAATCGTTAAATTTAAAATTAGAGTTTTTTGTAACTATTTTATTCCCGGCTCCTATAACACTTAGAGCTTTCTTATTTAAGAAAAATTTTGCTAAATCAATCATATGAATTCCTCCACCAAATGTAACAGAATAATACTGAATATTTGATCTCCATTGATTTAAAATTTTTTCTTTTCTTCCATAATTATATTCTCCTTGAATATAAAAAATATCTTTAAATTCTCCTAAGCTTATTTTTTGCTTTAAACTTTTAAATTGAGGTGAATTTCGTAAAATAAGATTGGATGAAAATTTAATATTTTTATTTTTGTTTAAACTTTTCTTAATTTTATAATATTCTTCGTAATTTAAGCACATAGGCTTTTCTACAAATATATTTATTTTTTTATCAATTAATTTTAAAATTTGGTAACAATGGTAATTATCATAAGAAGCGACAGTTACCAAATCCAGTTTTTCTTTTTTTATCATTAAATCAAATGATTTATAGACATTGATATTGGGAAAGGTTTTTTTTATAAAATTTAATTTTATTTGATCAAAGTCACAAACTGAAATCAATTTACATTTTTTGGATTTAACAAAAAAATTTAAATGATGATATCCAATACCAAGGCCTACTACACCAATGAATAATTTTTTTTTCAATTTTTTTTAATTTTTTTCTTTACTTAAAATACTCATAAACTATTAATATTTAATCTTATATATTTATAATTTCAAACATCTATAAATTTTATTATGAATATCGCAATATTTTGTAATAACTCCAGAGGCTTAAAAGTTATAAATTTTCTCAAAAAAAATTACAATATAAGACTAATTTTTTTTTCTAAGGAACATCTTAATAGAAAGACATATGAAATAGTAAAAAATAAAAAAATTAAATGTAAAATAATAACAAAGTTGAACTCTCAAAAAATTTATAATCAAATTCAAAAAGAAAATATTGATATAAATGTAATTGCTGGATTTCCATATATTTTCAATGATAAAATGATAAATTCTGCAAATTTAGGGACTTTTAATCTTCATGCCGGTAAATTACCTAAATACAAAGGTGGATCTCCTTTAAATTGGTAAATTATTAATAATGAAAAAAAAATTGGAATTTCAATAATCAAAATAAATAGAAAAATTGATACTGGGAAATTGGTAGCTAAATCACATTTCAAAATAAGCCAAAAAGATAATATTACTAGTATAACCAAAAAAGCTGAAAATGAATTTTTAAAAATTATTGAAAAAGGAATTAAAAATTTAATTAACAAAAAATATTTAAAAAAAAATGGGAAAAGTTCGTATTACAGACAAAGAAAAGCTCAGATAGTGAAATCAATTTTAAAAAAATGACCGCTTTAGAAATTAAAAACTTAGTTCGTGCATGCAAGTATCCTTACAATGCTTTTTATAAAAAAACGATCAAAATAATTATGTCGAAAAAGCAATCATGTTAAGAAAAAAAGATTTAAGATTTTCTAATAAAAAAGATATTTTTTATTGTAAAAAGGGACAAATATTTTTGAAATAAATAAATAAAAAAATAATTCAAATTATCTAAGAAATTTTTTTTTTTAAAAAATGATGTAATTGTTAGTATAATAGTTTATTAATAAAGTGTGTTTAAAAAAATTTTTACATATCCTATTTTTTTACTAACTTTTTTATTTATTATTGTACTCATTTTATTTGGTTCATTATTAAGACATCACCATCTTGGTGGCGATAGAGTACCATCATTAAGAATTACCGCAGTATTTCTTTCTGAAATACCTATGAATCTAAAAAATATGATCATACATGGAACAATTAATTTAGGTAAGCCAAAAAAACTAACAAAACATATAAATAAAAAAAAGTTTAAAAATTTTCTTAAAAATAAAAGAAACGCTCTTTTAGTATTACCTAGATATGATTATAAATTGGGAAGATCAGTAGTTGATGTAGTTGATTTGAATAATTTTAAAACTATACATACGTATCAACATGATATTGATAAAATGCATAAGCAGGTTAATAATATCAAGGAATTTCCTAGAATAAATATTGATGATTCTCCAATAAGATTTGAATATCGACATCCTTTAATCTTAGAAGATGGGTCATTAATAAGTGATAGTGATTATTCTGTAGAATTCAAAATTGATTTTTGTTCAAATTTAAAATGGATAAATGATGAAGAAGTTTTTCATCATAGCAAAATGCTAGATCATGAAAGAAATATTTGGGTAGCAGCCCAAATGAACCCTAAATCAAAATATGTAAAAAAATATAATCTAGCTGGTTTAGACAGTTTTTGGGATGATGCTGCTATTAAAATGAATACTAATGGAAAAATACTTTATAAAAAAAGTATTTCAGAAATATTAATTGAGAATAAAATTGTTCCAAAAAACTTTGCTTTTTACTCACATATATTAGGTGTGACAGACTCTATACACCTTAATGATATAGAGCCAGCTTTCAATAATACAGAATATTGGAAAAAAGGTGATATATTTTTAAGCACTCCTGCATTATCAGCAATTATTCATTTTAGACCAAGTGATAATAAATTAATAAATTATATTACTGGTCCTTTCTCTCAACAACATGATGTTGATATTATCTCAGATAGAGAAATTTCAATTTTTAATAATAATACATTTATTGATAATAATGAGCATTCAGAAGTAATCATTTACAATTTTGAGACAAATTCATTTAAGAAACTATTCAATGATCAATTACAAAAAGAAAATTTTAAAACATATACTCAAGGCCTTTCACATATTTTTAAAGATGGAGCTTTAATGGTTGAAGAACAAAATCATGGACGAATAATTTTGTTCAATAATCAGGGAAAAAAAGAGTGGGAATTTGTAAACAAAGATGAGAATGGAGATATTGGATATGTTACCTGGAGTAGAGTTATTGAAGATAAATTTTTTATTGATAATTTTAAATCACTAGTAGATAATAAAATATGTTCAAATTAATTTTAGTTGCTATATTATTTTTTTTCACAACAGTTTCTTCTTATGCATATCTGGGCCCTGGTGTTGGTGTAGGTGTGATTGCAGCAACTTTAGGGGTAATAGTTGCAATACTTGCGGCTCTATTTGGTTTGATATGGTTTCCAATAAAAAAACTCTTAAAAAAAAGAAAAGAAAACAGAGAAAATAATCAAAATAAAATTGATTAATAATTTACTATCAATTTGTTGTGTAGTTATCGTTTATGAGTTTTTTAGCTATTTGAACTTTATAAGTATTATTGAAAGTAACTTAAAAGTATATAATAAAATATTTAAATTATTTAAATTTAAGAATTCATCAGATTTTAGAAAAGAAAAGTTAATATTCAATTATTCAAAATCATTATTTTTTATCTCAATTAAACTATTTGCTACAATAATCTCCTTAATAATTTTTATTTTAATTTTAGATTTTATTTCAGGTTCTTTTTTTGATTTTATTACTTCTATTAATGGTATTATTAGATTGAGTATCATATTCATGATTTATCATTTAATCCGAAAAAAAATTAATGCAAAATTATAGTAATATTCAAAAGTTTCTACATGACTTCATATTAGATAAAAAATTTATAAATAAGTCATTATTTGAAATTGAAAAAATGATATTTTTAAAAAATAATAATATTAGTAAACAATCTCATGTTTTTATTACTGGTCTCCCAAGGTCGGGTTCCACAAGTCTTTTAAATTTTATATATTCATCAAATTTCTATGCATCTTTAACATATAGAAACATGCCATTCATACTATCTCCACACTTTTCAAAATTTTTTAATAAAAAAAATACTTTAAAAAAAGAAAGGATGCACAAAGATGGGATAATTTATGATATTAACAGTCCAGAAGCGTTAGATGAGATTTTTTTTGATAATGACGAAGATTTCATAAGAAATGAACTGCTAAATTATATTAAACTAATTTTAATTTCAAAAAAAAAAGAAAGGTATTTAAGTAAAAATAATCTAAATTTTAAAAGAATAGATCTTATTAAATCAATAATTTCTAATTCTATATTTCTTATACCAATTAGAGAACCCCTGCATCATGCATATTCACTTTTGCAACAACATTTACATTTTAGTAGATTGCAAAAAAAAGATGATTTTGTTAAAAGATACATGAATTATCTTGGACATAATGAATTTGGTATTGACCATAGATCATGGAATAATCCCATTAATTTTGATAATTTTAATGACATAAATTATTGGTTGGAGCAATGGTATTTATTTTATCAAGATATAATTAAAAAATATCAATCTTATGATAATTGTTTTTTTATAATTTATGAAGAATTGACCAATTCGGATTATTTAAATACACTTTTAGGAATATTAGATTTAAATAAAACTGACAAAATCAAATTAAATTTTTTTAAAAACTCAAATAAAAATATAATAAATAGTAAACATTCCATAAATATTTACAAGGAAGCAATTGAAATATATACGAATTTAAAAAATCAACTTATTAAAAACTAATATTTTTAAAATTAATAAAATTTAATTGTTTAAATTAAGTACATATGGAATTAAAATTTGCAAAAGTATTTTATTCATGTATAAAAAATCAATTTTATGTCTTACTTACAATATTGTAAAAGGTGTGTAATACCAAGTTCGAGACCTCATACTTTTATAGATAGTGAGGGAATTTGTTCTGGTTGCAGAAACTACGAATATAGACAATATATAAATTGGAACCAAAGAAAAAAATTATTATTACAGACTATAGAAAATCATAGAAACAAATCAGGATATGACTGTATAATTCCATGTAGTGGAGGAAAAGATAGCACAATACAAGTGTTAACTGTTAAGGAAATGGGTTTTAATCCTTTAGTAGTAATAATTACACCATGTCATCCAACTGAAATAGGTCGTAAAAATATTGAAAATGTTAAAAACCTAGGTGTAGATGCAATAGAATTAACTACAAATCCAGTTTTTAGAAGAAAGTTAAATAAATATTGTTTAAATCTTGTAGGGGATATATCTTGGCCAGAAGCAGTAGCAATATGGTGCAATGTAGCACGAACTTCAATCAAGTATCAAATTCCACTGATTATTTGGGGCGAAAACCCAGAAAATGAAAATGGAGGTCCTAAAAGAAATTCTGATGTAAGTGTTGATGAAATTGCTACTCATAACCATAGATGGATGGAGGAATTTGGTGGAACCTTGGGTTTAAGAGCTTCAGATATATTATTTGATCTTAAAAAAGATGGAGTGACAGAAAAGGATATTATTCCGTATACTTATCCGAGTATTGATGAAATAAAAAAAAATAAAACTCTTGGGATTTTTTTAGGATATTTTTTACCATGGGATGGTCATAGTCATGCAATCAAAGCAAAAAATAATGGCTTTCAAGAATATCATAAAAATGTTGAGGGAAACATAGTGCCATATGAAAATTTAGATAACTATCAAAAAAGAATACATGATTATTTTAAATATTTAAAATATGGATATGATAGAGTAAATGATTGGGCTAGTATTGCAATTAGACGAGATAGACTTTCAAGAGAGGAAGCAGTTCAATACACGAAAGATGTTAGTGGTAAATATCCTTGGGAGTATATGGGAAAAAGTTTAGAGGAAGTGCTGTCTTTCATTGATGTTACAGTAGATGAGTTTGATTTTATTTGTGATAAATTTACAAATAAAAATTTGTTTAAAAAAGATAGTGATGGAAAACTTATAAAAGACAATCTTGGTAACATCACAAAAAACAATTATGACAATATCAAAGAATAAAAAAAATATTGTAATAATTGATTTGGGTATTAGTAATGTTCAATCAGTTTTAAAAGCCTTTAATTGTTTTGAGCAAAATGTAAAAATATCTGATAAGATTAAAGACCTGAATGAGGCATCTCATTTAGTATTACCTGGTGTTGGAAGCTTTGAAAAAGGGATTGCAAGTTTAAATAAAAAAAATTTATATGATACTCTGGTTAATTTAGTCGAGGTTAAAAAAGTACCTATCTTGGGCATTTGTCTTGGAATGCAATTATTTGCTACATATGGATTTGAAAATAATGTCAAAACCAAAGGATTAAATTTAATTTCAGGCGAAGTAATAAAAATTAAAGAAATGAACGATGTAAGAATACCCCATGTAGGTTGGAATAATGTAAATTTTTTAAAAAAAAATTCAATTTTGATTAATGTTGAAGATAATTCTAATTTTTATTTTACACATAGTTATCATTTTAATTGCTCAAATGAAGAAAATGTAATAGCGGAAACAAATTATGGTTTGAATTTTGTATCTATTGTGAAAAAAGACAATATTTATGGCATTCAATTTCACCCTGAAAAGAGTTTAAAGTTTGGGATTAAAATATTAAATAATTTTTCAAATATCAATGCTCAAAATTAGAATAATTCCAACAATTCTTTATGACGAATTTAAAATGGTCAAAGGAATAAATTTCAATTCATGGAGAACAGTTGGTAATATTATTCAAGCAATAAGAATTTATAAAATTAGACAGGTTGATGAACTAATACTTTTAGATATTTCAGCAACCAATAAAAATAAAGAAATCAATTTAGATCTAATAAAAGATATTTCAGAAGATTCTTTCATGCCACTAACTTTTGGTGGAGGAATAAATAACATTGATCAAATAAGTCAAATTATTAAGAATGGCGCTGATAAAGTATCGATTAATACAGCTGCTACCAAAGATTTAGATTTGATTTATGAAGCAAGCAAATATTTTGGATGTCAATGTATAGTCGTCTCTATTGATTATAAAATTGAAAATAATAAAATTGTTATCTACACAAATTCTGGAACAAAAAAAACTGATTTAAATATCTTAGACTACATTAAAAATTTAGAAGAAGCAGGTGCTGGAGAAATATTGTTAAATTCAATTGACAAAGAAGGAACTATGAGTGGATACGATATAAAAACAATAAAATTAATTACAGAAAACTCAGGTATTCCCATAATTGCCTCTGGAGGTTGTGGAAAACCAAAAGACATGCTTGATTTAGTAAAAAAAGCCGAAATTTCTGGGATGGCTGCTGCAAGTATTTTTCATTTTACACATAATACCCCAAATAATATCAAAGAGTACTTACAAGAAAATGCCATCCCTGTGAGAATATAATTTATTAATTTTTAAAATATATAGTTTATTGTTTAGAAATTTTTTTTTAATATAAAATTATATTTATTTTTTTATTATTTTTTTTTTTAAAATTAAAAATCATTGATGTGAAAGACTGAGACTTGAATTGAATGTTAATTTCTTTTTTTGATATCAATATCCAATTATTAGATCTATAAAACTTAATCATATTTTTTTTACATATCAAGTAAGAAGGTTTATTTTCATTATTAATAATTAAGTTATTAAATTTCATCATCAAAACTCCTAAATTTTTTTTTCTATATTTTGGATCTACAATCAAAGTATCAAATAAAAGAAGTTTTTTTTTACTAGATTTGTCTTTTTTATCAAAAACATAATAGATATTTCTTAAGGCAGTATATCCAATTAATTTTTTATTGAGATAACATAAATTATGAATATCGTCCGTTTTAACATTTTCTTTGAACCACAAAATCTGTTTATTAAGAGTAAATTTCCAGTGAGTATTTTTTAATTTACAAATTTGTAAAATAATATTTTTATTAAGTTCTTTTGTTACTAAAGATTTTAATTTAACTTCCATTTTGAAACATTATTATTTTTTTAATTTATTTAATTTTTTTTCCCAATCAATTGAGCTCTTTAATATCAAATTTATGTCATTAAATCTTGGCTTCCATTTCATCATTTTTCTAAGTTTTGTTGTGTTAGAAAAAACTTTGGCTACATCACCAGGTCTTTTTTTTACAAAATTAACTTTTACTTTTTTTTTATATTTTTTAAAAATCTTAACGATATCTAATACTGAGTATCCTCTTCCATAACCACAATTCACAATAAAAGATTTTTTTTTATCCTGCAAAATTTTAATCCCTTTAATATGAATATCAACTAAGTCAGAAACATGTATGTAATCTCTTATACAAGTTCCATCTTTTGTTTTATAATTTTTTCCAAAAATATTTATTATAGAATTTTTTTTTGTTGCCTGAATTGCTAAATTTTTTATTAAATGACCATGGGATTTTTCAATTTCACCAATTTTTCCCGATAAGCTAGCTCCAGCAACATTAAAATATCTAAATATCCCAAATTTATAATTTAACTTTTTTGCATATTTTATAATTAATTTCTCACCTTTAAGTTTAGTGAAAGCATAATATCCTTTAGGATTAGTTTGATTAGTCTCGTTAACCTTGCCATTGATATTTCCATATATTGAACATGACGAAGAAAAAATTATCATCTTAACATTAGAATTTTTACAAGATAAAATTAAATTTTTTGTACCTTCGATATTATTCTTAGTATATTTTTTTTTGTTTTTTTCAGCTTCACTTATATTTAAACTAGCAGCCAAGTGAATTATTGCATGAATCTTATCTTTATTAATAATTTTTTTTAATAGTTTTTGATTATTTATGTTCCCTTTAATAAACTTAGCTTTTTTATTAACTAATCTAGTATATCCAGTTGACAAATTATCAATAATATAAATTTTATTTGATTTTATTTTGACTAATTTTTCAACGATATGACTTCCAATATAACCAGCACCTCCGGTAATCAATATATTCATATTAAATAAATTATCTTATTTCAAACACTTAACGATTTTATCTAGAAATTTTATACAATTTTTTTTTATAAAAAAGAATAATATTTTTACATAATATTTTGAAGGTATATTCGATAAGTTAGTAAAAACTTTTTTTGTTTTTGGATGTGCTGGAGAATAAATGTCAGAAGAAAACTTTAAATCTAAAACAGGATTTTGAAAAAATAAATAAAGATACAAGCATAACAAATCATAGTCTGCCCATCTATACTTGTAAACACCACCAAATTTATTAACAGCTTTGATAAATTTTTTAAATCTATCTGATTTAAATTCTTTCATGTTATACATATCACAATTTCCTAAAGAAAAACGCAAATCATATAATTTTTTTTGATCTTTTTGAGACAAAATATTTCTTAATTTTTTATTTTTAACTCTTAGGTTATTTTTTTTTACATAGTTCTTTAAAAAATAAAAAAGTTTTTCCCTGGTCAAGTGAATTGAACTATTTTTTGTTATTGCAAGTTTTCCTGTTGCCATGGGATATCTTTTTAAATTTTGAAAAAAATCTTTTTTAATCTTTTTTTTAAAAAAAGAATCATCATCAATTCTCATTAAATAGTCATATTTTTTTAATTTACTAACGACGCACCCTTGTTTACCAAATGAGGAAATATTTGAAGCAAAGCTGAGCATGTGTAAATAATTAAGCCTTAGAGGATTAAAACCTTTAAAAGCAAAATTATTATTGAATCTATAAAAAAACAATTCTTTAAATTTTAAATGATTTGGTATTGCAGGATTGATTTCGTGAAAAGAAATGTTTTTATATTTTTTTTTATAACTTAAAATTTCTTCTATATTAAATACTTTGCCAAAAGTATGAACATAGATAGGGTATTTAAATTTCTTATTAAAGTTATTGTAAAAGTGGTTTAATGTAATGCCAAACAGTTCTTTTCTAGATGCTAAAATAATTATTGCTGCATTAAGTTTATTCGCCATATGAGTTGTTAAATAATATCTAAATATAAAATTTTTTTCAGTGCATAAATCAAGCCAATTGAGCTATTAGTACTGGTCAGCTACACGCATTACTGCGCTTCCACATCCAGCCTATCAACGTGGTGGTCTACCACGGCTCTATAGGA
>Ga0114997_10001148_pt1 | contig 22188 bp, 22 predicted proteins | sample ArcticOcean_MG_C_2_FD_87045 | JGI IMG/M metagenome (GOLD analysis project Ga0114997, IMG submission 87045) | Marine microbial communities from western Arctic Ocean - ArcticOcean_MG_CB4_136 | ecosystem: Environmental > Aquatic > Marine > Oceanic | place: Arctic Ocean: Canada Basin | collected...
ACTAGTTCTTCCTATAGAGCCGTGGTAGACCACCACGTTGATAGGCTGGATGTGGAAGCGCAGTAATGCGTGTAGCTGACCAGTACTAATAGCTCAATTGGCTTGATTTATGCACTGAAAAAAGTTTTATTTAAGATCAATGATTAGGTATAAATAAAAATCATAAACTGCTTATGATTAAAAACATAGCAGCTAGAATTGCTAACAGTTCTATTAAAGACTGAAAATATATTTCTGCTATAAATTTAACTAAAAAATTACCAAATAAAGACCCCGCTACTGTTATTAATATTATGTTAGTTAATAAATGGTATGAAACCATACTTTGAAAAATGATTATAAAAATCAAATATTGGAAAAGAGCTAAAAAGAAATAAAAAAAAGTAAGACTATACCTGGTCTGATTTTTTAAATTTCTATTTATAGATAAAATAAATATTGATAATAATGTACCGCCAGAGTTACTCATACCATGGATCAGACCTATGAAAAAAAGTATAATTTTTTTTATTAAATTTGAAAAATTAATAACGTTGTTTTTATGATACAATTTTACGCATAAAGTTGTAAGAATAATGAATGCCACAAAAGCCTTAAAATTTATCAAATCTTGAAAATTTTTTAATAAAAAAATTCCTATAAATACGGCAGGCAAACACAGTGTAAAAAAAGCTTTTTTTACATTTTTGTTTAAATTAAGTATAATTTTTTTATTTGTTACTTTAATAAATATTATATTTATCATGCTTGTTAAAATAGAAATAGGCAACAATATAGATATAGATTCAACTATACTGTATTCAAATATTAACAACAACGGCGTACCCAAAACTAAAACTCCCACCCCAACCACTGATTGTAATGTTACTATTGAAAAAATTAGTAAGTAATAAATTAGATTTTCTACAGGCATAATTTGATTGCATTCTTATTTACAAATTAAGATTAATACAAGATTAAATAGTTTTAAGTTAAATTTTAATCTGCAGTCATTTGACATATATCTTGATTTGAAAATAATAAAATTATAAAACCTCTAATAATTATCATGCAATTTTATTATTTTATATAATGATAGATGAAGAAGAGTATTTAATTAGCTATGCTAATTTAAAATCAGGACTTTTTAGCCATCAAGAAAACTTTTTAGATAAAAAAAACTTAGAAAAGTTTTATAAAAATTCATATCTAGGCATGCCTATCTGTTTACCATTAGGGATAAAATTTTTTGATTATTCTCAAGCAAAAATTTTCAAGATTGATAAACTTAAATTTTCAAAAAAAATATTTGGTACCAGTAAGCTTAATTACATTGGTAATAAAAAATTTTTTAGATATGGAGAAATCTTTGCAACCAATGCCTTATTAAAAAAAAAATATTACAATAGATACAAGTTCTATTTTTCAAATATAAAAAAAACAAAAAATGTAATTTCTTTAATAAGAAAGAAACATAAGAAAGTATGTTCAATGCAGATTAGGAATGCACCACATTATGGTCATGAAGCAGTATTTAAATATATCCTAAGAAAATTTGATATTTTAATTTTAAATCCAATTTTTGGCATAAAAAAGAAAAATGATTTCTCAGATAAGATAATTACAAAATCTCTGAAATTTATGGAGAAAAAATATAAGAGAATAAAATTTTTACCTATATGGAGTAGCTTTCATTATGCTGGTCCCCGTGAAGCAATGCATCACTTATTAATGAGGGAAAACTTAGGATTTAATTATTTTTATATAGGCAGAGATCATGCGGGGGCACAAAATTTGTATAGGCCAAATGCAGCATCCGAAACTGCAATAAAATATAAAAAAAAATTTAAGATCAAATCAATAACATCTAAAGGTGGATATTTATGTCTAAAATGCAAAGATTATGTTATAAAAGGAATTTGTGGGCATAAAGGATTAATCAATATATCTGGAACTGATTTTAGGTTTAGTCTAAAAGAAAAATCTGTTTATCAACACTCTGATAAAGAGTTACAAAAAATAATTTATAAAAGGATATGACCAAAACATTAGCAACAATTGGCCCGGTTTCTGAAGGAAGTAATTTAAGATATATTTTAAAAAGGTCTGAGTTGATTAGACTAAATATGTCTCACAACACTATAAATTGGCACAATAGAAATATAAACTTAATAAAAAAAATAGAACCCAGTAAGTTGGTTCTCGTGGACATACCAGGCATTAAACCAAGAACTCTAAACAATGATCCAATTGAAATCAAAAAGGGTGAAATTATTAAATTTGGAAATAATAATCAAATAAAAGATGTTATTCAACTATCCAACCACATACCAAAAATAATAAATAAAATAAAACATTTTTCATTATCAGATGGCACATATCAATTCAAATTTATTAGCTTTAAGAATAATGTTTTGATAGGAAAATCATTACACAGTTTTATTTTGGGACCTAAAAAAGGCTTAAATGTACCTCTATCGATTTATGATGACAGCCTTCAAGAAAAAAAATATTTATCTTTTTTAAAAAAAATAGACAAATTAAAATTTGATTGTGTAGGACTAAGCTTTATTCAAAATGCAAAAATAATAAATATATTAAAAAAAAAATATCCTAAAAAATTATTTATCTCAAAAATTGAAAATTATTTGGGTTTCAAAAATAGAAAAGAAATAATACAGCATAGTGATGCAATAATGATAGATCGTGGAGATTTGGCAGCTGAAGTTGGAATTTCAAAGCTATCTGAGTATGTGGATAAAATAATAGAAGATGCTAAAAAATGCAGTAAGCCAATAATAATTGCAACAGAAAATTTGAATTCTTTAATTTTAGAGAACTCACCAAGTAAAAGCGATGTAACAAATATAGACTACTATGTTTCAAAAAAAGTAGATTATTTAATGCTTAGTGATGAAACGGCTACTTCAAAAAATTGGAAAAATACAATTCAATGGCTTAACGAATATTTAAAAAGTAAAAAAAATAAAGTAAGAGCTTCAAAAGTACTCTCAATAGAAAGTATTATAAAAAGTTTAAAATATCAAACCATAGTTATATTTTCAAAAAAAGGATATTTTTATGAAAAAATAGCATCTGTAGAAATGAAAAATTTAATTGTTTTTACAGAAAATGAAAAGCTTAGAAAAAAACTCCAATTACATAAAAACTCCAGCTCTATTTTTACAAAGTTTCCAAAAAAATATTTATATAAATTTTTATACAGTAATATAAAAAAAAATAAGGAAATAATTTTTAAAAATAATAAATTTGCTTACTTAATCAATGTAATTTTTCCAAGAAAAAAATCTAGAGCAAACTCAGTATCTATTATTGAAAAAAATGATTTTTAAATTTAGTACAAAAAAATATAAGGGAATTTGGTTCTATGGTTTGTCTGGATCAGGAAAAACATTCCTTTCTAAAATTCTTAAGTTGAAAATAAAAGACTCCATATTAGTTGATGGTGATAATGTGAGAAAGTTAGTTAGTACTGACCTTGGTTACTCAAAAAAAGATAGAGAAATACAGATTAAAAGAGTTTTTGGTATTTCTAAGATAATAATAGAATCGGAAAAATTCCCAATTATTTCTACTGTTTATTTTAATAAAAAAAACAACGAACTTTGTAAAAAAAATAAAATAATACCTATAATGCTTGTGAGAGATAATTTTAAAAAAATTAAAAAAAACCACAAAACTTATAAAAATAAAATTGATGTTGTTGGTAATGATATTTTTTTTGAAAAATTTAAAAAATTAAAATTAATTAATGACAATACATCTTTTTTTTATAAAAAAATTAATTTGCTTAATAAATAAGATTCAGTATGAGTAATAATATTCCCAATCAAAATGACTATTTATCAATAAATAAATTAAAAATAATAAACCTATCAACTTTTGGTCATAATGGTGTTGATTGGATGCATAGCCTTCTAGATGGTCATCCAGATATATTGATTATGCCAGCATTCAGCTTTTTTAGATCCTTAAATAGATTAAAATTTAGAAAAAAAGAATTTAAAGATATAAAAAAAGTTAGCTTTAAGGAAATTTCTAAAGAAATTTCTAAACAATTCTATCTTGAAAAAATGTATCAAACACAAAGAAGAAAATTTATCTTTAATTTAAAACAAAAAAAAGATTTTGAGAAATTTTTATATTTATATTTAATTCATCCCAAAAATAAAAAAAAAGATTTTGAAAAAAATATTTTCTTTGGAATTCATTACGCTTTTTGTAAAATACATAAAGTTAATATTGATAAAAAAAAAATAATTGTAATTCAAGAGCATGTGCCGTGGCATTCTTTTAAATATTTAAAAATTTTTAATGCAAAATTTATATACATGATGAGAGATCCTCGTGCCGCTTTAGCAGGAACTTATGTTAGATTTAGAAAACATTTCAAAAAAGAGATGAATCCTTTGCAATTTGACTATTCTATTCTTTATTGGAATTATGCAATTTCATTTTATAAAAATTTAATTAAGAAAAAACTATCCAAAAAAATAATTATTATGAAAAATGAAAATATGCACAAGGATCTAGAAAAAAATCAAAAAAATCTTTGTAAGTTTTTAAAAATAGACTTTAACAAAACACTTTTGCATAGCACATTTATGAAAAAAAAATGGTTTGGTGAAAGCTCATATTTACAAGGCAATCAAGAAAAAGACTTAACAAAGTCCCCACCTGAAAGTTTTTATGAGAAAAAAAATATAGAAAAGAGATGGAGAAATACTCTTGATAAAAATGAAATATTAGTTATTGAAACCTTGTATAAATTTATTTTTGATAAGTTTAACTACACTTTTGATAATAAACACAATCTAAAGGGAATATTTTTCACTTATTACTATCTTTTAACAACTTATATTCTTGAAGGTGAGAGTCCAGTGAAAACTCTAAAGAATTTTATTCGTAGATTATTTGTTTTATTTTCCCCAACCAAGGTTACAAATCTCTTTGATTCATTTAGATAAATTAATTAAAAAAATCTTTCATTTTTTTATTTTCATTTTTGATACGCAACTTAAGTAAATAAGAAAGTATTTTTTTTGCAAAAAATTTAATGCTTTTGCCCAACACTGGAATTTTTTGTAAGAATTTTAATCTATATAAAGTATCATTTATTTTATCCTGTCCATTATTTGCAAATTTATTTTCTATTATATTTAGTGTTTTTTTATTATTCACAATTGCATCTGATAGGTAATCTGTTTTTCTTTTGATTTTTAATGCTACTATAGACTCATAAAAATTAATGCTGGCTATAGGCATACTCAAAGCTTTTTTGTAATCTAGTGACCTTGATCTATGATTAATTTTATCAACATAATCAAACATTAGGTTTTTAAATGAATATTTTGAAGGGTTTCCATATTCTTTTAAATAGCTTGTATGCAAGTCCTCAACGATAATTAGACCACTATCTTTAATATTATCAACGGCGGAGTTTAAAGTGATAGCTTGCTGAAAATTTGTATGCCCTCCATCATCTATTAAAATATCGATTTTTCCAACTTTATTAAAAAAGTTTTTCCAAAAAAGTGGATCAGCTTGATTACCTATATAAATTTCAAAGTTGTGCTTTTCTAGCTCTTTACATTTTTCGTTATTATCAATTCCAATAATTCTACATTTTTTACCAAGATACTGTTGCCACATAAACAATGAACCACCATTGTTTACTCCAATTTCAACAAGAGTAATATCTTTATCAATATAATTGTTTAATAACTCTTCATAAACTTCAAAATATGAAGTATGTTTTCCACTAAAATGCGGACTTTCATAAAAACAATCAATAAGTTTCATATTTTTAAATTTTAAATCAAATTACTAAATAGTATAGAATATTTATAGCATTTAACAAATATAATGAAAATTTTAATTACTGGAGCAGCTGGTTTTATAGGTTTTCATTTATCAAAAAGATTATTAGAAAAAAAACATTACATTTATGGACTAGATAATATCAATAATTATTATGATACAAATTTAAAAAAAAAAAGAATTTCACTATTAAAAAAGCTAAGTGCAAAAAAATTCAAATTTATTAAGTTAGATTTAAAAAATAAAAAGAAATTAGATGAATTATTTGTTAAGTTTAAATTTGATATTGTTGTAAATCTAGCAGCACAAGCCGGAGTTAGATATTCTATTGAAAATCCTAAAAATTACTTACAAAATAATATAGATACTTTCTTAAACATTTTAGAGTGCAGCAGAAAACAAAATATAAAACACCTAATATATGCTAGCACAAGCAGTGTATATGGTCTTGATTCACTAATGCCATTTAAAGAAGATAGAGGCTCCAATCATCCAACACATATATATGCAGCAACCAAAAAGTGTAATGAATTGATGGCCCATAGCTATAGCCACTTATTTAATTTACCAACGACTGGACTAAGATTTTTTACTGTATATGGACCATGGGGAAGACCAGATATGGCTTTATTTAAATTTACAAAAAATATTCTTAACGAAAAAAATATTGAAGTTTACAATTATGGAAAACATGCCAGAGACTTTACTTATATAGATGACATTACTCAAGGCATAGTTGGTATTTTAAAAAAGATACCCAAAAAAAATTCTAAGTTTGAAAATAAAAAATTAGATATATCAAAAAGTTCTGCACCCTATAGAATTTTAAACATAGGTAGAGGAAAAAAAATTAAATTAATGACTTATATTAAATTGCTTGAAAAAGAGCTTAATATTAAGGCTAAAATAAAATTTTTGCCAAAACAAAAAGGAGATGTTCAAGAGACTTTTTCAAACATTAAAAAAATTAAAATGCTTGGAGGATATAACCCTAAAACTGACGTTACAAAAGGAATTAAAAATTTTGTTAAATGGTATAAAGAATATTATATACATGATAAAAAATAAAATTGTAGTCATAGGACTTGGGTACATAGGGCTACCACTTGCCATTGAATTTTCTAGAAAAAATATTGTGATTGGTTTTGATACAAATGATAAGAGAATAGAAACGCTAAGACAAGGTGTTGATAAAAATAAAGAATTTTTAAAAAATCAAATTAAAAAAAAAAATTTAATCTTTTCAAGTAATAAACAAGATATAAAAAATTCTGACGTATATATTGTGACTGTTCCGACGCCGGTAAAATATAACAACCAACCCGATTTAAGTCATTTGCAAAATGCCTGCAAAACTGTAGGTGAAAGCTTAAAAAAAAATAGCATTATAATATTTGAGTCTACGGTTTACCCTGGCTGTACAGAAGAATTTTGCGTACCTATTTTGAAAAAATATTCCCAAATGATACCAAACAAAGATTTTTTTTATGGTTATTCGCCTGAAAGAATCAACGTGGGGGATAAGAGGAAAACCTTAGTAAAAATCGATAAACTTGTTAGTGGTTCCAATAAAAGCACTACAATAAAAATATACCAATTATATAAATCTATAATTCATGCCAAAATACATAAGGTGCCAAACATAAAAACAGCAGAAGCGGCAAAAGTTGTGGAAAATACCCAAAGAGATTTAAATATTGCACTTATAAATGAGCTATCATTAATTTTTAAAAAAATAAATTTAAATACTAAAGAAGTTATCAAATATGCAGCAACTAAATGGAATTTTATTAAATATGACCCAGGATTAGTTGGAGGACATTGTATTGGAGTTGACCCATACTACTTAACATATACAGCTAAAAAAGTTGGATTAAATCCACAAGTAATTTTAGCAGGAAGAAAAATAAATAATTCTGTAGGACAAGAAATTGGAAAGCAAGTTTTAAATATAGCAAAAAAAAAAAAAATTCTTAAGAAAAGATTGAAAATATTAATTGCAGGATTTACCTTTAAAGAAAATTGTTCAGATTTTAGGAATACAAAAGTAATTGATATATACAATTTTTTTTCCAAGAAAAAAAACTTAGTGAGTGTATATGATCCTTGGTGTGATTATGCCGAAATACAAAAAAAACATAACATAAAATTGTTAAAAAAATTAAAATATAAGAGTTTATTTGATATACTAATTATTGCAGTACCTCATGATCAATTCTATAAGATGGGTATTAAGAGATTTAAAAAAAACTTAAATAATAATTCGGTGATTTTTGATGTGAAAGAATTATTTAATAATGATCAAAGAATAGATGGAAGTTTATAAGTATGGAAATTAAAATTATTGCAGAAATTGGATGGAATCATTTGGGCGATTTAGATTTAGCAAAAAAAATGATTAAAGCAGCATCAGAAAATGGTGCTGACATTTGCAAGTTTCAAAGCTGGAGTGAAAAAAACCTAAAAGACGGTCCATGGGATCAAGATGGAAGAAGAGAGATTTATAAAAAAGCACAATTAACTAAAGAAAAACACTATGAGTTAATGGATGTATGTAAATTATATGGTGTAGAATTTTTAACCTCAATATTTAATTTAAATGATGTTGAATTTCTTAGTAAGTTAAATAGTAAGATAATAAAAATTCCAAGTCATGAAATATATAATTTAGATCTAATTAAAAAGTGCTTAGAAAAATTTGACACAGTTTTAATTTCAGGAGGTGCTGCTCAATGGAAAGAAATCTTGGACATAAAATCACAATGTAATTTGAAAAATTCAGTAATGATGCATTGTGTTTCCTCTTACCCTCTAGACGCAGAAAATGTTAACTTTAAAAAGATGAATGAACTGAAAAAATTATTTAATGATATTGGTTACAGTGGTCATTTTAGTGGCATAGATGATGCAATAATTGCCATATGTTTAGGAGCCAAATATATTGAAAAACATTTTACGATAGATAAAACATTACCTGGAAGGGATAATAAATTTGCAATTAATGAAAAAGAATTATTAAGCATTAGTAAATTTAAAAAAAACTATGTGAAGATGAATATGGATAAAGGGCTTGATCTTCAAAAATGTGAAGAAGATATTTTTAATAACTATAGAGGAAGATGGTCTAAGTAAAGGCAATTTAAATTATGAATAAAGTATCAGTATTAATTAGAACAAAAAATGAAGAACAGTGGATTGGACATTGCATTCAATCTATTCTTGATAATATTGATAATCCTGAGATAATTATTTTAGATAACAATTCCTCAGATAGATCTCTTCAAATAGCTCGAAGTTTTTTACAAGATAAAACTTTAAAAAATACAAGAAGTAAATCTTACACAAATATAAAATTCTTGAATATTCAAGATTACACGCCTGGAAAATCACTCAACAAAGGAGTTAAAAATTCAAAAAATGATTATGTGATGATTATTTCTGCACATTGTGTAATTTCAAAAATAGATATGAAAAAAACAATTTTAGATCTAAAAAAAAATGTTTGTGTTTTTGGAAATCAAATTCCAATCTTTTTTGGAAAAAAACTGTTAAAAAGATATATCTGGACCCATTTTGGAGAAAAAGAAGTTAAAAACATGTTTTCTGAATTAGAAAATAGACACTTTTTGCATAATGCAATAGCAATATACAAAAAATCATTCCTAGCAAAAAATAAATTTGATGAAAATCTTTCTGGAAAAGAAGACAGATATATGGCTCAGGAAATTATAAATCAAAAAAAAAGTTATCTATACGATCCTAATTTAGAAGTAATGCATCATTATACGCCAGGCGGAAAAACCTGGATAGGTGTTGCATAGTTAATTTATAAGCCTATGAAAAAAAAAAATATTTTAGCTATTACGTTAGCTCGTGGGGGGTCAAAATCAATTAAAAATAAAAATATAATAAATATTCTAGGTAAACCGCTCATTTATTACACTATACGTGAAGCGAAGAGATCAAAGTTAATTTCAGATTATGTGGTGTCAACTGATAATAAAATAATTGCAGAAACTGCAAAAAAGTATGGAGCAAAAACTCCATTTATTCGACCAAAAAATATTTCAAAGGATAATTCAACTTCAGTAGATGCCTTAGTTCATGCAGTAAAATTTATGGAAAAAAAAAATAAAATTAAATATGATTTTGTAATAGAATTAATGTGCACCAATCCACTTAAAACATATACAGACATAGATAAAGTTATAAAAATATTAATAAAAAAAAATCCAGACACTTGTATTGCTGTAAATAGAGTTTATGACAATCACCCGGCACGAGTTAAAAAAATTATTAATGGAAGAATTGTTGATTTTATTGTTAAAGAGAAACCTGAGTCAAGAAGACAAGATCTTAAACCAAAAGCATTTGTTAGGAGTGGTGCTATTTATGGAATTAAAAGAGACTATTTAATTAATAAAAAAAGAAGGTATGGATCTAAAAAAAGCTTGGCGTATGTGCTAGCTGAAAGCAAGGCATGTAATATAGATGAACCAAAAGATATCTTAATCGCACAATATTTACTAAAAAATGCCATTTAAAATATTAATCATAACACCAACAAACCATATAAATAACTTTAAAAAAAATTTTGGTAAGAATTTTTTAGTAAGATACTTTGAGGATATTACGGAAAGTGATTTTGTAAAAATAGCATCAAAATATGATGCAATTTATACAAATCCAAATAAACTAAAATTTTATTTAGGACCCAAAAATATTAAAAATTTTAAGAACTTAAAGGTTATTTGTACCGCATCCACTGGCACAGATCATATAGATTTAAAGTATTTTAGGGAAAATGGAGTAAAAATTTTATCTTTAACAAAGGATTATACTTTGCTACGAAAACTTTCAGCAACGGCCGAACTTGCTTTTGCTTTTACACTATTATCAACAAGAGATATTATTAATTCATCGATTGATGTCAAAAATGGAATTTGGGACTATACAAAGTTTATAGGAAATCAATTAAATAGCTTAAAAATAGGAGTCTTAGGGTACGGAAGATTAGGAAAAAAATTTGCAAAATATTGTAAAGCATTTGATGCAGACGTACATGTCTACGATCCATACAAAAAAATCCCTAATAAATATACGAAAGTTAAAAACTTAAAAAATATTTTTAAAAATTGTGATCTAATTTCTTTACATTTGCATTTAAATGAAAAAACTAAACATTTAATAAATCATAAATATTTTAAAATAGCTAAAAAAAACTTAAAGTTAATTAACACATCAAGAGGAGGTATAGTTAACGAAAATGATGTAATTTCTTTTTTACAAAAAAATAAATTTGCAAAGTATTTTTCAGATGTAATAGAAAATGAATATCAAAATATAAAAAAAAGTAATAAAATTATTAAGTGTTTAAAAAAATCAAAACAACTAGTGATTACACCTCACATAGGTGGCATGACAAAAGAATCTCAGGAATTAGCGTTTAATTTTGCTGCACAAAAATTATCAAAATTTCTTAAAAAATATTAGAATGGTAGATCCACACTTTTACAGAGATGAAGAACTAAGTAAATTTATAAAATTACAAACAAATAAAAGATCTTATTGTATTTGCTGTGGAAATAAAAAATTTTCTAACTGGACCTCTCTTTTCAATGCAAAATTTAACACACAAAAATGTTCTGTTTGTGGGTTTATATTTATGAATCCCTTTACATCAGATAGAGGTCTTAGTTTTTATTATAATAATTATATAGACAAAAGAAGACTGAGTAATAAAAAAAAAATGTTATTAAGAGAGAAACAATATGAATTGGATGCTCAATTTATAAAAAAATATGTTAAATCTGGAAAATTATTAGACATAGGATGTAGTGGAGGTTTTTTTTTAAAAAAACTACCTAAAAGTTTTGAAAAATATGGAATAGATTTAGATGTAGAAGCAATCAATTATGCAAATAAAAATTCAAAGTTTAAGGGTAATTTAATTGGTGGAGATTTTTTAAAACAAAAATATAAAAATAATTATTTTGATGTCATCACGATGAGAGGGACAATAGAACATCTATCCAATCCAGAGAAATATTTAAAAAAAATCACAAAGATTCTCAAGCCCGGAGGAAAACTTTTTATAATTGCAACACCTAATGGAAGTTCTATTGGCGCTAAAATTTTTAAAAAACATTGGACTCTGTATCATCCAATACAGCACCTTTCGCATTTTAGTATGAATAATTTGGAGTTATTTTTTAAAAAATATAATTTAAATCAATATAGTTATGAATATCCTTATATAGGCACTCCATATGAAAATTTCTTTAAGGATTTACTTAATCACCTATATTGTTTGATTAAATTAACGATAAGTAATGATAAAAATATAATGAACACTCCCCCATTTTTTGGAAATATGATATCAGCATGTTTCACTAAAGATTAAATTATGGTTTATGCAAAAAAAATAATTCAATTATTAAATATTGAAGAAAGAAAAAAATTAATTTTTCTACTGTTTATTGTTTTTTTTTCAATGATTCTTGAGGTTATTGGAATAGCTCTAATTGTACCATTATTAAATATAATTTTAAATAAAGAATTAGTAACTGATTGGTCAAGTGAAAATTTTCCAATTATAATTCAAAATTATAGTTATTCGGAAATTATATATTTATTAATTTTTATAATCTTTATTGTTTATTTGATTAAAAATAGTGTTTCGATCTATTTTCTATGGCTGCAAAATAAATTTACTAATAATGTACAAGTTAGAATGGCAAATTCTTTACTAAAACAATATTTACTTTTGCCCTATGAAAATTATTTAGAAAAAAATAGCTCAATTTTATTAAGAAATATAGAAGAAGTTAGAACTTTTCAGGGAGTTCTTCTGAGGAGCACACTGGCAATTAGTGAAATTATAATTTTTTGTGGAATTATTAGCCTTTTATTTATATATAACTTTGAAATTACTTTTTTTATCTTTTTATTTTTCTTAACTACAGCGTTACTAATGTTTAAAATTCTAACACCATTAGTCAAAAAACTAGGAGAAGAAAGATTGTTCCATGCAAAAAGAACTACTCTCCATACTCTACACGCTTTAAATGCATTCAAAGAAATTAGAATTTTTGGAAGAATAGATTTTTTTTTTAAAAAATTTTATTATCACAATTCAAAGACAATGGTGAGTAACTTGAAATATAATTTACTTGATAATATCCCTAAGGTTGTTCTTGAAATGATGTTTATAAGCACTTTATTATCAACTATTGCTCTACTGATATATTCAAATTATGAATTTAGTAAGATTATTACGTTATTAGCTTTGTATTCTTTAGCTTCATTTCGAATTATGCCTTCCATCAACAGAATCATTCAATCGATACAAAATTTAAAATTTATGACACCAGTTGTAGACATGCTTTACAATGATCTGATTGATGAACAAGTAAAAATAAACAAAGATTATGATAATAAAAACCTCGAAAACAAAATTGTTTTCAAAGAAAAAATATCAGTTAAAAATCTTAGTTTCAAATATGAAAGACGTACAGAGAAAACTCTAAAAAATATAAACTTAGAAATTCATAAAAATGAAATACTCGGGATCATAGGCGAAAGTGGATCAGGCAAAAGTACTTTAATCAACTTATTACTTGGTTTACTTAAGCCATCTGAGGGCTCTATAGAGATTGATCAAGAAAACATTGAAAAAAATATCCAAGAATGGAGAGGCTTGATTGGATATATTCCTCAAAATATATTTATAACTGATGATACATTAAAAAATAACATAGCATTTGGTATTGATGAAAAAAATATATCTAAAGAAAAACTATTAAACTGTATAAATTTATCCCAATTAGACAATTATGTTAATAAACAAAAAAATGGATTGAATACGCGCATAGGGGAAAAAGGATCAAAAATCTCTGGTGGTGAGTTACAAAGACTTGGTATTGCTAGAGCGCTTTATAATAAACCAAAAATTTTAATATTAGATGAATCAACAAATTCACTGGATTTGGATATAGAAGCTTTATTGTTGAAAGAAATTGAAAAACTAAAAAAAGATATAACAATCATTATTATAACTCATAGAGAATCAACTCTAAAAATCTGTGATAAAATCGTAAAAATTAATGATGGCAATTTAATATAATATTTCAAATAATGTACAATGACAAATATAATTTAATTGCTACAAAAATTTTTAGTAAAGATTATCCAAACACAATTTTACTTGGAGAATGGTGCAAACCTAATGAATCAAAAATTGATAACAATACAATTAGATACCACTGGAAAGACAAAAAAAAATTACTTAAAGATTGTGAATATTTAGAACAATTATATGAAAAAGTTTTATTAAAATTAAAAGATTTTCTAAACAAACATCACAAGGTTAGCTATTCAGTAAGATTTTGGAGAATTTTTTTAGGTCCATGGTTAGGATATTTTGTTCAAATAATTTTTGACAGATATGAGAATATCCAAAGTGCAATTAACAAACATGATATTGAAAAATTTTACGATATTGATTTTTTGGATAGAGATTTTACGGCAAAAAGTATTGAAGATTTTTTATACTTAATAAATACAGATATATGGAATCAAAAAATATATTCAGACATTATTACTCACGTAAATCTAACTGTAAATAAAAAAATTGAATTCAAAAAATTTAAAGAAAATAAAGAAAATCAAAATGAATTTTCTTTTGCAAGGAAATTTTTATTAAAAAAAAAAGTAAATATGAGATCTTCAATATTAAGAAAATATGAAAAGTTATTTTCTAAAGTTCTAAAAAATCAAAAATATTTGATAATAGATACATATCTTGGAAACAAAGATGAAATTAAACTTAATTTCTTGTTAAATCAAATACCTACATTTTATTATGATCATGTAACTCCTAACATTCATAAAGATAATGAATTTAGAAAAAAAAATATTTTATCAATAGAAGCTAAAAATAACTTTGAAAAGTTTTTAGAAAATATACTGATAAAACATTTACCAATTACATTTTATGAAGGTTTTGAGGAGATGGAAAAAATGATTCGAAATATTTCATGGCCAGAAAAACCAATAGCAATATTCACTTCACATGCTTTAACACAAAAAACAGTAGCCTCCCTATATACAGCATTTAAAACTGAAGATAATTGCAAATTAATTCATGGCCAGCATGGAGGTGTGTTTGGGCAATTACAATATATGTGGCATGAAAAACATGAAAAAAAAATTTCAGATACTTTTTTAAATTGGGGATGGGATAATTCACAAAAATCAAAACCTATTGGAATAATTAAGCCTATTGATCATTTATCTATTAAAAAGAGAATAGCACATAAGAAAGTAAACTTATTATTAGTATCTAGAACTCAACCATTGTATTCAAATGAATTTTTAGATACCAGATTTAGATCTAGCGAAATGAAAGAACACATTAATGAATGTGAAAATTTTATTTCAACATTGAACTCAAATATTAGAGAAAATAATTTGATTATTAGACTTCATGCTAAAAAATACGGATGGGATGAGTTTAATAAATTTAAATCATTATATTCAAAGATTAAAATTGATAGCGGTGAAACTAAAATAACAAATTTACTATTGGATAGTAAAGTCTGTGTATTTACTTATAATGCAACTGGATATTTGGAAACTTTAGCAAGTAACATTCCAACTATAATTTTTTGGAACCCTGAGGAAAACTTGCTAAGAGAAGATGCAAAGTATTATTTAGATATTTTAAAAAAAAACAAAATTTTTTTTGACGACCCAAAACTAGCATCAGAACACATAAATAGTATTTGGAAAAATATTGATGAATGGTGGTGGAATGAAAATACACAAGAAGCTGTCAATGTTTTTTGTAAAAAATATTCTAAAATTAATAAAAACAAAGTTAAAGAAATAAAAGAAATATTAATAGGAAAAAATGATTAAAAAAAAAATTTATAGATTTTTATTTTATTATTTTAAAGCTTTTACACCAGATTTGGTAGTTAAAGAAAATAAGCTTATTACAAAGAAATTAGTTAAAAAAGACAAGATAAAAAATATAAAAAGAAAAAATTTAATAAAAAATAAAATTCAATTTTATATTATAAGAATTTCTCCAGGGGCAGGCTTTTTTTCAAATTTTGGATATGTGTTGAATCATTTAAAATTCGCTGATGATAGAAATTTGATTCCAGTTATTGATATGGAAAATTTTCCAACTCATTATAATGAAATAAATAAGATAGGTAATTCAAGGAACTCATGGGAATATTATTTTCAAAACGTCTCTAAGTATAAATTAAAAAATATTTATAAAAAACAAAATATTTATCTTACAGGGAATAAAGTTTTAAATTTTTTTAATCAATGTTATGGAAGTAGTAAAATTTTAAAAAAAATAAAAGATAAATATGTTAAATTGAATCCAACTATTTTAAAAAAATTTAAAAAATTAACTAAATTTATTTTTAAGAATAATCGAAAAATACTTGGAATTTATTATAGAGCTGGGGATATGCGTATAGCCCCAAAACACCCTTATCCACCAACAATTAAACAAATTATTAATGCTACAAAAAAAATAATCAAAAAAGATAAATGTAATTATATTTTTATTTCATCTGAAGATGAAAAGTTTATCAAAAAATTTAAAAAAATATTTAAAGATTATAAGATAAATTATTTAAAATGTTTTAGATACAATAAGTCCCATCCTTATTTTGTGTATCCAAGACAAAATCACAGATATAAATTGGGCAGAGATATTCTGCTTGAAATGTTAATACTTTCAAAATGTGACAGCTTAATTTACTCTGAATCAAATGTGATTGAGGCTTCAAATCTGTATTCTTTAAATAAAGTTCAAAAAAGGTATAAAATAGATAATGGATATAACTCATCTAACCCTTTTTTTGCAAGATGGTTGTGGTATATAAAGAACTCTTTACCTAAAGTTTTAGGTGGTTTTAACAAAGAAATTATTTAATGAAAAAAATAAAACTTAAAATAAATAATAAAGATAAAAGAGGAATTATTTCTGATTTGATTGAGCAAGAAAGCATTAATGCTGTAACATATATAACGATCAATAAGAACAAAGTAAGAGGCAATCATTACCATAAAAAAACAATTCAATGGAATTATGTTTTAAGTGGAAAGATAATCTTCGTATCAAAAATTAAAAATAAAATAAAAAAAATAATTAGTAAAAAGGGCGATTTTGCGAAAATTGATATTAAAGAATTCCACGCCATAAAAGCCATTAGTAAAGCAGAAATAATGGTTTTTACAAAAGGTCCAAGGGGTGGCAAGGAGTATGAAAAAGATACATTTAGACTTGAAGAAAATTTAATTTAATAAATTGAAAAAAATCATACCAGTCAACAGACCTTCATTTTCAAGCATTGAAAAGAGTTATTTATTAGATTGTATTAATACAGGCTGGATATCATCAAGCGGAAAATACATTCCAAAATTTGAAAATGAATTTAAGAAAATTGTTAATAGAAAATATTCCGTTGCAGTTTCTAGTGGAACGGCAGCTTTAGATATTGCTATAAAATCTCTTAATTTAAAAAAAGGTGATGAAATAATTGTACCTAATTTTACAATAATATCTTGTGTCAATGAAATGATTAGAGAAGGTATCAAACCTATATTTATTGAAGCAGACCCTGATACTTTTAATATTGACGTTGATAAAATTGAATCCAAAATTACTAGAAAAACTAAAGCAATACTTATAGCTCATATATATGGTTTACCTGTAGATTTAAAAAAAATTAAAAAGTTAAAAAAAAAATATAGTTTATTTATAATTGAAGATTGTGCAGAACAACTTGGACAAACATATTTTAAAAAACCAATTGGAAGTTTTGGAGATATAAGCACGTTCAGTTTTTTTGCAAATAAACATATAACAACTGGAGAAGGAGGAATGGTTGTTACAAATAATAAAATTTTTTATAGAAAATTTTTAGAGTACAGAAATATTTGCTTTAGTTTAAGTAAGCCAAGATTTATTCATGACGATATCGGCTGGAATTATAGAATTACAAATTTACAAGCAGCAATAGGGTGTGCTCAACTAAAAAAATTAAAAAAATTTATAAGGAAAAAAAGATTAATAGGTAAAATGTATACAGAAGGATTAAAAAATTTTAAGAGCATAAAATTACCCATTAAATCTACAAAATATTCTAAGAATATATACTGGGTATATAGCATTATAATAAAAAATAAAAAGATAGATGCAAAAAGGTTTATGAAAATATTGAAAAGTAGAGGTATTGACTCAAGACCATTTTTTTGTCCAATGCATATGCAGCCTATACTAAAAAAAAATAAATTAATCACTAAAGAAAAATATCCGATATCTGAAGAAATTTACAAATATGGTTTTTATGTACCATCAGGTATTGGCAATACCTTGTCAGAGATAAAAATAGTAATTAAAAATATCAAAGAGATTTTAAATAATAATTTTGTCTAATAATAAAAAATAAGGTTTCATAGTGATATCTATATATGAGTAAAATAAAAAAAAATTTTTCAAAAAGTGCAAGGTTTTATGATTATTTTTATAAAAAGAAAAGTTATTTAAAGGAGGCAAAATATATTTCATATTTTTTTCCAAAAGAAAAAAAATTTCTTTTAGAACTTGGTTGTGGAACAGCTTCACACTCAGTATTTTTAGCAAATAAAAAAAATAAGATATTAGGTATTGATAAAAGCTCACAAATGATTGCAGAAGCAAAACAAAAAATAAAAAATAAAAAGATAAAAAATGTAAATTTTAAAGTAGCTGATATTTTAGAATTTAAATCTGTTAAAAAATTTGATGTATGTTTAATGATGTTTAATGTTATAAATTATATAGATACTGAGAAAAAATTAGAAAAATTGATAGATAATATTTATTTTAATTTAAAAAAAGATGGTGTGGTTATTTTTGATCAATGGAAATTCTCAAATATAAATAAGAATAATATTAAAATTAAAATAATTAAAATTAACAATAAAATTATCACAAGAAAAGGAACGACACAGAACCTAAAATCAAGTGATCGATTGAAAATTAATTATGAATATGTTGTTAAAGATTCTTCTAATAATAATGTGCAAAAATTTACAGAAACACATTATTTAAAAATTTATAATATAGATAAAATTAAATTATTAATAAAAAAAAAGTTTAAAATTGTTAAATATTTGAGTTGGATGGACTATAGTAAAAAACCTACAAAATGTGACGCGCAATCGTTTATTGTAGCAAAAAAAATTAATACATGAAAATAGCAATTTTATTTGAAAATCAACAAATACAAGGTGGAGCGTTTAATTATTCCTTAAATATTATAAATATTTTACGTAAAAAAGAATTTGTAAATTTTTCAATTACATTGATTACTGATGATGAGGCTAATTTCAAATTTTTTTCTAAGCAAGGTTTGAATATAAGATTAATAAAAAAAAGTGTAGTGACAAGAATTTATAATTTTTTAGCTACTACAAAGTTGGGAAAAAAAATATTTCAAAAATTTGATATTTTCAACCAATTAGAAAAATTTTTAATTCGTGAAAATATTAATTTGATTATTTTTCCAACAGGATCAAAAACACCCTTGTCTCTTCAAAAAACTAATTATGTAACAACTTTATTGGATATATGTCATTTAGAGTATCCTTTATTTCCTGAAATAAATGGTGGTAGTAATTTTTCTGATAAAGAATTTTTTATCCGAAATTGTATTCCAAGATCTATATTCACACTCACACTTTCTCAAAAATTAAAAGACAAAGTAGAAGAACTTTATCCTTTTTTAAGAAATAAATTAGTTGTTGTACCACTATCTTATACTCATTTTAAATATGATAAGGAGAAAATCACTAGTAATAATTTAAATAAGAATTTTATTTTTTATCCAGCGCATTATAGTGCGCATAAAAATCATCTATCTATAATTAAATCACTTAAATATTTGAACGAAAATTTTAATAAAAAAATTAATCTTATTTGCTGTGGTCATGATAAAGGTAATTTAAAGTACTTAGAAAAAAAGACAAAAGAGTTTAGTTTAGAAAAACAAATAACTTTTTATAGATTTCAAACAAAAGAAGAAATTTATAATTATTATAAAAACTGTAACGCTGTATTGTTTTTATCGTTGTTTGGACCAGTTAACATACCGCCGATCGAAGCTTGGCACTATAAGAAACCCTTAATTTGTAATCAAGAATTTATAGGACAAGTAAAAAAAGCAGCAATTTTGGTAGATCCACTAGATTATAAAAATATTGCAGAAGGTATAAATCAACTAGACAATCCAGAATTAATAAATGATTTAATAGCTAAAGGAAATCTTAATCTTAAAGATATAGAAAATGATGATATCAATTCCACAAAAAACATATTAAAAAAAATAGAAGATTATAGAATTAAAAGAGAATTATGGAGCAGTTATGAAGATCAAAAGTAATTTTGAATTTAACATACTTGGAATTGAAAATTATAATAGTACGTTGAGATTAAAAAATTATTTTAAGTACATAACTGATAATGCTCACAAAAAAGATGGTGATATATATGAGTTTGGTGTCTTTAGAGGAGGTTCTTTACTTTCTACAGCCTTACTGTTGAAAAAAATAAAATCTAAAAAAAAAATTTACGGTTTTGACAGTTTTGGAGGTTTTCCAAGCTACGATAAAAAAGATCACATTGATAATTTTAAAAAGTTATTTAAACAAAAGAAAATAAATAAAAAGCATTTTCTAGAAGTTTTGAAATATGAAAAATTTATAAAATTTTTAAATAAAAAAAATAACCCCTTAAATATTTCTTCTTCCGGAAACTTTTCCGCCACAAGTATAAATTTTATAAAAAATAAAATAAAATTATTAGAATTAGATAATATAGAATTAGTAAAAGGTGATTTTAAAAAATCTATCAAAAAATTCGAGCATGTTAATAATCATATAAATGTTTTTGCTTCAAACATTGATTGTGATCTTTATGACGGATATATAGAGTCGTTAAATTTCATTTGGAAATATTCTAAAAGTGGCACCTATATTCATTTAGATGAATATTATTCTTTAAAGTTTCCTGGAGCTAAAATTGCAACAGACGAATTTCTTAAAAATAAAAAAAATAAAGTAATTAATTATATAAGTAAAGGAGATGATTTTTATAGATGCTATATCAAAAAATAAAATCTTTCTTGCGAATCAGAGTGCAAAAATTATTTCAAAGAAGTTTTGACGATTTAAAAATTTTATCTGGCCAATCAGTATTAGAAAATAAAAGACAAAATTATCAAAAATACAAAAACATCAATCAGGCAGAATTAAAGGTATTTTCTCAGTTTGGAGAAGATGGAATAATTGATTTTTTAATAGAAGAATTAAATATTAAATTTATTAAGTTTGTAGAGGTAGGTACTGCAGACTACTCAGAAAGCAACACAAGATTTTTATTTGAAACAGGTAGAGCTGAAGGAGTTATAATAGATTCAGATAAGGATCTTGTTTCTAAAGTTAAAAGACTGTTTCAATTATGGAGAGGTAATATAAAAATAATATCATTGTTTGTTGATAAAGATAATTTAATTGAAACCTTGAAAAAAAATGATTCCTTAGAAAAACTAGATCTATTTTCAATGGATGTTGATGGTGTTGATTATTGGTTAATAAAAGAATTACGTGACAGGATATCAAAAATTTTCATAGCGGAGTATAATGCTAATTTTGGTGCGAATTTAGAAGTTTCAGTACCATATATTAAAGACTTTAATAGAACAAAATATCATTACTCAAATTTAGGATAGGGAATGTCTTTAAAAGCGCTTGTAAAATTAATGAATAAGAAGGGTTATGAATTTGTTGGTACTAACAACGCTAAGTGTAATGCTTTTTTTGTAAGAAAAGATTTAATCAAATTAATAAAAATTAACTTACCAAGCACAGATGATTTAAGTCAGTATACTGATATCAAAATTAATGAAGGCTTAAACCACAATAAACAGTTAGCATTTTATAGTAAAAAACAAAAAATGGAAGTAATGCAAGAGATTGAAGTAATGGATTTAAAATTAGAGAACAGAGAAAAAAAGATTAAGTTAAAAGATCTAATTTAATAGAATTAACATGGATTTAAAAAATTTGGACGTTCTATTATTTAATCCATCTATAGAAAATGGTGGCGTTGAAAAAAATTTATATATTTTTTCAAAACTATTTAGAAAAAAAGTAAAAAAAATAAGTATAGTCTCATCGTCTATCGAAAAAAAAAAATTCCTTAATAGTAAAATTAAATTTATATCATTTAATAAAGTTAAAATTAAATCAAATAAAAGATTCGTTCATTATATATTTAGTATATTAGCCCTTATA
>Ga0114997_10001149_pt1 | contig 22188 bp, 21 predicted proteins | sample ArcticOcean_MG_C_2_FD_87045 | JGI IMG/M metagenome (GOLD analysis project Ga0114997, IMG submission 87045) | Marine microbial communities from western Arctic Ocean - ArcticOcean_MG_CB4_136 | ecosystem: Environmental > Aquatic > Marine > Oceanic | place: Arctic Ocean: Canada Basin | collected...
CTCATATGGGTAGAGCGAACTTGGATTACGCTTCAGGCATACGCGTTCGTACGAATATATGGTCGGGCTCTTTGGGTCAATAAAGCCATTCCAGAGTCCACCTATACAGTAGGAACTATGGCTGGCGGTGCTACAATAATTCACTTCGTGGTAGGTCCTGCCGGGCTTCTATTATTTTGCGTTGGAATAATTGTCCACATCAAACTGTACAAGTTTATTATGCAACCAACAGAGAACGAATACCGCACATTTATGGAAGAACGTACACATTCAGCAACGATAAATAACGATGCTCGCGCTTTGTGGTTACAATCCAATACCGAAGAAGATACATCAGAATACAATGAGATCGACGCTGCAAAGGCAGCGTTCAAATCACTCGATCGTGATGAGTCAGGCACCCTTGATGTCGAGGAAATCGAGAGTTTACTCACCTCATGGCATGCCACACCTCACGTAATGCAAGCCTTTCTTGATCGCTGTGATGGAAACGATGGTATTGATTTCGACACCTTCCGTAAGAGCGTTTGGGCACTAGGGAATGTGGAGTCTCGGGTGATGGGTGTGAAGACCTCTGGCACTATGGACGATGATGACAAAACAAAGGCGCAAAGAATATTCGAATTCCTCGATATCGACAAATCGAATTATATCGAACTGATGGAAATGGAATTGCTACTTGTCGAGTGGGGCATGACGTCGTACGAAGCGATGTCCTACATGAAACGATTCGGCGGAGAAGACGGGAGGATATCCTTGGAAGAATTTTACGAACAGATGGCACCGTTGTGGAAGTTTGCCTACAAGCGAGCGTTTAGAGCCGATGCTGCCCAACCTCTACATTGAACTCACCTTCAACGGAAATTCCAACGGCAGCTCAAATGTGGCTAGCACATAGGCACTAATGATAGAGGTAATGCTGGCGCTGGTACCATTCACAGTCTTAGATGGTGTTTGGTTCTGGCACTTTTACTTCTATTACCCACAGCACTTGCAGATGATGATCATGGTGATGAGCAAAAGATCCTTGATAAGGACGGCGAAGATTGATTACTCGAAAATCAAAGGGTGTATCCAAATACCCATTGCGAAATTGAGTTGTAATCAATGGGTTACCAGTTGGTCTTTTCATACGGTAGCGTTAGCAGCGACCCACTGCAAGCCCTTCGTATTCTCATATGATTGCTAAGAATAATCGGATGGGCCCTTCGTATTGAGCGCTTGGAAACGGATCATCTCGGCCTCTTGTTTTGTTGAATGGCATAAGTCACTATTGCACCAAGAAGCAATACGCCGGATAATATCAAACACATTTGTGAGAGCGCAAATCCCGCAGATTTGCCAACCCCTTCCGCTATACCTTGCCCTATACCTTCACCAATACTCTCTTCCCAACTGCAGTTATCGCATTCCTCATATTCGCTAGTAGCAGTACTGGTATCGTAGTAAATTATTCCAGCACCTATTGCGAACAAAAAAGAGAATACCAGTAGTATGGTTACTCCTTTTTTTGGCCTATCTGAAATGTTGATGTTGGTTGAATCATCTTCGAACTCAAATTCGTTATTGCAATGGGGGCAATCAAACAATCCTAAGGCTCCGCCCTCTAATTCAACATCCCCTTCACAATGAGGGCATTGAATCTCGACCATGTTTGTTCCAGTCATTGCGGTTGAATAATGTTTGAGCCGGTTTCTAATTCAAAGATCCCCATTATTACTCAATAACTTTGCAATTGGTGATAGTCACCAGCCCCTCAATGAGGCTACTAGGTGCGATATAGAATCACGTGAGGACTTCGAGCAAGCGATCTTGTTCCGCAGCCATCCGTAATTCCATGGCGATTCGACGTCCACTGGACATCTGTTTTCTCCAAGTTGCATTGCCATATGGGTGGCCAACACTGGCGTGAACGTTTGTTCCACCGCCTAAACGAGGTGCAACATCATAGATGTAGTAATTCATATCCTTGTCAATACAAGTTTGTAAGCAGAACGGACCAATGATTCCTGGGTCATAGTGCTCCTTACTTGCGGTAATGAATCGTTCTCCCAGTTCAAATGCTTTCTCAAGCAAGGACTCTCGAATAGTCGCTGTGTTGTGACCAACGACTGTCATCTCTGGAATTTGTTGGTGAGCAGGCATGGTCATTTGTTGCGGTGCAGGTAATCGAACATGACCATCAAGTGAGGACTCAAACCGCCAATCTACGCCGAGTAATTCGAGTTTTTCACCCTCTTCAGCAAGCGGACTATAGAAAAAGTTGAGATTAAAAACAGGTCCAATGACATAGCGTTCAATACGGGCGCCAGCCAATGATTCTTCATCGATGACTCCTTCAGCGAGAAGTGTTTGAGATTTTTCTTGATATTCAGCATATGAAGCACAGGTGAAGAATCCACGTTCCAGTTTCTTCTGAGCATGATGTAATTTGACAATAACCAAACAGTCAATATCCTGTGGGTCTGGAATCGCTTCTGGATACGGAAGACCAGCTTTGTCAAGGATCCAATAGTAATCTTGTTCTTCGGTTCTCTCTTCCATTCGGAGCATGTTTCGTGAACCGAACAAAGGCACTTTGAAATTAGTTTCAACATCTTCAATCGATGAATAAGAAGTGAAGGAACGGTTTGGAATATAAATCACATTTCTTTTTCGCATCTCCTCTTGCATTTCTGGTTTCATAACATCGTTAAACGATGGCATGACAATGGCCTTGTCAACCATTCCTCGAATGACACGTCCCGATTGAGAACGGTGGGCCTTGAAGTAATTTGCATAGGTTTTATGGCGCCCTTCTTTACAATAGGCGACGGTAGGAAATCCTTCTTCAATTGCACCATCACAAATATCCAGTGCCGAGTGGGAAGCAGTCATTCCAATACGAAGTTTCATTCTGTCGTAATCATCAACTATGGCCGAGATTTCTTCTTTCGACAACATTGGATTCCCTCAGTAATGGTTGTGTAGAAGGGGGGGTCTTTCATCTCATCGGACTGACGAACATCAGTCATAACGCTGAAGTTGCATCAATTCATCTGTAGTGAGTGTTGCGCCCGACATCAACTTGCTCATCAAATCTTGAACTTCAACACGAGCGGAAGGTCGTTGTCCTGCGCCGGCATTTGCTCCACGCATTGCACGGAGAATATCTTGAATCGAGTGTAAGCAACGAAGTGATACAATGTATCCACGGTGGTTTTTATCGGCATCTTTCTTCGACCCACGGAGTTTTCGGTGAGCAGACTCAGCCTTCTCTCGTTGGTTGTCAACTTCTTTGTTCCATTGGAGCATCAAATCGTGAGCCTCTTGTGCGGCTTCTGCAGCTTGTTCAACTGCACTATGTGCAGTTTCTTGAGTCTCCATAGCCATTCTCAGAGTTTCTCGAGAATCTTTGAGATCAGTATTCGAATCTTCAGAGATTTTCATCTTCTTAATTTGAGCACTGATTTCTTTCATCCGCTTCATGACTTTGGTTTCGTTTTTTCCAGTGTGGCGTCCCATCTCGAATTCATTTTCCAAGCGGATTAATTCACGGCGGAGTGAATGAATGGTATCTGGTCGGTCACGACGGCCTCGACGACCATCGTCACGCTGTTCTTGAACGGCATCTGGGCCCTTTGCTAGATTCAAAGCATCTTTTGCTGCACGAACCAACTTGTTTGCATCTTGACGAACAGCCTTCTTATCTCGAACAATTTCATTCATTTGTTCCCGAATTTCTCGCTGTTCTCGAACTTGAACAATCAATTCACGGACTTCGCCATTCATTTCGTTTCGAGTGATGGTGAACTTCTTCGAGTTGTCATTACACTCATCACGTAGAATTCGGTATTCTGTGGCTTTTTGATCGACCATCTTTCGTCGTTCTTCGAGTTGAATCTTTAGTTCATCCATTCGTATCTCGCCTGGTCAGTGGAAGATTCCCATCTTCTCACCGGACTTGCGACCGACCCTTCCCATTTAATCTCTTCACAGGACGGTTTAGATTCTCCACATATGATAATGGGGGCGTTAGCGACTGAGATGGGCCACTCAGGGCTGGAGGGCATTCAATTGAGATGTAGCAGTATCGAGAACTTGACGGATGCGGCCAAGGTTTGATGAAACTTCACAGCGGAGTACCAAAACTTTCTGACCAAATAATTCTTGAACCAACACAGTGCCATTTTCGCCGTTTAGGGTTACACGTCCAGTCGAAAATTTCGGGTCCAGTAAAGCAATTGCCTTCCCAAGGTTTTGAACAGAATCGTCATGTTGAGGTGCTGTGAACAAAACGAAACCATCACCGTCGAGTAAGGCAACACCGGTAACACCGCGCTGTGCTGCTATTTCACCAAGCAAACGTTGTTCCACATGCTCTGCTAGAGATGGGGGAGCATAACCTTTGACCTTTACCAGTACCAAAATATGTATGGCTCAAACATTCACAATGGCCCTTTCATTTCATATCCAATTCCAGATTTGTAATAATGTGGCAGATGACGAACAACCCCTAAGCCTCTTGATTTATAGAATCCTTGAGCGCGAATATTTTCGGCTTTTACTTCTAATTGAATGGTAGTTTTTCCTGCTAAACGAGAAATTTCAATCAAATGTTCCCAAGCTTTTCCACCCCAGCCACATGATTGGTGATTTGCATCGAGGACAAAGGCTGCAACCCGAACACCGCTTATTTCATGTGGTAAGGCCCATAAAATACCCAAAATTGATTTGGGTGTTGGATATTCTTCTTGGTCGATGAGTATCATATTTCCACTCCACTGAGGAATCGGCAGATTAGAAAGTGAGTCGAGGCTATATTCCTCACCTGTCTCTTTGAGAAACATGGTTCGAATTTTCTCTTTCCAGTCATCTGGTAGATTTTTCGGCTCATCACCATACATCCACTGGATGTTACTCATGCAATCGCCTCATTCTTTGCGTCCCTTTTTCGATTGGGAACGCTCACCGCGTTGGGCGGTAAGTGTACGAACAGAATTTTGTTTCTTTTTTCTTTCAGCACGCCGACTTGTTTTAGGAGTTGGCTTTGATTTGCCAACCGATGCCAAACCCCCACTGTTCAATAATACATCTAGATCAGAAAGTGAGAGTGTGCCTCCCGCAGCTGCACGTTGTTGAACCTCTTCTGGTTTTGGTCCTTTGTTACGTGGCGCCCAATCGGCTTGACCGGATTTTGATTTCCGGTCTTTACTGCCACCTCTTGATTTTGAATCTCGCGGTGGAGTGCTACGTGTAGAAACACGGACCCAAGCCTCAATACGCCCCTTTTCTCTACGCAAACGACGAAGTTCTTTGCGTCGTTCTTGAATAACTTTGTTTAGCGAGTGCGCGTTTTGATCAAATTGCCTTGCTTCGCTGAATTCAGTTGTGATGTTTGCAAGAATCGGTTCTGATTCAATCATTTCAGCCCGGACTTGAGTTTGTTTGCTCTCAGTGATTTTCAAATCCTTAACCGCCTTCTTTTGTTCACGGACTAGAACGATGAATTCTTTGTGTGCAGTATCTGCTTTTAGGGCCACAGCATGCATAGCTTGTAATTCGAAGAACCAAGAGAATTGTTCATCTTCTCTTTGCAACGATGGAACATGGAAGAAATCAATATCACCAGTGAGATTAGTGTAGACTTCGACCAGTAATTCACGAATACGATACAATGGGATACCGATTTTTTGGTTATATCCGTCACGTTCTTTTTGCAAGTTGTCCATCTTTTCGCTTCGAGGCCGTAGGCTTCGGACGAGAGTCCTGTGTTCATTACGAAGCCCACTTGTTTCTTCAAATAGACCACGAAGCGCTTGTGAAATCTTAATGTTGTTCTGTCTTTCTTGGTGAAGTACCTCAATTCGTTCCTCTAAATCTGAGTGTTGAACCTCATTTTCCTTGAGCAATGTATCAATTGCAGACTTTGAGAGTTTCCTTAAATCTTCAAACAAGTCTTTTTCTTCAATCACTTGAATCCGTTCAGGGTTTTTCAGTTCACATAACTGGTCCAGTGATTTACCTTCATTTAGCCCAATCCAAAACCGAAACAATTCTTCTTGAATATCCAAAGCACCTTCTGGGCGTATGACTCGACTGAGGTCATGGTCATGATTGAAAGGGTCCTCTACAGGGAATGAGTGCAATCCCAAACGGTTCTTTCCTTTCATTACCACAGCCTTTGATGCATGTGGCTTGGCGTATTTCCATTTCTTCTCTTTGCGAGTCATTGGTTTTCCATTACGAATCGAAAGAACATGTTCGTCCCATGGTCGTTCAAGGACTAATTGGCGGAAGAAATGTGTCATCAATTCTCCGAGTGGTTGATTGTTGGCCTCTGTTAGGAGTTTTTGAGGTTCATCCGCCATGGTGAGGTCGTATTCGATTCCATCAACTTTTAGTTGAGTACGTTTCTTTCCAGACTGGATATTTGGTGCAACGCTCGGTGTTGTGGTTTGTAATGCTTGAAGCATGATGATACTCCATGCGTACGATGAGAATGTACCTTTTGCAGCATCGCATACATCTCTTTGAGATGCCCAATATTTTATCGCCAAAATACACTGCCGAATCCGGTCATCGGTCTCAGCATAGCGCTTCAATAATGTAGTATTATGTAGGGCTAAGGTATTGTTAATTGAAATATCAACGGGTATTTTAGTCCGTTCATCAACAAATTTGATAATCGGAACTTTGGCTGAAGTAATCACCTGAATATCTTCCATTTCTTGGAATCTAAGCGTGCTTGAAATTGAGCGAAGCACTTTTTTAGGTTTTTGACCGTCAAACAAGAGACATAAATCTAAATCACCTTGCGCAAGTGAAAGACCAGATTCAGATGAACCAAATCGGCGAAGTGAACTACCTTTGAATCTTTTTTCAATGCTACGTTTAAGATGTTCATAGAGTCCATTTCTCTTTTTGAGTGCAGATTTATTAGGACTTTGGGTTTTTAGAACATTTTCTAAATCCAGTGATAATTGCTGTAACGCTTCTGCTGGAATATCATCACCATTCGGCAATTCAAGTTGCTCACACAGATACTGATGTACTAAAGGCCAACGAAGTTGTTGTTGAGGATTGAATCCTGTGATTTCACATTCATCGCTCATTCCTCCTCACCTCGCGCTTGTTGTTTTTTCTTATTTTGATTTGATGAAGTGGATTTCTTATTTTGATTTGATGAAGTGGATTTCTTATTTCGATTTGATGAAGTAGATTTCTTATCTTTAGGAGGATTATTGAGGCGCCTTCTAGCATGGCTTGAAGGTTCTCCGTTTTGAACCCGTTTTGAATTTTCTAATAATGCGTCAAATCCTTCAGTAATGTGCTTTTGCCAGTGTTCGATGCCTCTTTGGCTGCTATCAAGAGCCTGGGCAAGGCGCTTGGTTCTTGCATCTGCACGACGCCGATGCGCTTCTTGTTCGAGATAGGTATTGTGAAAATATTCGTTTTCTGAAGCATGATCGAGAAGCGCTTTATGTGCCTTTTCAGCGACTTCAAGAAACTTTCTTGCCTCGGCGTATTTTTCCTTCATAAGCGCATGCTCTTCTTGGTTATTGCTTCTTTTCTCGACCCATTCTTCATGCTGACGGATTTGAGATTTCATTTCAGTGAGATACTTTTGCTCAGTTTTGTGATCTCCCCAATTCGTTTCTAGTTCATGTTCAATTGCTTTCAGTTTATCAGTGAGTTTATTTTGAGCCCATTCTGGGTTGGCCTCTTGAACGCCACCCGTCGAAGAGATTTTCTCTCTGAGTTCTCCGCCTTCTTGAAACAGTTTTTGAGCAGCCATTCGTGCTGTATTCCGTTCCTTTTTCAGATTCGCAACTTTAGCGTTTATTCCATCACGCTGTTCCTTTGCACTGCGAGCAAGAGGTTCGGCTGCTCGTAGTTCTTCTTGCCGAGCGTCGAGTTGCTCAGGAATGGTTTCAGCAAGTCGTTCGCGACGATGCAAAATTGACTTTGCCAGTAAGGCAGGAGTCATTTCAAGCAACTCTTCCGGACGCATACAAGGTGCGCCACCCTGCAACCTTGAATAAACATGGCGTAGTGACTTCTTTCGGCGTGAAAGTGAAGAACCCCCATGTAGAGGGGTTTGTATGGGCAGGGGTATGGCAGGCAATTCCAAGGTCTCCGCCTTCTGTATATCGGCCTTGTTTCTCACCTTCCTTTTACCCTTGGCGAGTGCGAGTGGCGGTGGAGCAGTTATTGATGTAAGCACATTCTCACTTCAAGATTTCACCATGATTGAGCAATCATCGTATGACTTGGAATTCACGATTGACGAATTACTTTCGAGTGATGCAGATGTCGAAGCCATTGTTGAACTTTCAACCCTTGATGGCACAGTATTCGATACGATGAGCCAAAACTTGACCCTTGCTGCGGATTCAAGCCAACTGCTGCAGTTTAGCTTGACATCACTTCCTTTTGGATATACGGTCGTCGGTGTCGAATTGGTCGGTGAACTTGGTTCGCCAAATTCAACCCAAACCCTTTCTTTGAACAGAACGATTCATCGCTTGCAACCGATTGAAATTTCTTTGGCCACCGAAGGCCAAGTTATACTGAATGGTCTTACGCCAGAAGGCGTACTTACAGGAAACGTCTCGATTCATGACGGCGATTATTTGCAAACCGAAATGGCGGTTATCAACGATGGTGATTTCTCATGGTCTGGCCACCTCACATCATCCCTTTTTTCAAATGGAGTTTTTGACAATCAAACATCATCGCTGGTGACAGTCCCCCCTCGCTCAAGCACGGTCGTTCAAGTGAACAGTACCATCGCTCTTTATGAAGGAACTACAACTCTTGTGTTGGAGTTAAACAACTCAGGTGATGGCGATACAGCCGATGAGATACGTCAAATAACGTTTGAAGTCTCTCCGCCGCCTTTGCCATTACTCTCTCTTTCAGTTGAACTCCTCACTCCAGATGTACTTGCTGGAGATGACATCTCTTGGAATCTGAACGTTTCAAATTCCGGTTCACTCAACTATAGTGGGCTCCTAGTTTGCTCTTTTGGTAGCCAAATTATATTCGAATCACAAATCCAAGTACCTATAGAATCCTCAGTTATGGAATCTCTTGCCTCAACCTCTCGACCGGATCTTCTCACATGTTCGGTGAGTGGTATGCGAATTAACGATAATTCCATTGCAACTCTTTCCTTAGCGTATGATGTCGAATCCGCTGCTTTTGAATCTGCAGGTTCTAGCACTCCTGCACTTCTCAATGGACCTTGGCACAAAGGAGACATAGCCGTCTTTTCGATGTTGATTCGAAACCATGGTGAATTATCTGGTACTGTGGTACTTGTATGTGAATCAAACGGTATTTCCTATAGCAGTAATGGGCTGATGCTCGACATCGATGCTGCCGGTGAAGCAACCGTCGAAGTACCACTAGCGATTGAAGGTCAACAAGAGGTGAACTGGTCGCTCATTTCTTCTGATGGTTCAATTGATTCAGGCCTTAATGGTACGCTCATTGTCCCAGTTGCGACGCAACAAACACTTACTCCAAAAGTAACATCGGTCACTTGGGATGCGGAACTTGGCATTCAATTTTCATGGGCTCTTGAGATGAGCGAAGGTGTTGACCGGCCCGTTAGAATCCGTCTTGGATACACTGACTCGGGGCTGGACACCTATCCATTCGATTATTTGGTGACACTCTCACCGGGATTGTCCACGGGCACACACACGCTTGGTTTTGTTGATGCTGATCGTATTTCAATTCGGGCGACCGCGGTAAATTGGTCTACCGGCTTCGGCCTTTCTAGTCATAGCCTAAGCGTGCCAGATGAGCGTCCATCTTATGCAATTCAATTCGATGCAATTTCGATTCCAAATCGCCCAATACCAGGTGATTCCGCTTCAATAACCGTACGTGTTAGTAATTCTGGTGATGTCGATGGAAGGTCCGGAAACATCGTGTTATCGACCCTTGGTGGAGCCTTTTTGGGCGAACAATCGACCCTTGCAGTCACCTCTAATTCACAGGAGGATTACCAATTTACATTTGTATGGCCCGATTATCAAACGGTTTCCTTCAAAGCAACATGGATTGTTGGTGATGAAAGTGTTGGGGCTACAAACACATTTCAATCAGGTGATGTAATCGTTGAAGATGTTTCCTTCTCCGTTCCTTGGGTCGGGCTCATTGGCGGAATAATGACTGCTGTGGCCATCGGTGCATTGATTATAATCTATCAAAATCGACAAATTAGCACTCCAATTATGAAGCCTGTAAAAGATAAATCAAATCCAAAACCGAGTGAAAAGATTCGTTCGGAGAATGTAGAAAAGATTCAGGTTAGTTGTCCAGAATGTGCTCGCCAATTACGAGTTCCTTCGGATTATGGGGGTCAAGTTCGTTGCCCAGATTGCTCCCATCGATTTGATGTCATTCCTCGCATCGATTCCTCTCGAGAACAAGTTGAGACAGAAGAAGAAACACAGGAAATAGTGAGTGATGGAAAAGTAGAACTCCTTTGCCCAGAATGTGAACAATCTCTTAGAATTCCTGAAAACTATACCGGTTCGGTACGTTGTCCCTCCTGTGAGGAAGTTTTTTCTGCTGAACAGATTAGTTCGGAATGATACCTGGAGGGAAATACATGAATGGTCATTTCCGAGAATTTGAGGATGAATATCTTGAAATGATGTATGAGTTTTTTGAGAAACAGCCATCGCAACGCGTGCGCAATGGTGATTTGGCCAATGCTTTAGGCGTCTCTCCAGCGTCTGCAACTGAAATGATTCAGCGATTAGCGGTAAAAGGCATGGTAGATTATGTCCCCTACAAAGGCGCATCATTGACCGATAAAGGAATGGCACATGGCCAGAAAATGAAACGTCGGCATCGATTGGCTGAAGTCTTTCTAGAAAGCATCTCGTTTCAAGGCAATACTCACGCCACAGCATGCCGCTTGGAACACGCTATTGATGATGATTTGGAAGTTTCTTTGTCACTCCTCCTTGGCCAACCTAAGCTGGATCCAAGCGGTCGTAACATCCCTCAAGCATCAACTGACATTTCATCGAGAATTGATTCATCTATTACTCAACTGATATCACTTGAGTGTTTAGAGAATGGCATTACTGGTACACTTGAAGCGATGTTTGCCGATGCCAGCGAGACTGATTTATTGAATCGTCATGGGATTCTAATCGGTACAGAAATCACTCGGACCTCTGATGGTTATTTGGTTGGAGGAATTTCCGAAGCTACTTTTTCCTCTGACTTAGCGTCAAAACTACTTGTTCGCATCTCTCGTGCCACTAATTGATGTAAGGCTTTAGTGTGAGTGATTATTGGACAATCCATGGTCGATGCCGAATCTGACGCTCAACAGAATCATAAAAGTGAGCAGAACCGGAATGAAAGCCTCTTGGGTTCTGAACGGTTTTGGTATGCCATAGACCGACAATTACTCGGTTCTGGCCTCCGATTGATTCTAATCCTACCGGCTTTTTCGATTCTAACTTCGTTTGGAGCTCTCGCGTTTTCATCGAAATCACCTCAATGGTGGGCCAAAATCGAACCGACGATTAACATGAGTTTTGCCATGGCATTGACGACTCTAACTTTCATCATCCTCCTCGGCTATATTGTGGTACAAATTTTTCATCGCCACCGAGTGGAATTATCGATCGCAAATTTCGAAAAGGAAGTTGAACGATTGAACCAAGAACACCTTTCAGTACAATCATTACATGGATATGAGAGTCTTGCTGATTTGTTGAACAATTCAAGAGCAAAACACTCGTGGTCACTTTCGTTTGCCATAATGTCGAGTTTGTTACTGAGTGGGATTTTTGTATTTGACATCGTTTCAATCAATGGTCGAATTCTTCTTCTTCTTTCTTTTTCAACACTCTCACTTTCGCTTGGACAGCATATTCCAACACGCTCTCGACCATTCAATATGGATGAACGTACTGGACTCTTGAAAGCGTATACTCCACCAATTCACCCCTCTACATTAGAAATGGTATTCAATGATTTGGTAAAAACGCATATGGACCCACTTCTTCGTTCTGAATACGAAGTGTACTCAAAGGAAATTGAAGAATGTTTCGAAAAGAAAATCGACCCCCAATTTGCTCGTGAAAAGATATTGATGACGCTCTATCGCCACTCCAAAGGGCTTGACTTCAAAACGATGGAGTCTGAGTTGTCTGAAGTTCTCACAAAACAAGGAATGCATCTAGTACAAAATCACCCAATTTTCACGATAGAAGAATGGCTTTCTATTCTCCATCATATCGAAGATTCTTGTCCAGCCTTCTTCCGAATGATTGGACGTATCGAAGAAGACCTCGGTGCTGGACGTTCAAGCACCACCGCCGGAATTGTGTTTGAAGTTGATATGGAAAACGTTGTTCACGAGCGAGCGAACCTGTTCACTCTTATTCACAATCTTTCGGAAACACCTAGAAACATTGTCCTGCGCGTACAATCTCCGGATTTCCGACCACATGATTTAGCCATGACCTACCGATTGAATCCCGGTGAACGCCATTGGTGGTCTTCAAAGGCCCTACCACTTGCCGCTGAAGGTGATGATGATGTCCTTGGTATGATGTCGGGCTTGTTGCGAGATGGAACGGTCGCGTGGCAATCGCTTCTTCCAGAACGCTTTGGTGAAGCGACGGTCTCCGTTCGTCTTGAAGAACAAAGTGGAGATTTGATTATTGGCCGTCAAATCAATGTTCGAGTTAGAACAAAGTATCTTGAACGGATACGTAACTTTAGTTCAGTCACTACCAGCCTCATCGGTATCCTTGGAGTTGCACTTGGAATTTTCATTAAAGTCAATAATATATTCGAAAATATTGGCGCTTAATTCACTTTTATCAATGGGTAGATTTGAAATGGATAACTATGTGCACGATGTATGCGCGGAAGACCTGATGAAGCGACCCCGAGTCAAGATTCTGAACTTAATGAAGAATTGCAGGGCATGGAAGCACGAGTCCGAAAGATGAGAAACACTAGAAATTCATTCAGTGATCAAGCACGAACGATTGCCGATAAGAGGAATGCAGTTCAAGGGCAATACAAGGAGCATCGCGAGAAGATTGACCTTGTTATGGCTGAAATGAAAGCAATTCGTTCAGAAATCAAAATGTTCAAAGAAAAGCGTAATGCTATGCAACAGCAACTCCGTGAAATTATCAATCAAGCGAAAGGTCGCCGTGATGAAAAAGGAGAAAAGAAATCTGCAACTGCAGAATATGCTAAACTTCGTCATGAAGTCCAATCACTCGAAACCACTTTTGAAACCACTTCTGTTAGTCAGAAGAAGGAAAAAGAAATGATTAAACAAATCAAGGAAATGAAACTTCGAATTAAAGAACTCGCCCCAGAAGTCACCCATTTCGAGATGATTAAAGTTGACCTCTCCGATATGGATTCAGCAATCAAAACCTTGCGTTCCGAAGCCGATGCTGCTCACCAAGAAATGCTTTTGGCAGTCGCACGAGCTGATGCGTTATCTCCCGAAGTTGATGAAGCCTTTTCACATAGAGACTTCTTGAAAGCAGAAGGAGACCGCCTCCACACTGAATTCCTTGAACTTCGTCAAAAGTCTGACGACATGCACAATAAAATCACCGAATTGATGGTTGATGTTAACAAAGTTCGTGACAAACTGAACATGGCCCGTGATGAAAGAAAATCATGGATGACTGACCACAATGCATCTGTCAAAGCGGAAATGAAAACTGGAGCTGAATCTCCCGAAGTGGCCGATGAATTGGTCTCGACACTCTTAGAATCTGGTGATATTACTTTTGGTGGCATTGGTAAAGATGACAACGCCTCTTCGAGTAAAAGAAAAGCGAAGTCTGGCAAGAAAAAAACGATGCGTAAAGTCGACATGACTGCGACACGTCGACGTTGAGGTGTTCTCTTGTTCGGCGTCATTATGGCAGGGGGCCAAGGCTCCCGACTTCGGCCATTGACACTCACTCGTCCAAAACCAATGGTGGAAGTTCTTGGTCGGCCAGTCATTGATTTTGTTAAAGATGCGATGCAGGATGCTTCAATAGATTCGATTGTAGTCACTACTGGGTACCGTGGTGAACAATTAGAACAACATGTCGAATCATGGAACGCCCTTCCAAATCCGATTGAAGCATGGGTGAATCAAGAATCGTCACCTATGGGTACTGCGGGAAGTGTAAGACTTTTGTCAGAGCATTTGACCGAGACCTTTGTTGTCGGATCTGGAGATTCAGTCGCCTCTTTTGACATCGGTGCATTGCTGACAGCACATCGAGAAAGCGGTGCAAAAGTAACTATGGCACTCTGGGAGGTCGAAGACCCTACTGAATTTGGAATAGTTGGTCTTTCTTCCTCCCATCATGGAGAATTGGACGGTCAATTACGAGAAGGGTATATTTGCCGCTTCAAGGAAAAACCTACCCTTGATGAAGCCTTTAGCAATATCATTAATGCAGGTCTCTATATCATTGAGCCAGAAGTATTGGCACTTGTTCCGGAGGGCGTAAAATTCGATTTCAGTAAACAACTCTTCCCGCTGGTTCTAGAAAAAGGTTGGCCGATGTATGCAAAAGCTATCGATGGAGTTTGGTTCGATGTCGGTCATCCTTCGGAATTGATTCGAGCCCAACACACTCTCATCGCCCAGCGTCAATCTTTGCCATTCCCTTTACCAAAAGGAAACTTTGAGGGCAATAGTTTTGTTGCAGAAAGTGCGCAAATGAAAGGAACTTTGGAAGGTTCTGTAGTTTCATCACAGAGCGTGGTTGGCTTAGGAAGTCATCTGCAAGATGTGTTGGTAATGTCCGAATGTACGATTGGAGAGAAATGTTTATTGCAAAATACTGTGATTGGCCAAGGAGTTTCAATCGGTTCTGGCTCTATTCTAAACAATGTGATTCTCGGAGATGGAACTACTCTGGCTGAGAACAGTTCTTTCGAAAATTGCCGAATTCCATCAATTGAGTAATCGCGCCGGCGTTTGACTAAAATACTTAGGCAATACCCCCACGATTGAAAATCATGTCATCTGATGGAACTCCTCACCGAAGTTATAACCGTTCTTGGGAAGAAATCGAACAAATGCTTAGCCGAGCAGAACTCAAACGCAAGGAGTGGAAAACTTGGTTTGAAGATTGTCGAAAAAATGATGACAGAGACGGCATGAAAGAGGCTGCTCGGAATCATAAGGCGCTTGACGGGGTCGTAAAAACTCTCAAGTGGACACTCGGAGAAGAAGGCGCTAACAATCCGTTGGATTGATTACTGGCCACGTTGGTCATACCGAATTTCAAGCGTTTCCAACTCATCGCCTTTCATTGGTTTACCTAACATCATGGCCATTGCTTCAGTTACTTTCTCTGCATTATCAAAGTGCGCGGTGGCCAAAACAATTGCATCGGCCATCGTTTTTGGATCCGTTGACTTGAAAATACCTGAGCCAACAAAAATCCCATCCATACCCATGCGCATCATATGTGATGCATCGGCAGGTGTGGCAATTCCACCAGCAGAGAATGTGACTACAGGTAGGCGTCCCATCTCTTTGACTTCGAGAAGAATTGATTGTATTCCGCCTCTCATTGAATCATCGATAGGCCCGAAAGGAGTCATAGGGTGAAGTCCTGGAAGTTCTGAAGCATCAGCAAGAACCTGATATCGTTGTAAAATCATCTGGGTGACTTTTTCTATTCCTGCTAAATCAAGAGATTGAATTTGGCGGATTTCTTGGTCTATGATTCGAGCATGGGTCACTGCTGCGACAATATTCCCTGTGCCAGCCTCACCTTTTGTCCGAATCATCGATGCACCTTCATGAATACGACGAACCGCTTCACCTAATCCAGTAGCGCCACAGACAAATGGAATGGAGTAGTCGTTTTTATTGATGTGGAAAAACGGGTCGGCAGGGGTTAGAACTTCAGATTCATCAACCATGTCAACGCCCATTGATTCGAGAACACGCGCCTCGCCTTCATGGCCAATACGTGCTTTTGCCATAACTGGAATTGTGGTACAATCCAAAATGCCTTGAATCATGTCAGGATGGCTCATTCGTGCAACTCCGCCATCTCGGCGAATATCCGCAGGAACTCGTTCAAGAGCCATGACAGCAACAGCGCCAGCATCTTCTGCAATGGCTGCTTGGTCGGGGTTGACCACATCCATAATTACGCCACCTTGCTGCATACGAGCAAAGCCACGCTTAAGCAAATCACTGCCATTTCGGAGTTGAGTAAAGTCGGTTCGAACCATGCCAATCAAACACTCCAAGGACAAGCCCTTCAAGAACATTGGTTAGCATCAATACTAGCGAATAAAAGCAATTCTGAGTGTGTCAGAATTAGTCATCTGCAAGAACTGGTGATTCACCCTCTGCAATTTCAGCATCGACTGATTCATCGGCATTACGGTCAATCCATGCTTCTTCACCATCTGGAACATCAGTGTCAGCAAAAATAGCATCAACGGGGCATTCGGGAATACATGCGCCACAATCGATGCATTCATCTGGGTCAATGACCAGATAAGTATCGGCTTCTCGGAATGCTTCTACAGGGCAAACTGCAACGCACTCTTGGTATTTGTGATCGACGCAGGCTGTGGTAACGACGTGGGTCATGGTAATTCCTCAAACAACCCAAACAGTCGCTCTACATGAAGCCTTTGAATAATCGAATGATTATCTATGAGCGTCAAGCCACTGTTGGCCATAAAAATTCCACTGTTCCATAGTCCATCCTTCCGGCAACCCTTCAGCAGGTAATGGTGGCGTCGGGGCAACATTCGGTTGAATTAATGGTGTGGGGGCTTCAAAGGCGGGTAAATCAATCATAGTGCTGACTTGAGCAAACTGCGCAGTCGAATCTTGGATTCCTGATTCATGGAATAAAACATCGCTTTTTATTTGTTCATCATGCTTCTCGGAGGTAAAAAAACGTTGGATGAGCAAATAGAACAGCAGCCACGCACCAGAGAACATCAAAACAAACGACAGAACCAGTTGGGAAGTTATCGTTGAAGCACCCATATTCGATTGTACTTCATTTGATGATGTATTCTCATTGAGGCCCGTGTCATCCGAATTATTGTTGTTGGATTGTGATGAATTATCAAGGCCGTCATCCGTCACATTATCCGAGTTGGCATCGGTTGTATTTGTTGTGTTCCCATTTCCATCTGGAGTTTCATCACACCCATCCGGGACTCCGTCAACATCACTGTCAATCAAATCATCAAAACCCTCACAGAGATCAATATCGTTTGCAATTCCATCGAGGTCATTGTCAACCAAGTTATCACAATCATCAGGAATCGAATCATTATCGACATCTAAGTTGTCATCAAATCCAGGGCATTGGTCAAGTACATCTGATACCATGTCAAAATCGCTATCACTAAGTGAATCACAATCATCAGGAATCGAATCATTATCGACATCTAAGTTGTCATCAAATCCAGGGCAGGAATCTATAGCATCGGCTACTCCATCCCCATCCGTGTCGATAAATGAATCGCACCCGTCAGGAATTGAGTCATTATCGTTGTCAATGGAATCATCGAATCCTTCACACGCATCATCAGGGTCATTGACGCTATCTCCATCCGAATCATCGATACACCCATCGCCATCTATATCCCATGGAATTGATTCTTCACTTGGACAAAGGTCCGACCAAGTTTCGAGATAGTCACCAGGTGTCATATCTTTGCCTGTGAAGGCTGAAAAGTCCTCAGCATATCTTCTTGACTTGAAGATTGCATTGGCCGCAGTTCCAGCATTGTTTCCATCAGGGATTTCAACGCCTTGAGTTAGCACACCTTGGTTCGTGATTGGATTGATGTATTTCCATACAATTTCACCATTCAAATCCACTTCATAAAGCGTACCTTGCGTGCCATAGGTGACTAGTGTATTCCCATTTGGTAAACGTTCTGCGCCAGAAATGGATTGTGCATACATCTGTTCACCAAGGTCCCAAGACCAACTTGGAGCATTTGGACCCCATGTTCCGTTTGCTTGGAGGGGGTAGTTCCCGTTGCTTAGAGGTGGCTGAATCACATCAACCGATGAATAACCCGGAAAACGCCCTACACCGTTATTGAACAGCAAAAGTTCTCCTGCTCCAACACGCCCCTGTTCAATCCATTGAACATCATGTTGGCCAAACAATTGTTGGTCACTTGAAAGTCCAGCATCATGGGTTTGCGGATTGCCCCACCGGTAGAGTAGGTCTCCACCTTTGCCGGAACTACCACCTGTATGCCCCGCCGCTTCAGCGGTTGTCGTACTGTGATCGATGATGTAAATCTCATTCATGTTTTTACACGATAGAACGATTTGGTCTAGGGTGGGATTGTAATCAATGCCGTTACAATGCATCCAATCTGCTCGTCCTGCTTGGTTTCCGGTTGCGCCAATAAAATTGATGTCGAGTAATTCAGGATGTTCTGCGACAACTCCAAAGTTGTCGACTGATGCATTGTAATCCTGAATCAAGTGGTCCCAAGCATTCCATTGCCAGACAATATTTGCTTGGTTGTTTGGCAGTGGTTCAATTTCGATGATGTGATCTGGCCAGACATTGCTACTACCGCCAGGGGCATCACTCGCAATAGCAGGATTTCGGCCTGCCTGTGTAGCTTCAGCCTCGGATTTATCTTCCCATGCAATCGCAAGAATGTTTCCATTCGGCATCGGTTCAATATCGTGATGGGTGATGAAATCTATTGAGGAATATTCCCAAGACCATTCCGGTGTTCCATCCCAACCGATTCGCTCTATTTTCCCAGCTGTGCCACCACCACTGAAATCTCCAACTGCCTGTTGAGCGATATTTGCTGCTCGCAGTAAATCACCGTCTTCGAGTATATACGAAGAAAGTCCAGGTCGATGCCCACCGGGAGATTCCCAAGAATGGATTTCTCTTCCCTGATTATCAATTAAGTAACTGAAAGTCGATGGGAGAGGGGAAAAAAGAGTATATCCTATGCTGGAAGAATTGCTACAAGAGACCAAACCCACCGTCCATGAACCATTCCGGTCTGCATGACAACTGGGAGGTTGATTGCTGCTCTTCCCTTCGGAAGTAGAGCCTGACGGAAGGATTGTCAAGCCCAGCATCATAATCATAGCGAGTATGATGGCGCGAAACTTTACATCCATATCGAATGCTCATTGCAATAGGATTTGAACTTAGTGCAGTGGCGTCTTTATCGAAAAATCACTCGGAAGCATTGGCCTTTTCCAAAGCCGCTAGTAGAACTTTTTTACATTCTGCAATCGGAACTTGACCAGGGTAAACTTCGATTTTCGTGTGACATTTGATGGTTGCAACTTGACCGGATGTTGCTAAAACAACTTCTCCATCGATGAATGCATCGAACTCTATGCGGAAATATAATGTGTTATTTTCATCAAAACGGACCTCTGCATCATCAAGTAAGGATTGAAGACACTCGGTCCCAATTCGTGCTAAGGATTTGATTGAATGCGCTTTCTTTTTACACACACCAGTAACAATATGAAGTTTTGAACCATGATAGGAGGTTGTAGGTTCAATTTCAACCAGTTCATGGTCTCCAACAAGCCATGCTATGGCATCAGCCACAACTGTTTCGTCAGCAACGCCGCTCGCCGTCGCTCGCCAGGTGATGTGATGGAGGCCCACGACCATGGGTTTCACTTCATGCTCATGAGTTTACCGAATCGATGCGTTGATATTAAGGCGAATTAAGGATGATGCCGAATTGGGCGAAGAGGCTTCTTCAAATAGGGGTGGTTAGTGGCCGAGTTGCAAGTGGGGTAGCCCCCGCAAGACAACACCCCGAGATGATACAATGGCAAAAAAAATCAGTGTAAAGGCACGTGCAGCAGCACGGAAGCAACGAGACAAGTGGAAGAACAAGATTTGGTACACCATTCGTGCGCCTCGAACACCATGGGATTTTAAGAAAATTGGAGAAACTTTGGGAGAGTCAGATGAACATATCCTCGGCCGTGTCTATGAAATGACACAACAAGAATTCAATGGCGATTTTACGAAGATGCACGTCATTCTTCGTTTCCGTGTCCATGAGTGCGTCGGTCAAGATGCACTTACGACCTTTATCGGTCACCACCACCAAACCGACCATATTCGCCGTCAAATCCGCCGCTACCGTGGTAAGGTTGACGATGTAGTTGATATTGTCTCAACCGATGGATACCTTGTCCGTCTCAAGCCTCTTATCATCACACAAAAGCGTGTCCAGACTTCAGTTAAGCAAGCAATGCGAGCCAAAGCCCGTGACATGATCATTAGTTTTGCTTCCAAATCTACCTACGCTAAGATTCAGACACAAATCCTCGACGGAACTTTAGAAGAAGAAATCCGTAAGGCTGTTAAACCGATTTATCCGGTAAAGTCTGTCGCAATTCGTAAGAGTCAACTGCTTCAAGCAGGTGTTGTCGCTGGCAACGGAAAAACACTCGATGAAATTCACTCAGAAGAAGCTCGAAGTGAAGCAGAACTCAAAGCCAAGAAGGCAGCAGCACTTGCTACAGCCATGGATAATGAAGAAGAAGAGAATGTTTCCACTCCTTCAATCATCGATGCAGCAGAGGCAATGGAACCTGCTTCCGAAAAAGCACCTGCTAAAGAGGCACCTGTTGCTAAAGAAGAAGAATCTGCACCTGCTCAAGAAGCACCTCCTCAAGAAGAAGAAGAATCTGCACCAAGTGTAGATTACAATTCAATGAAGGTTGCAGAACTTAAGGAACTTTTGAAGGCTGCTGGAAAACCTGTCTCTGGAAAGAAGGCAGACTTGATTGCTCGTCTTAACGAGTGATTTGTTCGAGAACGTCGTTCTCTTTGAATGCCAGCGAAAGCAAGGTCTCAGTTACGGTTTAGCCGTAGGTTTGACATGCAGTGAGCGCGAGGAAGGGATATGAAACGACTCGGAGTGATTGGCGGAACCGGTCTCATCAACATGACCGTTGGTGAGGAGATGGAGCAATCAGGTCTTACATTGGTTCGACGTGATGATGTCACTGTCGAGACGCCGTGGGGGGATGTTCCATTGACATGTATGACACTCTCTTCGGGTGATGAAGAAAAGGAATTGTTCTTTTTACAACGTCACCATAACGACGGACAGGCCAGTAAACCACCCCATGTCATCGAGCATCGAGCAAATATTCGTGCATTATTTGATGCGGGTTGTGAAGCGGTGTTAGCGGTATGTTCCGTTGGTGCGATTCCAGCAGATTTCCCACCGGGTAAAGTGGGATTAGCCGAACAATACATTGATTTCACCGGAGTCGCCTCTACATTCCATGATGATTCTGCCGTCTTTACCTCTGTCACTGAACCTTTTGATACTACTCTTAATCATAGATTGAGTACAGTCTTGCGCTCGGTTCAGAATTTCTCCGCTGAAGAACGATTATTCTACACATATTGGCTCGCACAAGGTCCACATTTTGAAACCAAGGCTGAAATTGATGCTATCGATACCCTTGGTGGACACATGGTTGGAATGACTATGCCAAGAGAAGCAAAACTTGCCCGTGAACTCAAACTGCCTTATGTTGCAGTATGCATCTCTTCTAATTGGGCTGCAGGTCGTGAACCAGGTGATGCTGGTGCGGATCTTGACCATCATTCGGTCTCTTCACAAGCGAACCAAAGGTTGATGCCGATTTGGGCCTGTTTGGTTGAATTGCTTTCATGACGAAATAGTTTAATTTTCCCCATTGATGGGAATTTTATGGTCGCAGCATATACTTGCAAGGAAAGTCATATGACCTTCTGACTGTTCAGCAAGAATATGAAGCAAATGACTTGTCAACAGTTAGGTGGTTGCTGTGACGTGGTATTTACCGCCTCAACCTTTGATGAAATGGCATCTATGGCCCAAATGCATGCTATGCAAATGTTTCAAGCCCAAGATGAGCCACATCTCAAAGCCATGCTAAAAATACAAGAAATGATGCTATCACCAGGCCGTTTCCAACAATGGTTTGCAGAGAAAAAGGCACAATTCGATGCCCTCTCAGACATTGATTAAAGAGTATCCAACGCATTCACAAGGTCTTGCCAGAGGTCTTCGACATCTTCGATACCAACTGACAATCGAATCAAGCCAGGAGTCATTCCTGCATCATAGCGTTGTTTTTCTGGAATTGCTGCATGGGTCATGGTC
>Ga0114997_10001153_pt1 | contig 22140 bp, 22 predicted proteins | sample ArcticOcean_MG_C_2_FD_87045 | JGI IMG/M metagenome (GOLD analysis project Ga0114997, IMG submission 87045) | Marine microbial communities from western Arctic Ocean - ArcticOcean_MG_CB4_136 | ecosystem: Environmental > Aquatic > Marine > Oceanic | place: Arctic Ocean: Canada Basin | collected...
GAGATGCTCAATCGCCATCCATTTCCTGGTCCAGGCTTAGGGGTTAGAATTTTAGGAGAGATTAGCCAAGAAAAAATTACTACATTGCAAAATGCAGACGCTATTTTTATAGAAGAATTAATCAAAGCAGACTTATATAATCAAGTAAGTCAGGCATTCTGCGCATACCTTCCAGTTAAGACGGTTGGAGTGGTGGGTGATGAAAGACGTTATGCGGATGTTATTGCCATCAGGGCAGTTGAAACTGTAGATTTTATGACAGCTACTTGGGCAAAGCTCCCTTATGATTTTTTAGCCCATGTTTCAAACCGAATAGTAAATGAATTAGAGGATGTTAGCAGGGTTGTATATGATATTTCCAGCAAACCACCTGCAACTATTGAGTGGGAGTAGTTATTTTTTATCTTGAGATATTGATTTTATAAGCCCAGCATTTCTTTGAATTTGAGAATTAATCTTAAGTAGGCTTTTATGACTTAAGATATATGATAAAAGTTCTGGTGAGCTTATATGCTCTAAGCTCTCTATGTGCTTGTCAAGCTCCAAAAATAAATCGTAGTCACATTGTTCATCAAGAGTTAATCTTATATCTTGATACTTATCTTCAAATAATGTAATTCCACCAATCATGAATTTTGATGAATGATTTAAAAAGTATTGTCCTAAATGCTCTCTTTCAGAAAATTTTTTTGAATGGAGATGCGCAACCTGAAGAGCTGAGCATTTAAATACCTCGACATCTAGCCCATCTGGATAGGGCTCAAGCACGCGACAGTAATCATAATTTTTAGATGTAGCTTCTTCAATACAGGCATCAACTATCTTTGGATCTACCAATGGGCAATCACCAGTTATTCTGACGACAAATTGAGGGTTGAATTGATTGCAAATAGTTATAAATCTTTTTAAAACATCTTCTAGAGATCCTCTAAAATAATTGAGATTCTTTTGCTTTAATAATTGAGCCAATGGATCATCAGAAATATCTGTAGATGTTGCCACTATAACTTTATCAGTTCCAATGGATCGCTCCAATCTTCTATATGTGCATTCAATAATAGTTGAGCCTGCAAAGGGAAGCATTACCTTTCCCGGTAATCTTGTGGAGCTCATTCTAGCTTGAATAATAGATAAGATTTTCAAAATTATTTTTTAATCTGATAGCTGATTTGCAACGGGGTATAATTTAAGCTTTCCAAAACTTGCATCAAAGGTTTATTTTTATAACTTGCATTGATAAAAAAATTTTTATTTCTAATTGAGTTATTACCTTTCAATGGCTGAAATTTATCAATAAGCAGCTCCAATGTTTTCTCAACATACATAAGCTTATTCTCAGCTAGATCTATGCCAATAGAGTTATCTTTTACAACATAGGCAGACCCAATAGTCTCAGCATCGTATTTAATTAGAAACCAGGCTCTATATGGGTGATTATCCACAAACTTAGAATGATCTGAGAACAAGATATTATGATCGCGACTTATAGAGAAAGCTCTTTGCTGCAAAAGATTAAAAAGAATTTTTTTATGATTCTCTGAAGTTGTAACTTTCTCTAGCTGAATTTTACCCATTATTTAATTCATAAAAGTACTGCAGGGTAGCCGCTTGAGAATGAAGATCTGATCTTTTGAAACCAGCTTTTTCAAATGCTTTTTGACTAGCAATATTATCTTGTTTTATAGTCGCAATGATTTTTTTATAATTTTTATTTGATGAATGCATGTAATCAATAGCTTCATTTAAGCATGATTTTCCCAGAGACTTGCCTCTTACTTTAGGATCCATGTTAATTGAGATTACTGAAGACTTATCAGTTGGGTTTAATTCAAACTTTACCATTGCAATTGCTACTCTGAGCTTATCGTCTAATATGTCGCAAATAGTAATCAGCAGATCTTTGTTCTTGAGTGCTGAATAATACCATTGTTCATGCTCATCCCATGTTATTAAATCTGAAGACATAGATGCGTGCCTGGTAGCGGGATCATTTCTCCACTCAAATATTTTTTGTGCATCTTTTACGTCTGCATTTCTTATGAAAACTTTTATATTCACAATATTCGTTTATCTCCCCGTGATCACTCAATCATTATAGTGACAAAATAACCCTTATACGAGCAATGATTTTCAGTGCTGCCGTAAGCTTAATAACTAGTTAAATCTTATAGATTTATGGTTAAAGGCGCCAATGCTACTCTGATAATATTGCTGAGTGTCTAGATATTAAATTAGAGATACTTGATTTTATTTTTTGATTAAGTCAACAAAGCATTGAAACTAAACAAAGAGATTAATGGAATTATTGACCGCATGAGAACCATCTAATTTCTTTTAATGCTTGATTTATATGTCTAAATTTTTGTCATTAGATGTGCTAAAATCCTTGAAATTTACAAATTAAAATTAGCAATGATTAGATGTACCAAATGTAACCTCCCAGAAACTCATGAAACTATCGCGTTTGATGCCCAGGGTGTTTGCAATATTTGTAATAATCAAAATGTCCGCGATGGGATCGACTGGATCAAACAAAAAAAATTATTAGATGAGCTTGTAGAAGAATATCGAGGCAAATACGACTATGATTGTATCGTTCCTTTTAGTGGTGGAAAGGATAGTACCTGGACTTTATATTACCTAGTTAAAGAATATAATTTGAAACCCTTGGTGGTGAGATATGACCATGGTTTTATGAGGCCAAATCTTGAAGATAATGTAGCAAAAGTTACGAAAGAACTTGGAGTTGATGTTATCTCCTATCGCTCCAATTGGCACGTAACCAGAAAATTGATGCTGCAATCATTTATAGAGAAGGGAGATTTTTGCTGGCACTGTCACACAGGCATCTTTGCCTATCCAATGCAAATAGCAATTGAAAAAAATGTGCCTTTAATTTTTTGGGGCGAGCCTTCGGCTGAATATACTTCATATTATGGTTATGATGACCAGGAATTTGTTGATGAGGAGAGGTTTAATAGATATACGAATCTTGGGATAACTGCGGAAGATATGTTTATCAGGTTGGATGGAAAAGTTGACAAAAGAGATTTGAAAGCTTTTCAGTATCCTGCGCTCAAGGATCTTAGAAATCTTGGCTATAAGTCAGTTTGCTTGGGGTCTTATGTGAAATGGGATGTTAAACAACAATCTAAAATTATAATGGATGATCTGGGCTGGCAGGGAGACCAGGTTGAGAACGTACCTGAAGAGTATAATTATGAAAAGATTGAATGTTTTATGCAAGGAGTAAGAGATCACATAAAATATGTAAAAAGAGGATATACAAGGCCATCTCATTTATCTGCAATTGATCTTAGGAATGGAAGGATTTCAATGGAGGATGCAAAGAAAACTATTGAAAAATATGAAGGGAAGCGCCCACCAAGCCTAGACTTATTTCTTGATTTCGTTGGAATCTCTGAAGATGAATTTTATGAAATTGCTTCGAGCCATACTATTTCGCCATGGCAATTTAATAGGTCAGCTCTAGAAGATGGCATCAAGACACATGATTTCAATCAATGGTCTCGAGCCGGCAAGATGCCTAGAGAGGAAGCTGAATCTCAATTGATTCAGTGGAAAGAAATCAAGTAGTATTCCCGTGTATAAGGTAGGCATTGTAGATTATAAGTGCGGTAATATACGCTCCTTATTCAATGCCTTTGAATTTATTCAAGCAAATCCCTTCCTAGTTTCTAATGCGCAAGATTTTGATAAGGCCACTCATATTGTCTTGCCCGGCGTCGGTGCATTTGGATACTGCATAGAGAACTTAAGGAAATCTACCTTACTTGAACCTTTATCGGAACATGTCTTTGAAAAGCTCAAACCTCTACTTGGAATATGCGTGGGCATGCAAATGCTCTTAGAGCAAAGCAAAGAATTAGGGAATTATGATGGCCTAGGCTGGATCAATGGCTCTGTCGAAGAGCTTAAAAAAAATAAGGATGATGCTAAAATTAAAGTCCCCCATGTTGGATGGAACTCGGTAACGTTTACAAACGATAGTAAATTTTTTAGAAAAGAACAGGACTATGATTTTTATTTTGATCATTCATATGCAGCTCAGAATATTCCCCTTGATAATATCGCAGGAGAGACCTCTCATGGGTCAAGATTTTCTTCAGTAATTAGAAAAAATAATATTTTAGCTAGCCAGTTTCATCCTGAGAAAAGCCAAGTAAATGGGCTAAATTTTTTAAAAGATTTTCTAGAATCATAGGTATGCTTAAAAAAAGATTAATACCTAAATTACTTCTTACCAAAAGAAATATCGGTGGTATCGATATGGATATCCTGGTAACAACTAAAAACTTTGAATCTAGAATAAGTATTGGAGACCCGTTATCACAAGCTAAAATCTACGAGGCAAATCTTGCTGATGAGCTTTTAATTTTGGCTATTGATAGTATTCCTCTTGATGAAAATTCTGCTTTACTCGCATTAATTGACAGAATGAGCGAAGAGCTTTTTATGCCATTATGTGTTGGGGGAGGAGTCTCCACTTTAAAGCATTTTGAAGAGCTGCTTAATGCTGGAGCGGATAAAATTTCCGTTAACTCAATTTTGCTAGACAATCCAAAGTTTGTTAAAAAAGCTTCTCAAGATTTTGGTTCCCAGTGTGTAGTAGCCTCTATAGATTACAGAGTCATGGATGGAAAAAATCTTGTTTTTAATCATAGGGAAAAAATAGTGACGGATCTTGACCTATTTGAATTTACATCTTTATTAGTTGATTACGGCGTCGGGGAACTGCATATTTGTAATATTGACAAAGATGGATCTTCTATCGGAATTGATCTTGATACTGCTGAGGCTATAAACAATAGCATTGATATTCCAATTATTGTTTCAGGTGGCATAGGTACAGCGCAAGACTTTGTAGAAGGATTCACTCAGACAGATTGCAGCGCTATTGCTGCAGGGACATATTTTACATCCCAGGATCAAAATCCCATGCAGGCAAGGTCTCACATCAGCAATGCAAACATTCCTATCAGAATGGGTAGATAAAATGCACAATAGCATTAAAATGAAAACAAAATTAATTTTATGACTAAAAAAAATAATAAAATTTCTTCAGAGCAAATGTGGCAGGATGCTCAGCATATTATCCCAGGAGGCAATGGGTTTTTCTCAAAGAGACCAGAACAATTTTTAGTAGGAGGTGGTTGGCCTGCCTACTACAAAAAGTCCAAGGGTTGTGAAATTTGGACAAAAGAAAATACTAAATATGTTGATATGGCTCTTATGGGAGTGGGAACATGCACGTTAGGATATGCAAATGATGAGGTTGACTCTGCAGTAATCAATGCCATTGGTTCAGGAGTGATGAGCTCATTAAATTGTCCTGAAGAGTTTGAGCTTGCAGAGAAATTAGTACAGCTCAACCCCTGGTCTGACATGGTGAGATTTACAAAATCTGGCGGAGAAGCAAATGCTGTTGCGATCAGAATTGCAAGAAGTGCAGCCAAAAGTGAAAAAATAGCTGTTTGTGGTTACCATGGATGGCATGACTGGTATCTTGCAAGTAACCTTGATAACTCAAGCTCTCTTAATGAACACCTTATGACCGGTTTATTCACTTCTGGGGTGCCAAAGGCTCTTGCAGGCTCAATATTCCCTTTTATCTATAATGACCTAGAGCAGCTTGTAAGGTTAATTGATGAAGAGAATATAGGTATTGTAAAAATGGAAGTGCAGAGAAACATACCTCCAAAAGATAATTTTCTTCAAGATGTTAGAGACTTATGCACCAAGCACGGAATTATTTTAATTTTTGATGAGTGCACTTCGGGCTTTCGACAAAACCTTGGGGGACTACATCTTACTTATAAAGTATATCCAGATATAGCAATGTATGGAAAAGCAATGGCAAATGGTCATGCTATTTGTGCTGTTGTTGGAAGAGAAGAATTTATGAAACATGCAAATAATTCCTTTATTTCGAGCACCTTTTGGTCAGAAAGATCTGGCTATGTTGCTGCTTTAAAAACTCTTGAGGTTATGGAGCGTATAAAGTCATATGACATAATTAGCTCTATTGGAAAAAAAATTAAGGAATCATGGTTGAGTCTAGCTAGCACTCATAATTTGAATATCAAAATACGGGGTCTGGATGCATTATGTGGCTTCAATTTTGAGTCTGATCTAGACCATCATTATAAGTCGTTCATCACAGAAACCATGCTGAACTATGACATGCTAGCTACCAATACAATTTATACCTGTATCGCTCATACAGATGACAAGCTTGAATATTACTTTGATTGTTTAGATAAATGCTTTAACGAAATCAGCAAGAGATTTCCAGATGAAACTTTGCACGACCAAATGAATTTTCAAGATTCAGCAAGTGGGTTTCAAAGATTAAATTAATAAAATAAAATGAAATCAGAATTTCCAGAAATGATTATTAACCAAAGAGAGATTGGTGAAAATTACCCACCTTATATAATTGCTGAAATGTCTGCCAATCATAATGGAAAAATTGAAAATGCATTTAAGTTAATTGATATAGCAAAGCAATCTGGTGCTGATGCTGTAAAAATGCAAACCTATACCGCTGACACACTGACTATCAATAGTACCTCTAAAGATTTTATGATAAGAGGAGGGTTGTGGGATGGAAAGAGTTTATATCAACTTTATGAAGAAGCTAACACTCCATGGGATTGGCACAAGGACTTATTTCAATATGCTAATAATCTTGGGATAACTATTTTTAGCTCACCGTTTGATGCGTCTGCAATAGATTTTCTTGAAGATCTAAATACTCCTGCTTATAAAATAGCTTCTTTCGAAGCAGTAGATATTCCTTTAATTAAATACGCTGCAAGTACTGGAAAGCCAATGATTATATCTACCGGCATGATCAATAAGGATGAAATTCATGAGGCTGCTGATGCAGCCTATTCAGGTGGTTGTAAGGAGCTTGCTCTTCTTCATTGCGTAAGCAGTTACCCCGCTTCTCCAGAAAACTATAATCTGAACACAATTAAAGATTTTAAAGAATCTTTTGGATGTGTGGTTGGCCTATCAGATCATACTATTAGCAATACAACTGCAATTTCTAGCATCCCAATGGGAGCTTCTATTATTGAAAAACATTTCACCCTAGATAAGAATGGGGGAGGTCCAGATGATAGCTTCTCAATGGAACCATGCGATTTAAAAAATCTATGCCATGAAGCAAAAGTATCATGGGAAGCACTTGGTATTATTCACTATGGATTAAAAGCAGGAGAACAGCAAAATAAAAAATTTCAAAGATCATTATATTTTATGAAACCTATGAAAAAAGGAGATACTATTTTGGAAGATGATGTTAGAAGCATAAGACCAGGCTTTGGCTTGCCACCAAAGTATATAGATCAGGTGATAGGGAATGTGCTGGATGCTGACGTTGATTATGGAATCCCAGTCACTAGCGAGCACTTAAAAAAAAAATTAATGTAACTCACATTTCTGAGACTAGATGATCATTAAAATAAACAATCAATCATCCTGACATGATTAATAATATTTTATTCTTTCCTAGCCATGAGCCAACTCAGTACAAAGAAATTGCTGATGTTGTAAAACGTAAATCACCTGACTCTTCAATACAGTTTTTTTTATTAGATAAGCCTAAGAAAAACTTTGCATATGACTATGTGACGTATGAAAAATTAGTTGATTTATGTGATCTAAATATAGATGAGATAGAAAAGCTTAATACTTCATTTGGCTGTAACTTAAATGATTTAGTGCTCATGGATAGAGTGCACAAAAGAGATATCGACGTTAGGGTGGCCATAGCAAAGTATTTATTTGCATTAAGAGAGCATCTTACTCAACATTCAATCACACATGTTTTTGGATATGCTCTCTCAGATTCGATTACTTATGGATGCTATCATCTGTGTCAAGAACTGGGAATAAAATATTATTTTATTAATGTTGCAAGACTGTCAACATTTTATCATTTATCAAGTCACAAGGACGGAAGAGGCGAAGCCTCATCCATACAATCTTTTTCTAACTCTCAAATTTCAGATTTAATTCTGAACATGACCACAAAAAAAATTACTCCCAAGTACGCATCAGATCCCAATATGACTCCTGGCAAGTCAATATCAAAGGTGATCTCTTCAACATTAAATTTGATATTGACCAGAGCTCAGGTTCGCAATAAGTACTTAGATCATGAGCAACCTTTTAAAAGAGCCCTTAAGAGATTTATAAATAGAAAATTCTCTTTTAGGGAGTTGCTGAAATATGAAATGAACTATGAGGCTTTTCAGGGCAAAAAGTTTATTTTTTATCCATTACATCTTCATCCCGAAACATCCACATTGATTTGGGGTAGGTGGATTAACAATCAATATGAAATTTTAAGAGCACTCTCCAGGGTTTTGCCAAATGATGTTTCTTTGTTGGTGAAGGAGCACAAAGTCGCAGCCGGCAGGCATTCTCTTAATTATTATAAAAAGATTTCGCAGCTCCCTAATACTTTTCTTATTAACCATAATCAAAGTGCTCATGATTTAATCCTTGATTCTGTTGCGGTTGCAACAATTTCCGGAACTGCAGGCTTTGAGGCAATTTGCCATCAAAAATCTTTATTAATGTTTGGCGACGTAGATTATAAGTGCTTACCAAATGTTATTCATTGTTATGATTTTTCAAAGATTCGAGAAAATGTTAATTCAGCAATTAATCTAAAAACAAAGAATATTTTTGAAGATGAGAATCTTTATAATTTTTTACGATTAAAGTTAAATGGCTCTCTTTCCATGGAAGGTTATACCGCTACAAGCACGGGTAAAGAGTTAATAAACGATATGGCAACGCTCTATTTAGAGAAATTATAGAAAATCTTGTTTTATGCAATATAGAGCTGAGATAGATGGCTTAAGAGCCTTGGCAGTATTACCTGTTATCTTTTTTCATGCCGGCTTTTCTCTATTCAAAGGAGGGTTTGTTGGCGTAGATATTTTCTTTGTAATAAGTGGATATTTAATCACCAGCTTAATTCTTAAAGAGAGGCAAGAACAACACTTTTCACTAAGAATTTTCTATGAAAGAAGGGCAAGAAGATTATTGCCAGCTTTATTTTTGATCATGCTTACAAGCATTCCATTTGCATATATTTTTATGTGGCCAAATGATCTTGAGAATTTCGGTCAAAGCCTGGTTGCCACTACTCTTTTTTCAAATAATATACTGCTATATTTAACATCATCAAATTATTGGGATATCAGTTCTGAATTCAAACCATTGCTTCATACCTGGAGTCTTGGTGTTGAAGAGCAATATTATATTATATTTCCATTGCTGATTGCTTCATTGTGGTCCCTCGGATTAAGAAAGATTTTATACATTTTTTTCTTTATTGGGCTATGTAGCTTACTTTTTTCAATTTCATTATCAGGCGTTCCAGAACATCAAGCTGCAAATTTCTTCTTGCTGCCATCTAGATTTTGGCAAATACTTATTGGTGCTTGCTGCGCGGTGTTTGTATTTATAAATCCTACATTTTTCATTGCTAAATTTAAAACCAGACAGTTTCTTTCATTTGCTGCAATTTTTGGAATGTTTACATCTTTTCATTTATTTGAAGCAAGTTTTTATCCAAATTTCATGGCGCTTGTTCCAACTGTTTGCGCGGGAATGCTTATTTTATTTGCCAGCAGAGATACTTTTATTGGAAAAGTCCTTTCATCAAAAATCTTGGTTAGCATTGGATTAATGAGTTATAGCTTATATTTATGGCATCAACCCACTTTTGCATTTCTAAGAATTTCTAGCATTGAACCTCCGACAAATGTACTGTATTTTTTTTCAATTATCCTGATTTTTATTCTTTCCACTATGAGCCTTCGCATCGAAAGAATTTTTCGAGATTGGACCTTAGTTCCTTCAAAACTATTTTTTCTCTTGATGGTCATTGCGGCTAGTATTCTAATATTAGTCGGTTCCATTTTTCATTTAACTTCAGGTTTTTATGATCAGCACAAAGCATTGAATTCGAAAGCATTCACCTATGCAGGCTCAAGATTCCAACCAGATGAATTTTATAGCTTAAATAATCAAAGCACAGCTGTTAGTAGCTCTTTGAGAGATCAAATAGTCAATTTTATGAATCCTGAAAATAAGAATTCTAAATTTTTAAATCTTCCTTTTATTTATCTAGATAAACCATTTAATAACATTGATAAAAAAAATATACTTATTTATGGAGATAGTTTTGCTAGAGATTTTATCAATATAATAAATGTTAATGATAAATTTTTAAACTTTGAAATATCTTTTGTTAAAAATACATGTTTTGAGGTAGTTGAGCCTGATTCGCTCAAGGAACCAAAATTTTTTAATGAAGCAGATATCGTATTCATAAGTTACAGAATTTTTTCACGCGAAAGGGACTTCGAATGCTTCCAGCTTCAATTAGATAAGCTTCATTCAGCAAAAAAAGAGTTTTATATAATTGGCACTAAGGGATTTGGCTATAATATGAATGCTCCATTTCGATCAAATTCATTTGATCTTAAATCCCCAATCCCAGAAGATATCATTGAATTTAATAATAGAATGCAAACAATAGTTCTAAAAGATAATTATATTAATTTACTAGAATTCATTGCAGGGCCGGATAATGTAATCCCTTTATATACCAAAGAAAGGAAATTTATTTCTTCAGACGGTTACCATTTAACATACGAAGGAGCTAAATATGTTGGAGAGCTCCTCTTTGAAAGCCCCATCCTACGGTCAATAAACCAAAGAGAGTGATTTCATATAAAACTTTTTAGCGCAAGAAATACCATCTATAATAAAGGTAATATGAGTCTATATTCAGCCATACTATTATCATGATAAGCATTCTTATTCCTTATAAAGATGAATTCCAAAACTTACTTAAGGTTCTGCAATCCCTTAGACAGCAGGTCTATAAATCCTTTGAAGTTATTATTGTTGATTCATCAGCAACCCCCTTAAATCTTGATAGCGAATTACTTTCAGAATTGAAAATTGTTATTATTAATAGAATAGGAGAGTCAATATTCCCCGGGCACGCAAGAAATCTTGGAGCTGAAATTGCTACAGGTCATTATTTAGCATTTTTAGATTCCAAAACTATCCCTGGTGAGTTATGGCTTCAAGAATCAATTGGTCAATTAAAAAGCTCTCAATCAGATATTTTAATAGGTAGTTTTTTAAGTGTAGAGGAGCATTGGTTTTCCAGAAGAGCAAAAGCAGCTATTTTTGGAAATATTAGTCATAGAAGCATCCCTGGATCATTGATCAAGAAAGAAAAATTTAAATTTTCTGGTGGGTTTTCTGAATCAGTGAGAGCAGGTGAAGATATCGAATGGATAAATAGACTGGATCAGATGAATTATAAAATTACTCACTCTGAATCGGATGCAATTATATATTCTGGGTTACCGAAGAATCTTATGCAAATTGTTAAGAAATGGCATTTATATTCAATGGAAAATGCAAAAGTTAATATTCTTGCAACGCAAAAATCAATATATTTTTTTTTCCTGTTACTTTTTTTCTTGTATGCAGCATACAGGTGGAACTATATTTTTACTGGAGGAAATTGGGATGAAAGTCCTCTGTTTATTCCGCATCTCAATACTATTCTATGGGTTACCTTGGTTGGACTTTATATAGCACTCAGATCTTTTATAATGCCAATAATCAAAAAAGAACCTTTATCATTCTTGCTGCCATTTAACTTTATAATTGTAGGGTTAATTGGGTTAGCAATTGATGTAGCTAAGATTCCTGGCAGGATATATGGATTTTGGAAAATCTTTACTTTTAGGCAAAAACTATGAAAATTTCAGAGATAACCAAAAAAAAAGATATCCATCTTGAGTTAGATCAAGGGATAGTATTGAAAATATTGACCGAGGAAGACATTACTGTAAATTATATAAATTGGTTAAATAGCTCATCAGTAATGGAGCTAACAGAGCAAAATAATAAAAACCATGACCTGGCCTCGATCCAAAAGTTTGTAGGAGATTGTTTCGCTAATGATGGAATATATCTGTTTGGAATTTTTTATAATAAAACACATATAGGAAATATTAAACTAGGGCCAATTAATCCCGATCATGGAACTGCAGATGTTTCATATGTGATAGGAGAGCAAGAATTTTGGGGAAAAGGAATTGCTACATTAGTCATAGAAGCGATTACAAACTTTGGTTTTAAAAATCTTGGATTACACAAAATTAATGCAGGGACTTATGAAAATAACTTTGGCTCTATCAAAGCTCTCCAAAAATGTGGATTCCAGCAAGAAGGATTGTTTATAGAGGAGATCTATTTTGAAGGAAATAGAATAAACAGCTTAAGATTTGGTTTAATCAAGATGATGAATAAGAGAAAATAAATATTAAAATTTATATGCAAAATACATTAAGATTCAAAAAATTTCATTATAATGAAACCTTTTTTACTTAACGCAGGATATTTAAATGGCTGATTCAAAACATGACACTCATTCAAAAGATGTAGAAACCTTCTTTCATGGGTATGCAAAAGATTTTTCTAGCATATACGAGGAAGATGAACGCCCTAGATCAGCATTCAATTTGCTGATGGATAAACTATTCAGACAGGATATTAAAGATAGATTTAATGAAACAATAAAAGAGGTTAAAAAAGATTCTATTCAATCTATTCTTGATATTGGTTGTGGGCCAGGCCATTTTGTTTTGAAATTTTTAGAAATGGGAAAAAGTGTAACGGCTCTGGATATTGCCCAAGGAATGTTAGATATTACCAATGCTCGGGTTTCATCCGTGAAAACCGAAATTAAATTTGAATCAATCTTAGCTGATTATTCTGAATATAAATTTCAAGATCCATTTGATGCTATCTGTGTCATGGGCTTTTTTGATTATGTCAGTGACCCAACAGCTGTATTAAAGAAACTACTTTCCGAAGCATCAAAAGAAATATATATATCTTTTCCTGACGATTATGGAATGCTCGCATGGCAAAGGAAAATTAGATATGCCAGAAGAAACTGCCCATTATATCTATATAACGAGTCTAAAATAAAAATGCACTTACAGGAAGCAGGCTGTCTTGAGCTTTCAGAGATCAAAAAGACTAACCGTAATTTCTATGTCACTATCAGGAAGTAAGCTCTGAAAAAGATTCCATTCTTTTTTTCCGTTGACTTTGAAGATTTTTCATATGATCTGACTAGGTCTATTGGCATTTCTCCACGGGAAAATATTAATGCGTTGGAAAAGTCATATAGCGTCATTCAGGGATTTATAGAAAAAAATCTTAATAATAAAAAAGTAACTTTTTTTACCACGGGAACTGTAGCAAGGTCTGCACCAGATTTATTAAAAAGAATTCATGATGACGGACATGAGATTGCCTCTCATTATAATTTTCATGATTTAATGTTCACCCAAGATATTCAAACCATAGAAAGTAACATTTTAGAGGCCAAGAACTCAATTTTTAAAGCTGTTGGAGAAGAGCCAGTTGGATTTAGAGCTCCAGTATTCTCAATTCCGAAGCACCGATTAGATATTTTTGAATTACTCTCTAAACACTTTAGCTATGATTCAAGCTACGTCCTAAAGCTTAGCGAAGATGAATATCAGAATTATCAGGAAGAAGTACCATTTAATATTGATAATTTTCTAGAGGTTCCAGTGATTACGAAGAAGTACTTTCATAATAAATTACAAATGAAATCTGGAGGCACTTTTTTTAGATTCTTTACAAAAAAAATGATTAAAGACGCTATGCTTTATTCGCATGATAATGGATACCCTCCGTTAATTTACTTACACCCATATGATTATCTTCAAGATCGTGAGTTTTGGGTCGACTCAAAATATTTTCTTAAGAATATAAATTTAAAAAATTCTATTAAATATTTTAGACAAATCCAGTGGATTGGAATTGGTAACAAATCAGTTTTCCCTAAACTAGAATATCTTTTGGAACATTTTGAGCATCAGGGTCCAATGAAAATGTTATTGGATAAATGAATAACAAAGCTGTAGTTTTCATTTGTGGTAATGCAGATTCTTTGGTTAGATTCAGATCTGAGTTTGTTTCTGAATTTCAATCTAGGGGCTATTCTGTAACTGTCTTTTCTGGAGAAGTTTCACCATTCTTTAAATTAAAACTTACACAAATGGATGTTAAATACGAGGAAATTAGACTTAACAGAAAATCTGTAAATCTTTTTGATAGCCTCTTTAGCATTATCGACATAATAAAAAAATTAAAAAAAGTTTCTCCAGAATTTGTTTTTTCATTTACACATAAATCTGTTGTTATCGGCTCCATTTGCGCATATTTTTCAAGAGTACCAAAAATATTTTCAATGATTACTGGTACAGGTCATATTTTTGATAACAATACATTTAAAGAAAAGCTAAGACGTTTTATTGGATTTTCTGGTTTTAGGTTTTCACTTCGCTTAAATAAGAAAGTATTTTTTCAAAATCCTGACGATCTTAATTTATTTCTGCAATATAAGTTAGTTCAAGAAAATTCCTGCATCCGAGTAAATGGCTCAGGAGTAAATCTAGATTTATTTAAGATTGAAGCACTACCAGATAAGCCAATCTTTTTATGCATGTCACGTCTCATTAAATCTAAAGGTCTGATTGAGTATGCTGAAGCAGCAAAAATTCTTAAAATAAAATACCCTGATGCAGAATTTTTACTTGCTGGCTTTCCTGATGACCATGAGGATTCAATTTCAGAAGATGAAATTAAGGAAAATTGGCTCAATGATTTTGGAATTAAATATATTGGCTTATCTACCAACCCCATTCAGACCATTGCCTCCTGCAGTGCATATGTGCTCTTGTCATATAATGAAGGCACTCCTAGGAGCGTTTTGGAAGCAATGGCAATGGGCAGAGCAATTATTACAACTGATGTACCTGGATGTAGAGAAACAGTATTAGATGATACTTCTGGATATCTTGTCAGGGTTAGGGACCCAGAGTCTGCGGCCGGAGGTATGGAAAAGTTAATGAATTCTGAAAAAAGAACAACTATGGGAAAAGAGTCTAGACATTTTTGTGAACGTAAGTTTGATGTCAAGAATGTAAACTTGATTTTAATTAATTCAATGTTTGATATTCATCCTAATATATAAATTTTCTAGTAACTAAAAATGAAAATCTTCATATGCACTAACAAGAACCAACTAATCGGAGCCAAAGTTGCTAAAAATTCTATAATTAGAAAATCTCACTTCGAAGACCATGATGTTGAGATTCTGGACGAATCAGATTGTCATGATATCAAGTCTATGTATTCAAAATCATATTTGCGTGAAGGTAAAGAGATGGTTTTTGATGAAAATGATATGCAATCTTTTACTTTGATGAGATTTTTAATCCCTGAAAAAATGAATTTCAAAGGGAAGGCACTGGTAGTAGACCCTGATATATTTTTAGTGAGGCCTTTTCTTGAAGATCTTCAAAAAATTAATTTAGATAATGTAAGCATTTGTTGTAGAAAAGGGCTTCAAAAAAAATCATGGGGCTCAAGCGTTATGCTATTAAATTGTGAAAAGCTTAAGCATTGGTCGTTAAAAAATTTCATAAAAGCTTTGCAAGCAAGAGAATATGATTACTCTGATCTAATTAACCTAAGGCTGGAAGACGGGAATATTATGGAGCTCGAGCCAAAGTGGAATGATTTCGATAATTTAGATGAGAATACAGTGTTGCTGCATTTAACCGAAAAATTAACCCAACCTTGGAGAGCAGGCCTTAAACTTAATTCATTTATCCCGCCCATATTTAAATTTTTTCCAAGAGCCCCCTTATATAGATTAATTGGACGAAATTTAAGATTAGGTATTGAGCACCCAGATAGTCACATCACAGATTTATTTTTTAATGAGCTATCAATTTGCATAAAAGAAAATATTATTAACAAAGAAGATATCTATCAAGGGATAAGAGATAATTATATAAGGAAAGATATTTTTATAAAACTTGAGCAGTATTAATCTATTTTTTTATCTTAATCATGTATTTTATTAAGAAAATTAGAATGCTTAATATTGCATTTTCAGCCATAAATAATTTCTTTTTGTTTAGATAGCCTCTAACTGAAGCTATGATAAAAAATATTTTAAATTTCTGAATAAGATTTTTTTCTATATTGACTAGCAATTCCTCAATTCCCAATTCAAACAAAGGATTTATAGATCTTTTTGCATAGAAATATTTTAAACGAAGCGCATCTAATGAAAAATTTATAACAAATATTTCAGTTATATAGTTTTGAATAAATTTCTCTTCTTGTAATATATGCTCACTATTTAGCTTAATATTTTCCCTAATATAAATTAATGTCATCGCACTCTTTAAGGGCAAATTAATGGATATTTCCTCAATTAATTCTAAGCTTGAAATGTTGTTAGAGAAATCAATCATTTTAATTTTCTTGCTTGGTGCGGAATTAAAATTTTCTAACCATGCATTTAGATTAGATTTATTTTTATAAATATATTCCCATAGCCTAACTTCGAGCAAAAAGTCATATGATTTATTTTGAATAGAATAATCAAGAGAGTGCTTTAGATTCAAATCATTTACTGCTTGAGGCTGAAGGTGCTCTGCAATAAAGGAATTTTTTCTCTCATCTTTATTGTCTATTAAATAAAAGAAAGTTCCATGTAGCTCGTTTGATGTATAAGTTTTCTTTAAAAACTGAGAGATAAAATTTACTTTTCCACTCTGATATATTACTAAATTACTATTTCCATTGATTAGATCAAAAAATGCTTGCGTTGAATCTGAGGTGATAACTGTTGATGCATGCTCAGCTAAATTAATAATATTTGAGTTATCATCTGCAAATTCAATATTTTTAATATTTAAGCCTCTGGTTGAAATATAGCTCATATAAAAAATTTTATTTTCCTGTGGATGTAACTTTATTAAAATTTTTTGATCTCTATAATTTGTATTGATAAATTCTAAAATATTATTTCTTGTTGAGTATGTCTCATGACTTGAAGCTGTAATATTTCTAGGAGCTGAAAAAATTATTAGGATATATTCATGAACCCCCCCAGTTCTTGGGATTGAAGACAAGAATTCTTTATACGCTTTTTGAAAAATCCATCCAGGTGACCTAATTATTTCTAATGGAAAGATTTTTTCTGAAACCATGATATTTTTTTCTAAATCAGATGCAGCCCATACTTCATCTGGGCTTATTAGGATATTGCAAATATTATTATTATGCGTGCTGAGCTGATGAGCCTCTTGTATTACTATAATTTCCTTTTTTTGCGATCTTATTCTTTTCAATAAAACAATTAGATCTAAGCTTGGCTGCATTGAAAAGAAAATAAATTTTTGATAGTCATCAACAATATCAAGTATCTCAGCCATTTTTTTGTATTTATAATTTATGGCTTTTTCATTCACACCTAAATTTACTGAGATTGATGAGATCAGTACATCAATTTTTTCAGGGTAAATATTTTTAATAAATAGCCCTTTTTCAAGTTGATGCTGATTATGGCTAATTATTAAGTATCTTTTGTTCATTAGGGCATCTAATTATTTATATTTACAGGCTATCAAAATAATCAAATTAATTTTTATTAATATGAAAATATCTATTAAAGTATAATTTCTTAATACACTTATACAAAGCAAAATAATTATGAACGTTTCTGACGCCGTTTTATCACGATCTTCAATTAGGGCATTTACAGACATTAAAGTTCCAAATTCAATAATAGAAGAAATTTTAATAAAATCCTCTAGATCACCGTCAGGAGGAAATCTTCAACCTTGGAAAATTTATGTTATCAATAATGGCACTATGGATAAATTTTTAGAATTTCAAAAGCAATGGATAGAGCCTGAAACATCTGCATATGATATCTATCCCAAAAAATTAAAAGAACCGTATAGAACCTCAAGATTTGAACTTGGAGAAGAGATGTACGCATTGCTAGGAATTGATCGAGACGATAAAAATGCAAGAATTTCTCAGGTCATGAAAAATTTTGAGTTTTTCGGTGCTCCCTGTTCCTTTTTTTGCTTTGTAGATCGTCAAATGGGTCCTCCCCAATGGTCTGATTTAGGGATGTTTCTCCAAACATTTATGTTGCTAGCGAAGGAAGCAGGTATAGATACTTGCGCACAAGAGGCTTGGTCAATGAAGCAGGAGAGCGTCTCACAATTTGTTAATGCAGGCGATGAAGATATCTTATTTTGTGGCATGAGCATTGGCTACAAAGATCCCAAGGCAATAATTAATTCTCTTGTATCAGAAAGAAGACCGATCGATACTTGGGCTACTTTTATTTAGATTGCCTGAAAACCTTACATAATTGACAATGCTAGATCTAACAATTGATTATTTTATGTCTGAAGCTCTGCTTATGGCAAAGCTAGCATTTCAACACAATGAGGTCCCAGTTGGAGCAGTTATTGTAAAAGATGGCCAGATTATAGGTAAAGGCTTTAATAAAGTTATAGCAAATAACTCAGTCGCAGCTCATGCAGAGATTAATGCAATAAATGATGCAAGCCAGAATATACAAAATTATAGATTAAATGACTGTAATATCTTTGTAACATTAGAGCCCTGTCATATGTGCGCGAAAGCAATTGTAGATGCGCGAATTAGTAACTTATATTTTGGTGCAATGGAGCCCAAAACAGGTGCCGTGCAATCAATTGATCAATTTCTTGATAATACGCATCTTAATCACTATGTTGGATATCGAGGGGGGTATCTCGAAGAGTCTTGCGCTGGTCTCTTAAAAGAATTCTTTCAGTCAAGACGAAATTAACCAGAATACTCACACCCTGAATTGCAGGTTTCCTTTACTGTGATGGTAGATAAGTTTTGTAGCGGTCCAATTAATCTATTCCATAGCCAAATAGCAATATTTTCACTAGTAGGGTTTTCAAGCCCGACAATTTCATTTAGATACGAATGATCTAACTCGCTGATGTGTGGAGAGCATATTTGCTTGAGCTCAGAAAAATCCATCACCCAGCCCATTTCATTTATTGATCCATCTATACATATTTTAACTTTAAAGCTGTGACCATGAAGATTAGAACATTTATGGTTTTCTGGAACTAATGGCAGTTTGTGAGCAGCCTCAAAAGTAAACTCCTTAAATATTATCATTTTAGTGTGATCCAGATGGGGCAATGATCAGAAGGTTTCTCCATTGCTCTTGCTTCATAATCTATGCCAGTGTCCTGCATTGCAACTAATAGATTTTCTGAAATCATAATATGATCTATTCTAAGCCCTCTTTTAGGGTTGTCATCAAACATTCGAGAGCGATAATCAAACCAAGAGTAAATTGAACCTTCGTTTGGATTTTGTTCTCTCCAGGAATCAATAAATCCAAGTTCTTTAATGCTATTCCACATATCAATTTCTTCTGGTAAAAAAGCAGTTTTCCCTTCTTTGAGCCATCTTTTTGCATTAATTTCACCAATACCAATATCTAATGGAGATGGCGCAACATTGAAATCACCCATTACAATTAAATTATCATCTGTTCTTTGGATTTTTTTAATGTGTTTTTTAAGATCAGAGTAATATTTTATTTTTTTTGGGAACTTGGTTTCATGAGATCTATTCTCGCCTTGAGGAAAATACCCATTCATAATCGTAATGCTTTTTTTACCCCACTTGAATTTTGCCTGAATAAACCTTTTTTGATCTTCAGCAGTATCCTTTATAAATCCTTTTTGAACCGCAGTAGGTTTTTTTTTACTAAGAATTGCCACTCCATAATGACCCTTTTGGCCCCAATACTCTGGATGATAGCCAATCTCTTTAATTTCATCTACTGGAAATTCTGGATCATTAACTTTAGTTTCCTGAATTCCAATAATATCTGGATCAAGAGTATCTCTTAGATGAATTAATTGATGGGGTCGAGCTCTAATGCTGTTCATATTAAAGGAAACGATTTTCATATTTTATGCTGCCTCTGAAAGTAACAAATTAGTATTTAGGTAAAGGTAATCCAAAAGAATAAGCATGCCTTCATTTAAAAGATAGTCATTTTGAAGGTCAATATCAATATTATTATTATCTTCTTTATTCTTGTTATATTCCTCAAGGCCTTCAAATGTCTTGAATATTTCTAGATTGTGAGCGGCTCTTCTTTGATTTTCAGTTGCGAGTGCCCAGCGTTGCCTATCTATTTTCTCAGCTCTTCTTGTATCAATATTAATTGAAATAGATGTCTTTTCTTGTTGTTCATCATATCTTTTTCTAATATTCAAAATATATTGCAGATCTGGACTTTCGATGATCCTCTTCTCATGAGCAACTTTCAATCTATCCAGAATACCTCTGTTAAAAATAAACTTTTTAAATGGAGTAGGTTTAATTTGATCCCAGGGTAGAGCAGAGTCTAATGAGCTTTCACCCCTTTCCTCAATATCCCATGTTGAGGGAAGAGTTATATCTGGTTCTACTCCTTTATTTTGCATGCCCGATCCAGTCACTCTGTAAAACTTTGATTCCGTTAACTTGAGCTGACCAGTCGTTAGATCATCCAATTGTTGAACGGTACCTTTGCCAAATGTCTTATGACCAATAATTAGCCCTCTTTGATAATCCTGTATTGCTCCTGCAAAAATCTCAGATGCAGATGCTGAGTATCTATCAATCATTACAGCCATTGGTTTTTTCCATGCTTGATTTGCCCTAGCATCTCCCCATGGCCTAATATCTCCATTGCTTTCTTTTACTTGAAGAGTTGGACCCGAAGATACAAATAAGCCAGTTAATTTATTAGCCTCATATAATGATCCTCCTGAATTACCTCTTAGGTCCACTATTACCGCATCAACATTTTCTAATTTAAATTGATTTAAGATATCCTCTACATCTTTTGAGCTGCTTCGGAAATCAGGATCACTGTCTCGCCATGCATTGAAGTCAATATAAAATGCAGGCAAATCAATAATACCTATTTTGAAATTATCCTCTCCTTGAGGCATATCAATGATTAGAGATTTAGCAGCCTGTTCTTCAAGTTTTACTTCTTCGCGAGTCAATAAAACCCATTTTCTATCACTAAGGTCTTCGGTCTTAGCTGGAATAAGTTCTAGCTCTAGCTGAGTACCAGCCGCACCTCTAATAAGCTGCACTACCTCATCAATTCTCCATCCCACTACATCAACAGAGCCTACCTCTTCTTTTTTAATCTGCTTAACCTTGACTATCCTGTCATCAGGATTGATTTTTCCAGATTTTTCAGCGGGGCCCCCAGGAACAACGCTTACGATAATCGGATAATCATCCTCTGTGGTAAGTAATGCACCTATTCCTTCTAAGTTTAAGCTCATGGTCATTTCAAAATCTTCTGCTGATTTAGGAGACATGTATGAAGAGTGGGGATCAAATAATCCAGTTAGATTATTCATTGCTATAGAAAAAATGTCCTCCTCATTCCTCTGCGAGATTCTTCGAAGTCTATTTTTATAACGTTTAGCAATTAGCTCTACCGCTTCATCTTCACTCTTTTCAGTTAGCATAGATGTTAATACGTCATTTTTTGCTAGCTTCGTCCAGATATCTCTGAGGTCTATGTTTGCCTCACGAAATTCCTTAAGATCATTATCAATGAGAATATTTTCGACTTTACTAAAGTCAAAATCTTTTTTTTGAATTACTTTAATTTGATAATTAGTAGCCTTTATCAATCGATTGAAATACAAATTAATTAATTCGTAGCTGGTAGCGATTTCAACATCATCAGCCGAAGATTTAAACTTATTTGTAAAATATAAAATTTCATCTTTAGTGAAGTAAATTTTTTGAGAATCTAATTGCTTGATAAGGGCTTTGCCCAATCTTGAATTAATATTTTTCATAGCCTGGTCTTGAAAAAAATGCTCCTCCCTAATCTTTGCATTGATCTCATTTGCTAAGTTATATTTAGCAATACTAGCCTTGATATTTATTTCAGGCTCAGAAGAGCAGCTAATACAAATACTTAGTATTATTGCTATGATTTGTATGTTTTTTGACAAAATTGTTAACTTAAAATATTTTTTATATGAAAAAATCTAATTGTATAGAATTCTACTTTGACTGCTCGAGTCCTTGGACTTA
>Ga0114997_10001156_pt1 | contig 22080 bp, 21 predicted proteins | sample ArcticOcean_MG_C_2_FD_87045 | JGI IMG/M metagenome (GOLD analysis project Ga0114997, IMG submission 87045) | Marine microbial communities from western Arctic Ocean - ArcticOcean_MG_CB4_136 | ecosystem: Environmental > Aquatic > Marine > Oceanic | place: Arctic Ocean: Canada Basin | collected...
ACAGTTATTCTAAAGTATTTTTTTGGGGTATTATCTAAAATTATTTTATCAATTTGCTTCAACGCTTGATTAGTAAATTTAATTTTTTTTGTCATATATATATAATTTGTAGTATACATTTTATGTAAATTTTATGCAAAAAAATTTTAAAAATGTACATTCTAAGCTTTCTGTGCCAATTAATTCAAATGGTAGAATGGTCTATGAAAAACAAAGTTTTTTAAGAAGTGCGTATCAGAGAGATAGAGATAGAATCATTCACTCAACAGCCTTCAGAAGACTTAAGCATAAAACACAAGTATTTGTTAATACAAGTGGTGATCATTACAGGACTAGAATAACTCATTCCCTGGAAGTAGCGCAAATTGCTAGAACTCTAAGCAAATATTTTAAATTAAATGAAGATTTATCAGAAACATTGAGTTTAGCACATGATCTCGGTCATACACCATTTGGACATGCAGGTGAAGAATCCTTAAATGAATGTATGAATAATTATGGTGGCTTTGATCACAATATTCAAACAATACGAATAATAACAATACTTGAAAATAAATATTATAATTTTAGAGGATTGAATTTAACGCTTGAAACTTTAGACGGTCTTATAAAACATAATGGACCAATTAATGATTCTAGCAGTCTAGAAAAAATTTTGGGAAAAAATTTCTTTAAAAATAAAATTCCTTTACAAAGAAACTCAAGTTTAGAAGCTCAAATCTCATCTATATCTGATGATATAGCTTATAATAGCCACGATTTAGAAGATGGACTTAAAGCAAAACTATTTAATTTAAATGATTTAATGAAAATCCCAATCCTCTCCGATATTATTAAAAAACATAAAAAAAAAATGACTCTTTACAATGGGGAATTAGTTATTAGACAGATAATAAGAGAAACAATTAATGAAATGGTAAAAGATATTATCAGCAATACTAAAAGAAATTTACTCAAAAATAAAATTAAATCTATACAAGATGTTTATAATTTTGGAAGTTCTATAGTTTTATTTTCAAAAAAAATGAGCTTATTTGACACTTCTATTAAAAGTTTTCTAAAAGAAAATATGTATTATAGTAAAGATGTTTTACAAAAAACAAATAAAGGAAGAATCATAGTCAAAAAATTATTTTTTAAAATTAAAAAAAATCCGAATAAATATATCAAAAAAGAAAATATGCTAAAAAGATCAAGTGAAAGAGCTGTCTGTGACTTTATTGCTGGTATGACAGATAGATATGCAATTAATTTATACAATGAAATTAAATGAATATATTTGACAAATTTTTACATGAAATTAAATTATTATTAAATAATAATTTTAAAACACTAAATCTTAACAATTTTAATGACTTTAAAGGAGTGGTTGTGGAAAACCCACCTGTCGAATTTAATCAGGACCTTTCTTCTAATGTAGCTTTGATTTTAGCTAAATTAAATGGTCAAAAGCCAAAAGAACTTGCCGAAAAAATAAAAATTTTATTATTAAAAAATCGTGAAGATATAAAAGAAATTGAAGTTGCCGGTCCTGGATTTTTAAATATTAAATTCACAAATTTAGCATTATTAAAAATAGTTAAGGAGATACTCCTTAATAAAGATAAATATGGGTTCAAAAAAAATAATAAAAAATATAATATAGAATTTGTATCCGCTAATCCTACTGGTCCAATGCATGTTGGGCATTGCAGAGGAGCAATTTACGGCGATGTTCTCGCAAATCTTTTAAAATTTAATGGAAATACAGTAACTAAGGAATATTACATTAATGATTATGGAAACCAAATTAAAAATTTTACAAAATCAGTTTTCTTAAGAATACGAGAAATTAAATTTAAAGAAAATTTTGTTAAAAGTAAGGATATTTACCCTGGAGAATATATAATTGATATAGCTAAAAATATACTAAAAGATAAAATTATTATTGATTTTGAAAATTTTGAAAAATCTTACGAGATACTAAGTAAGGAATCTCTAAAACATTCTATGAATATGATTAAATCTGATTTAAATAAATTAGGAATTAAACATGATTATTTTTTCTCCGAAACAGAAATAGTTAAGAAAAAACTAGTTAACAAATCTATAGAATATTTAAAAAAGAATAATTTTGTTGAAGAAGGTTTTTTAGAGCCACCTAAAGGTGATGAAAAAAAAAATTGGAAAAAAATTAAAAGATTGATATTTAAATCCACTTTATTTGATGATGATACTGACAGAGCTTTACAAAAAAATGATGGTTCATGGACATATTTTGCTAATGATATTGCTTATCATGCCAATAAGGTTGAAAGAAATTATGATTATTTAATAAATATTTTAGGAGCTGATCACACTGGATATATCAAAAGAATTAAAGCTGCAGTTTTGGCATTATCAAAAAATCGAGTTAAATTAGATTGCAGAGTTTGTCAGCTTGTCAAACTCTTCAAAAATGGCAAACCATATAAAATGTCAAAGAGAGCAGGCGATTTTATTTCTGCAAGTGATTTATTAAAAGAGGTAGATAAAGATTCTATTAGATTCATGATGTTAAATCGAAGTAATGATGTCGAATTAGATTTTGATTTTAATAAAATTTTAGAAAAAACAAAGGATAATCCTGTTTTTTATGTTCAATATTGTTATGCGAGAATAAATTCACTTTTTGACAGTTTAAAAAAAGATTTGCAAAATAATATTGATATAGATGAAAATGATTTTCAATTGAATAGTTATGAACTAAAAATTTTAAGAAAAATATTTGATTGGCCTAAAGTTGTTGAAACCGCAGCTAATAAATATGAGCCTCATCGTATACCTTTTTATCTTTATGATTTAGCTACTCTATTTCACTCATATTGGAGTAAGGGTAATGAAAATGAGGAATATAAATTTATTTTAAATGGTAAAGTTAAAAATATAAATTCTTTAGTTATAATAAAAACTCTTTCCCTAGTTGTAGAAAATGGAATGCGTATTTTAGGGGTTTCGCTCCCAAAAAAAATGTAATGATAAAAAATATTTTTTACTTTTTAATAATTGCACTAATTTTTTCTTTTTTTTACTTTGTTTTCATTGTGTATTTTTCTGAAAAATCTATAAAAAAAATATACTTAAATAGAATTAATATAAATAAAAATTTAACCAATATTAAGGATTTATTGATTTTAAAAAATGATACTAACAATGTTATTGAGTTCAACAATGGCTTCAATACAAACGATGATGGTAGAGAAAAAAGAAGCTTCTGGAAATTAATTGAAAGAAAATGAAAAGAAAAGCTATAATTATAAGTTTATCTGGCTTTCGTTTAAAACAAAATGAAAAAAAATTAATTAAAACACATAAACCTTGGGGAATTATTTTATTTAAACGAAATATTAAATCTTTTAATCAAGCCCAAAAACTCATAATTGATATCAAAAAAACCATTAAAGATAAAAATTATCCTATTCTTATCGATGAAGAAGGGGGAAATGTTTGTAGATTAAATAATTTTGTAGATAACAGCATTTACTCTCAGAATTTTTTTGGAAATTTGTACGAGAAAAATGAAATATTAACTAAATATATTTATACAAATTACATTAATTCACTATGTGCAATTTTAAAATTACTTGGAATTAATATTAACACTGTTCCAGTTTTAGATATTTTGAAAGAAAAAACACATAAAATAATTGGCAGCAGAAGTTACTCAAAAAATATGAAAGTTATAAAGAAGTTAGCTAAAATATGTATCAAACAGTATAAACAAAATAAAATATCTACAGTTATTAAGCATATACCTGGGCACGGAGGATCTAAAAGTGATAGCCATTTAAAACTTCCTAAAATTAATGATACTAAAAAAAAACTATTTAAAAATGACTTTAAATGTTTTTACAAAATTAACTCACATTTTGCTATGACAGCTCATATTTTATACAGTAAAATAGATAAAAAAAATGTTGCAACTCATTCTAGAGAAATAATTGAAAATATAATCAGAAAAAAATTGAAATTTAAGGGTATTTTAATTTCTGATGATATTACGATGAAATCTTTGAAGCATGATATCTGTACTAACGCTTTAAAAGCATTAAACGCTGGTTGTAACTTAGCATTATATTGTTCTGGTAATTACAATGAATCTCTTAATTTGTTAAAGGTAATTCCACAAATTGATAAATTTACAACAAAAAAAACTTCAGAATTTTACAAATTTTTAAGTTAAGATCATTAAATGGAATCAAATTTTAAAACATCTTTAGATATTGAAATCCCAAATTATTCCGGACCTTTGCAAGTTCTTCTGGATTTAGCCAAATCTCAAAAAGTAGATTTATCTGAAATTTCTATTACTAAATTGGCTGATCAATTTTTAAATTATCTTAAAAAAACTGTTAATTTAAATCTTGAAGCTGCATCAGAGTACCTTCTAATGGCCACATGGCTTGCTTATTTGAAATCAAAATTACTTTTGCCTGATGATGATGATGATGATTTTAAAGCTTTAGAGGTTGCAGAAAAATTAAAATTGCAATTAAAAAAATTAGAATTAATTAGATTATTATCTGATCGTATTTTAAAAAAAAAAAGAATTGGTGTAAATATATTTTATAGAGGTATGAAGGGTGGCATTAAATCAATATATACTCCTAACTACGATTTAAATTTATATGAATTATTAAAAACTTATTCTAATTTAAAAATGCAAAATGCCTTCCAAACTATTAGTATCCCAAAATTACCAATTTTTTCAACAGAAGAGGGTATTAAACAAATTAAAGCCAATTTTGATAAATTAGATGACTGGAAAATGTTAACATCTTTAATACCAGATTATATTATGAAAAATAAAAAAATGGTAAAAACAGGTGTTGCTGGTATTTTTGCAGCAAGTTTAGAGTTAACAAAAGAAGGTTCTATAAATATCATGCAAAAAAAAGTATTTGATAAACTTTTAATAAAAAAAGCAACCAATGAGTAAAAAAGATAAGCAAACTAATATTTTTAATTTTCCCAGGAATCTTACTAAAATAGAAAGACAAGTAGAAGCCATCTTGTTTGCTGCTTCAGAACCTTTAGAGTTAGAAACTATTGAGGAAAGAATAAAAAATTCTAATAATATAAAAAAAGTTTTGGAAAATATTCAATCTGATTATAAAAACAGGGGCGTTAACTTAGTTTGCATTAAAGAAAAATGGTCCTTTAGAACTGCGGAAAATCTTGCTGATTTAATGTCTCTTCAAAAAACAACTCAAAGAAAACTTTCGAAACCAACTGTAGAAACTCTGGCTATCATTGTTTACCATCAGCCTGTTACTAGATCAGAAATTGAAGAAATTAGAGGTGTAGCTTTTGGAACAAATACTTTAGAAATTCTTTTAGAATTAGATTTAGTTAGACCTGCAGGTAGAAAGAATGTTCCTGGAAAACCAATACAGTATTCTACAACCGAAAATTTCCTAAACCATTTTAATATACAAAAATTGTCTGATTTACCTACGGTAGACGAATTATCATCGGCAGGACTAATTGATAGCTCTACAATAGATTCATCAATATTTGGAACAGGTAAATTTTATAAAGAGCAAATGTCTAATAAAAAAGAGGATATTTACACAGATATAGAAAAAGTTATTGAGGAAACACCTGAATCAAAAGAATAAATATATTTATTTAATCTAAATTATTGTATATATATCAATAATGAGTATTGGAATTTGGCAAATAGCCATAGTAGTCGTTTTAGTTGTTTTACTTTTTGGCAGAGGTAAAATCTCCGATCTAATGGGGGATGTTGCAAAGGGCATTAAAAGTTTTAAAAAAGGAATGTCTGATAATCCCGACTCATCAAATAAAGATTCAGACGATAACAATAATTCAAATAAAAATTAAAATTAATGCCACAAATCGGTTGGTTTGAATTACTTATAATAGTGATAATTGCAATTCTTGTAATTGGCCCTAAAGACTTTCCAATAGTTCTAAAAAAAGTAGGTTCTTGGATTGCAACTATCAAAAAATATTTTTATGAAATTCAAAAAAACGTAACTGAAATTACTGATATTGAATTAGAAAAAGATATAAAAAAAAAAGATAATAAAGAAAATGAATAGTATAAAAAAGGAAGAACCTGTAAGTTTTATCGGGCATTTAAGTGAATTAAGAAGAAGATTAATTAAATCATTTATTTTTTTATTACTAGCTTTCCTATTATGTTATTATTTTTCATCAGAAATATATAGTTTTCTTGTTAAACCCTACGCGGAAGTATTGTTAGAAAATCAATTGGATAGAAGACTAATTTTTACAGCTTTACATGAAGCTTTTTTAACATATTTAAAAGTAGCTTTTTTTGCATCTTTTTTTATAACAAGTCCAATTTTTTTAACGCAATTATGGAAATTTGTTGCCCCAGGTTTATATAAAAATGAAAAACAAGCTTTGCTTCCTTATTTAATAGCAACACCATTACTTTTTCTTTTAGGAGGTATGCTCGTTTACTATTTAATAATGCCACTAGCAATTAATTTTTTTTTGAGTTTTGAAAGTGTTGCTGATGTAGGCACTATTGCCATACAGTTAGAGGCAAAAGTTAATGAATATTTATCATTAATTATGAGATTAATATTTGCTTTTGGAATTAGTTTTCAACTTCCTGTGATTCTAAGTTTATTGGCGAGAATTGGTTTTATCGATTCAAATTATTTAAAAACAAGGAGAAAGTACGTAATAGTTATTATGTTTGCATTTGCAGCAATTTTAACACCACCTGATCCAGTAACACAAATAGGTTTAGCATTACCTCTATTAATTTTATATGAATTATCTATTGTAATTGTAAAAATTATTGAAAAGAAAAAAAATGCATAATTTAAAAGATATTAGAAAAAATGTTATTGATTTTAAAAAAAAAATTGAACATAGAAATAGTAATTTTGACACTGATGTTTTTTCCTCTTTAGATAAAAAAAATCGTGAATTAATACAAAAAAAAGAAAAGCTTGAACAGGAAAAGAAAAAAATTTCAAAGTCTAAAGACATAGAAAATTTTAAAAAATCTAAAGATCTTACTGAGCAAATAAATTTAATTTATTTAGATCAAGAACAAGTTCAAAAACAAATTAATTCTTTATTAGAAAATCTACCTAACGTAGCTTTAGACGAAGTACCAATTGGAAAAGATGAAACAGAAAATAAAATTATCAAGAAAGAAGGAAATATAAAAAAATTCAATTATAAGATAAAATCGCACATAGAATTGGGAGATAAAAATAATAAAATAGATTTTAAAATTTCATCAAAACTATCAGGCTCTAGGTTCGTGGTTTTAAAGGATAAATTTGCTTTACTTGAGAGAGCTTTAATTAACTTGATGCTTGATACCCATACAAATAAATTTAAATATACTGAAATTTCACCTCCATTAATGGTTAATGAAAATGTTATGTTTGGGACTGGACAACTTCCTAAATTTGAAGATGACCAATTTGAAATAAAAACTGATAATGTTGAACAAAGAAAATTTCTCATCCCAACAGCGGAAGTGGTTTTAACAAATATGATAAGAGAAAGTGTTGTTCAACTTGATGAATTGCCGTTACGTTTTGTAGCAGCAACCCCTTGTTTCAGAAAAGAAGCAGGTTCATATGGAAAAGATACCAAAGGTATTATGCGACAACATCAATTTTATAAAGTTGAACTTGTCAGTATAGTTGAACCCAACAAATGCAATGAAGAACTCGAGCGTATGCTAAACTGTGCTGAAGAAATTTTAAAGATTCTCGAAATACCCTATCAAGTCTCCTTATTATGTTCTGGCGACATGGGTTTTAGCGCTCAAAAAACCTATGATATTGAAGCTTGGATTCCTTATGAAAATAAGTTTAGAGAAATATCTAGCTGTTCTTCTTGTGGAACTTTTCAAGGCAGAAGAATGAATGCTAAATTTAAATCTACAGAAGGCAATCATTATGTTGGAACACTTAATGGCTCTGGTTTAGCTGTGGGCAGACTACTAATTGCTTTAATTGAAAACAATCAAAATGAAGATGGTTCAATTAATATTCCAACACCACTACAAAAGTATATGAATAATTTAAAGAAAATTTAATATTTATAACTATTTCCTTGTTTAAATAACCCTTTTATTATATTCAGTAATCATGAATGGACAAGGAATAACTCAATTTATACCTCTAATATTAATATTTGTAATTTTTTACTTTTTCTTAATTAGACCCCAACAAAAAAGAGTTAAAGAACATAAAACTATGGTCGAGACTTTAAAAAGAGGAGATGAAATCATAACATCTGGTGGCATAATAGGAGTTGTTGAACGTGTTATGGAAGATGACAGAATTGAAGTTGTTTTAGGTGAAAATGTTAAGGTCCAAATCATAAGATCTACAGTGACAAGTCTGTTAAAAAAAGAAGTAAAACAGTAATTCTTTTAAGTGCTAAATTTTACAAAATCAAAGACCATATCTATTTATCTAACATTTTTAATAATTAGTTTTTTTGCTTTTTTAAATTTTCAAAAAAGTGAAAATAGAATTATTGATAAAAAAGTAAATCTGGGTTTAGATTTACAAGGAGGATCTTATCTTCTTTTAGAAATAGATACAATTCCATTAATTCAAGAAAGAATACAAGATAAAGTCATACCTATAAAAAAATTATTGAAAAAAAATGATTTGAAATATAGTAATTTTAGAATTAATCAGACCAAAATATTTTTTATTTTAGAAAAAAAAGAATATAAAAAACTTGATAATATTTTTTTTTCTAAAAAAGAAAACAACGTAAATCCTTATATAGAACAATATAAAGCGCATGAGCTTGATATGAAAAATAACAGCGGTACAATTGTTATTAATTTTTCTAAATACGGAACTTTAGTGCTTAATAACGCTGCTTTAAAACAGTCTATTGAAATAATTCGAAGAAGAATTGATGATGTGGGTACAAAAGAACCAACTATATTACAAAGAGGAGATAAAAGAATACTTGTAGAATTGCCAGGAATTAAAGATCCAGAACGTGTAAAGAATTTAATAGGTAAAACCGCTCAACTAAATTTTAGATTAATATCTGATACTTCATCGGAATTTGGTTTTGACAAGTTAATATCTGAAAGTGGTGAAGAGTTAAATGTTAGTAAAAGAATAATCATGAGTGGAGAAAATCTTATTGATTCTCAGCCACGGCTTGATAATCAATCAAATAAACCAACAGTTTCTTTTACGCTCAATCGTTTAGGATCTCAAAAATTTGGAAAAGCTACTACAAATAATGTTGGTAAACGAATGGCCATAGTGTTGGATAATAAAATTGTTAGTGCTCCCTCTATAAATGAACCAATTGCTGGAGGTCAAGGGGTAATATCAGGAAATTTTACCTTTCAAGAAGCTACTGATCTTGCGCTTTTACTTAGATCGGGTGCATTACCCACACCTTTAAAAATAGTTGAAGAAAGAACCGTTGGCCCTGACCTTGGAAAGGATTCAATTAAGTCTGGAACTTTTTCTTTAATAGTTGGTTTTATTTTAGTTATTTTATATATGATTTTTAAATATAGATTTTTTGGAATAATTGCCAATATTTCACTTATAGCAAATCTTTTAATGTTAGTAGGTATCCTAACTATTTTGGAAGCTACTTTAACTCTTCCTGGAATAGCTGGAATAATTTTAACTGTTGGTATGGCTGTAGACGCGAATGTACTAATATTTGAAAGAATTAAAGAAGAACTTAAAACAGAAAAATCTGCAATTCACGCTTTTGATATTGGTTATAATAAAGCTAAAATCACTGTATTAGATGCAAATATCACCACTTTAATTGCAGCTTTTATTCTATTTGCTTTTGGTTCTGGCCCAATCAAAGGTTTTGCAATAACTTTAGGAATTGGAATTATAACAACATTGTTCTCAGCTTATTTTATAGCAAGACATTTAACTTCCTGGTTTGTTTTGAGTAAAAAAAATAATAGCATTAAACTATAATGAAAAGAAATTTTAATTTTTCAAATTTATTTAAAAAAGCAAATGTATTATCGCTAATTTTATTTATCTTAAGCATAGCCTGTATAGCTATAAAAGGATTAAATTATGGAATTGATTTTAAGGGTGGAACTTTAATCGAATTAAGAGTCTTAGATAAAAATATTACAATATCTGATATTAGATCTTCTTTTAAAAATATGGTTATTGGAGATGTAAACATTAAAGAGTTTGGTAACAAAAATGATTATCTAATCAAAATTGAGCAAACTAACGAAAATAATAAAAATTTAATTATAAAATTAAAAAATAATATAAGTAAAAATCTTAATACTGATTTAGATTTTAGGAGAGTGGAAAATGTAGGTCCTAAAGTTAGTTCTGAATTATTAGAAGCTGGGCTTATTGCGATAACCCTATCTTTAGCGGCTATGCTTTTTTATATTTGGATAAGATTCGAATGGCAGTTTAGTATTGGAGCAATTATGGCGTTGTTTCATGACGTTGTTATTACAATGGGAATTTTTTCTTTATTATCTTTTGAAATAAATCTTTCTATTATTGCAGCTGTTTTAACTATTGTTGGATATTCAATGAATGATACTGTTGTAATTTATGATCGTATAAGAGAAAACTTATCTAAATATAACAAATTAAATATAAATGATATTTCAAATCTTTCTATAAATGAAACATTATCAAGAACATTAATTACTTCTGTAACTACTCTTTTAGCCTTATTTTCAATTTTTATCTTAGGTGGTGAAATTCTTAAAGGTTTTTCTTTTGCAATGATTTTAGGTGTAATTATAGGAACCTATTCTTCTATATTTGTTGCTTCTCCAATATTAAAATATTTCAGAGTTACTTATAAGACAATGCAAAAAGAAGAAGAAAAAATTATTTAATAATTTATTAAAAAATTTTCAATTTTATTGTTACGCTGATTTTTTAAATCTAGAACCTACTAAAAGATTTTTTATAAATTTTCCAGTATAACTCTCATTTATCTTAGCTACTTGCTCAGGCGTACCCTCAGCTATAATTTGACCACCATGCACACCACCTTCGGGACCCATGTCTATTATGTGGTCGGCTGTTTTAATAACGTCTAAATTATGCTCTATCACAACTACTGTATTACCTGTGTTTGTAAAAGCTTGTAGTATCTCAAGCAATTTTTTAATATCATGAGAATGTAAGCCAGTTGTTGGTTCGTCCAAAATATATAAAGTTCTTCCAGTTGGTCTTTTAGACAATTCTTTGGCAAGTTTAATTCTTTGAGCCTCGCCACCAGATAGTGTTGTCGCTTGTTGTCCAATTTTCATATAGCCAAGTCCAACATGTTTTAAAGTAATCAATTTAGACCTTATTGTTTGAATGTTTTCAAAAAAATCACATCCTTCATCAACAGTCATATTTAAAACATCTGCTATATTTTTATTTTTAAATCTAATTTCTAATGTTTCCCTATTATATCTAGCTCCTTTACAAGTATCACAAGGAATAAAGACATCAGGTAAAAAATGCATTTCATAAGTTATAACTCCATCGCCTTCACAAGTTTCGCATCTTCCACCTTTAACATTAAAAGAATATCTTCCAATTTTGTATCCTCTTGCTTTAGATTCAGGTAGTGCCGCAAACCATTCTCTCATAGGTCCAAAGGCCCCGGTGTATGTAGCAGGATTAGATCGAGGAGTTCTACCAATTGCAGATTGGTCAATATCTATTATTTTGTCAATTTGTTCCGTTCCTTTGAAACCTCTAAATGCTTTAGGTATTTTTCTTGTTTTATTTTTGTTTAACATTAAATTAAAGGCATTATATAAAGTTTGTAAAATTAAAGTAGATTTACCACTACCAGATACGCCAGTTACGCAGGTAAAAGTTCCAACGGGAATTTTTAAATTAACATTTTTTAAATTATTACCTGTCGCGCCGCTTATTTCAATAAACCGTCCATTCTTTGCGGTTCTTCTTTTTCTAGGTAAAGCTATATATTTTTTCCCAGACAAATATTGTCCAGTTATACTTTTTTCATTTCTAGAAATTTCCTCAACATTACCTTCAGCTACCACTTGACCTCCATGAATTCCAGCTTCAGGCCCTATATCAATAATATGATCTGCACTCTCCATGGTTTCAATATCATGTTCAACTACAATAACGGTATTTCCGAGGTCTCTTAATTTTTTTAATGCTGTTATTAGTTTTTTATTATCTCTTTGATGCAGTCCAATTGAGGGCTCATCCAAAACATAGAGCACTCCAGTTAAACCTGATCCTATCTGTGAGGCTAATCTGATTCGCTGTGCTTCTCCCCCTGAGAGTGTCCCAGACTCCCTAGACAATGTTAGATAACTTAATCCTACATTTAATAAAAAATTTAATCTTTCATTTATTTCTTTTAAAATATGTTGAGCAATTTTATTTTCTCTTTCACTTAAAATATTTTCTAGACTAGAAAACCAGTTTTGAGCTTCATCGATTGATTTGCCTGTAATTTCACTAATATTTAAATTATTTATTTTTACGCATAGTGCTTCGTCCTTTAATCTTTGGCCCTTACATTTTTCACAATTTGATTCACTCTGATAAAGTGAAATTTCTTCTCTTTTCCAGTCACTGTCTGTTTCTAAATAACGTCTTTCTAAGTTATTAATAACTCCTTCAAATGTTTTCTTTGATGAATATTTTTCATATCCATCATCGTATGAAAATTTTATTTCTTCATCATCAGAACCGAATAGTATTACGTCTTGAATTTTTTTTGATAGTTTTTTCCATGGATCATCTAAATTAAATTTATAATGTTTTGATAAAGAAGATATTGTTTGTGCATAATACAATGATGTTGATTTAGCCCACGGTGCTATTGCACCGTCCTGTAGATTTTTTTTAACATCCGGAATAACTAGATTAGGATCTACATTTAGATTGTGACCAATACCCTCACATTCTTCACAAGCTCCGTATGGGGAGTTAAATGAAAATAACCTAGGTTCAATTTCTTCTATTGTAAAACCACTTTCTGGACACGAAAATTTTGATGAAAATGTTATGCTTTCAGTTTTTCTAAATTTTTTTGGGACAGTTTCATTTTCATATTCTACGACCAAAAGACCATTCGACAGATTTAATGATGTTTCTACACTATCTGCAAGACGATTTCCCATGCTTGAGTTTAAAACAATTCTGTCTACTATAATTGATATTTCATGTTTAATTTTTTTATTTAAATTTGGGAAATCATCTATATTTAAGTATTTTCCATCAACTTTTAACTTAGAAAATCCTCTTTTCTTATAATTTAAAATTTCTTTTTTATATTCACCTTTTCTGCCTCGAACTATCGGCGCTAATAAAAAAATAGTATTACTTTTTGGCAAAGATTTAATTTTATCAACCATTTCGCTAACTGATTGAGATACAATTGGTTTGCCAGTAAATGGTGAGTAGGGTATTCCAACTCTAGCAAATAAAACTCTCATATAATCATAAATTTCTGTAACAGTAGCCACTGTTGACCTAGGATTTTTTGAAGTATTTTTTTGCTCTATTGAAATAGCGGGGCTAAGTCCTTCAATTAAATCAACTTTAGGCTTTTTCATTTTATCTAGAAATTGACGTGCATAAGCAGATAAGCTTTCCACATATCTTCTTTGGCCTTCAGCGTAAATAGTGTCAAATGCTAAAGATGATTTTCCTGATCCAGATAGCCCAGTTATAACAACTAATTTCTCTTTTGGAATATCTAGAGAAATATTTTTTAAGTTATGTTCTTTAGCCCCTTTTATAACGATTTTTTTCAACATATTTTTTACTTTATAAACCACATTGCGCTTATATTTATTAGTTAATTATGATATAAAATTGATATTAATAAACTATAAATCACAAACTAACTCTTAAAAATTATGGCCGGAAGTTTAAATAAAGTACTTTTAATAGGAAGATTAGGTGCAGATCCTGAAATAAAACAAATGGTTAACGGAAAAAATGTCGCAAGGCTTAGCGTAGCCACTAGTCAATCCTGGAAAGACAAATCTAGCGGTGAAAAAAAAGAAAAAACAGAATGGCATAGAGTGGTAATTTTTAACGAAGGATTGGTTAATGTTGTTCAACAATATTTAAAGAAAGGTGCGAATATTTACGTAGAAGGACAAATTTCTACGAGGAAGTGGAAAGATGAGTCTTCAGGTGTAGATAAATATTCTACAGAAATTATATTACAAGGTTATAATTCTACTTTGACAATGCTAGATGGTAAAAACAAAAATGAGAATACCAATTTGGTAAGTGAAAATAAAAGTTCACTGCCAAATGAAAATTCCTCACAAGATGTTTCTGATCTAGACGATGAAATTCCATTTTAAAAAATATGGAAAAAACACCAATTCAAAATAACAATTCTTTTAAGCCTATATTTGTTCAAGATGAGATGAGTTCATCTTATTTGTCTTATGCTATGAGTGTAATAGTTAGTCGTGCTTTACCAGATGTTAGAGATGGCTTAAAACCAGTACACAGAAGAATAATTTACGCAATGTATAAAGGCGGATACGATTGGTCAAAACCTTTTCGAAAATCTGCAAGGATAGTAGGTGATGTAATTGGTAAATATCACCCTCATGGTGATCAATCTGTTTATGACGCCCTTGTTCGATTAGTTCAAGAATTTTCTATGAGTTTACCTCTTATTACTGGGCAAGGTAATTTTGGATCTATTGATGGCGATCCACCAGCAGCTATGAGGTATACAGAAACTAAATTAGGTAAAATAGCTCTTCACCTTACAGAAGATTTAGAAAAAGAAACTGTAACATACAGAAATAACTATGATGAAACAGAAAGAGAGCCTAGCGTACTACCATCTCAGTACCCCAATCTATTAGTAAATGGTGCTGGAGGTATAGCTGTAGGAATGGCAACAAGCATACCACCTCATAACCTTGGTGAAATTATTAATGCAACAACAGCATTTATAAACAATAAAGATATTACTATTTCTCAATTAATGAAACATGTTCCAGGCCCCGATTTTCCAACGGGAGGATTAATTATTGGAAAAGACATTATTAAACAAGGCTACAACAAAGGTAGAGGTTCTTTTAAAATTAGAGGAGAGATAGACGTTGAGGAAAAAAAAAGCGGGAGAGATTTACTTATAATTAAATCAATTCCCTACCAAGTAAATAAATCTGTTTTAAATGAAAGAATCGCACAACTTGCTAGAGACAAAAAAATTGAAGGCATAAGAGATATAAGAGATGAATCAAACAGAGAGGGTATTAGAGTAGTAATAGAATTAAGAAGAGGATTTGAACCTGAGACAATAAAAAGACAATTGTATAAATTAACAAGCATTGAAAGCTCGTTTGGTTTTAACACTTTAGCAATTGTTGAAAACAAACCTAAAATATTAAATCTTAAAGAATTTTTGTCTGAATTTGTAAAATTTAGAGAAATTACATTAACGAAAAGAATAAAATTTGATTTAAAAAAAGCCGAAGAAAGAGCTCATATTCTAATTGGTATAGCTTCAGCTGTTGAAAATATTGATGCAATTATAAAAATTATTAAAAATTCTAAGGACACTGAAACAGCCAAAAAAAATTTAATATCCACAAAATGGAAAATTAAAAAGAGTGTAAAATTGATATTATTAATTGAAAAAAAAAAAATTATATCAAGTTATCAATTATCCGATAAACAGGTATTAGCTATATTAGAATTAAGATTACAAAAATTAACTACATTTGGAATTAATGAAATTGAAACAGAAATTAATAAATTGTCAGATTTAATAATTGGCTATAATAAAATATTACATTCAAAAAAAGAACTTTGTAAAATGATATCTAGTGAGCTTGAAAATATTAAAAGTAAATTTGCTGTACCTAGAAGAACGCAAATAATTGATGCAGTGTTAAATTATAATATTGAAGAAACTATTCAAAAAGATTCTGTTGTTATAAACATAACAAAACAAGGTTATATAAAAAGAAGCTCTTTAACGATGCTAAAAACTCAAAAACGTGGTGGTAAGGGAAAGTCAGGCATGGTTACTAGAGATGAAGATTTTGTTGTACAAATCTTTACCGCTAACACTCACACGCCTGTATTATTTTTTTCTACACAAGGGCTAGTATACAGGATCAAAGCTTACAAAATACCGGAAGGTACTGCAATTTCTAAAGGTAAGTCTATATTTAATTTACTTCCCTTAAAAAGCCATCATTCAATAAGTTCCATCATGCCTTTACCAGAAGATGAAAATGAATGGAAAAAATTATTTGTAATTTTTGTTACATCAAATGGGAATGTAAGAAAAAATACACTTGAAGATTTTGTTAATATAAATACGAGCGGGAAAATTGCAATGAAACTTGAAGAAAATGATAAAATTATAGGGGTTAAAATTTGCAACGAAGATCAAGATATAATGTTAAGCACGAGAGATGGAAAATGCATAAGATTTATGTCTAAAAAACTTCGTTTGTTTAAAGGCAGATCATCTAAAGGTATAAGAGGAATTCAACTAAAAGATAAAGATAAAGTTATCGCACTATCTATTTTAGATAATCCTAAATTTGAACAAAAAATAATTAAAAGTGACATTAAAATAAAAAAAGGTTTTGGTAAATACATTTTATCTGTAACGGAAAATGGATACGGTAAAAGAAGTTTATTTTCAGATTATAGAATTACAAATAGAGGAGGCAAAGGTATAATTGGAATTATAAATTCACCAAGGAATGGGGACGTTGCGTCAACTTTAGTTGTTGAAGAACAAGATGAAATTATTCTATCTACTGACAAAGGAAGTATTATGCGTTGTGCTGTTAAAGAAATTAGAGTAGCTAGCAGAAATACACAAGGCGTAAGAATAAAAAAACTATCTGGAAATGAAAAAGTTGTTTCTGTAATAAAAATAGAAGATAATATAATTTAAATATGAGAACTGCAATTTACCCTGGAACATTTGATCCAATTACCTTAGGTCATATAGATGTAATTAAGAAATGTTTAAAAATTGTTGACAGAGTTATTGTTGCAACTACAAATAATGTAAGTAAAAAATACTTTTTTTCAATCGAGGAAAGAATATCAATAATTAATAACTCCTTATTTAAAGATCTCAGATTGAATAAAAAAAAAATTTCTATAATTCAATTCGATAGTTTAACAATTGATCTTTGTAAAAAATATAAAGCATCTTTAATAGTTAGAGGTTTAAGGGCTGCATCAGATTTTGAATATGAATTTCAATTAGCTGGTATGAATAAAAAACTCAATAACGAAATAGAGACTATTTTTTTAATGTCTGATGTTGAAAATCAAATAATTTCGTCTAAATTTGTAAAAGAAATTGCTAAATTAGGAGGTAATGTAAGTAAATTTCTTACAAAATCTGCTATGAAGAACCTGAAAGAAAAATTAAAATGAAAAAAATTTTTTTAATTTTAATTTGTTTAACTTTTTTTAATAACAATCTATATACAAAGGAGAACTTTATGATTTTAAAACTTAAATACGGTGAAGTCGAATTAGAACTTTTTGAAGATGTGGCTCCAAATCATGTTAAACGTTTCAAGGAACTATCAAATAATGGTAAATACAATGGTGTTGTTTTTCATAGAGTTATAGATGGATTTATGGCTCAGACCGGAGATGTAAAATATGGAAATTCTAATTCACCAGATTTTAATTTAGACTTAGCTGGTACCGGTGGCTCTGATTTACCTAATTTAAAATCAGAATTTTCTGATGTTTCTCATGGCAGGGGCACATTATCAGCTGCAAGATCCTCTGATCCTAATAGTGCAAATAGTCAATTCTTTATTTGTTTTGATTCTGCACCGCACCTCGATAGGCAATACTCCGCTTTCGGTAAAGTAACTAAAGGAATGGAATTTATCGACATGGTAAAAAAAGGCGTTGGCCAAAGTGGAAAAGTAACTGATCCTGATATTATTATTAGTATAACACCAAAAAAATAAAATGCTTAATAAGAATTTTTCATTTGAGTTAATTACTCAATATGGAAAAGCTCGTTTAGGTAAAATTAATACTTCAAGAGGTAGTATTGATACACCAGCTTTTATGCCGGTAGGAACATTAGGCACTATAAAAGGTGTGTTCACTGATGACGTTCTAAAGACAAATAGTCAAATAATTTTAGGAAACACATATCATTTATTAATTAGACCTGGCATTGAAGTTTTAGATAAATTTAATGGTCTGCATAACTTTATGAATTGGAACAAACCTATACTTACAGATTCAGGTGGCTTTCAGATTATGTCACTTTCTAAGATAAATAAAATAGATAAAAAATTAGGTGCTATTTTTTCATCACATGTTGATGGTAAAAAAATTATTTTAAGCCCCGAAAAAAGTATTCAGATACAAAAAAAAATTAACTCTGATATTCTTATGGTTTTAGATGAATGTCCTAAGTTAACTAATGATAAAAAAAAATTACAGAGTGCTATTGATATTTCTACTAGTTGGGCTAAAAGGTCTAAAATTGAATTTGGTAATAATAAAAAAAAAGCACTTTTCGGAATAATTCAAGGAGGTTTATATAAAGATTTACGTATTGAAAGTTTAAGAAAATTAGAAGAAATAACTTTTGACGGATATGCGATGGGTGGTCTAGCTGTTGGAGAGTCACAGGATCAAATGTTTAAAATTTTAGAAGATACTGTTACTTTGATGCCCAAACTTAAACCTCGCTATTTAATGGGCGTTGGAACACCTTCAGATATTCTAGGCGCCGTTAAAAATGGGATCGATATGTTTGATTGTGTTATGCCAACACGCTCTGGTAGAACAGGCCTCGCTTTTACTTGGGAAGGTAAGTTAAATTTAAAAAATGCAAAATATAAATTTGATAAATCACCTTTAGATAGCAATTGTTCAATTAGAGATTTAAATTTATATTCAAAAAGCTATTTGAACCATTTAATTAAAACAAATGAACTACTCGCTTCAATGTTAATTTCTCTGCATAATATAAATTTTTATCAACAATTTATGAAAGAAATTAGAAAAGAGATTAAAATGGGAACTTTTGATAATTTTTACAATCAATACATTAATAAATTTTAAATTTATAAATTTTTTGTTTGATATATATATTAATTAGCTATATATAACATTTTTAGTGGGCCCTTAGCTCAGTTGGTAGAGCAATTCCCTTTTAAGGAATGGGTCGATGGTTCGAGTCCATCAGGGCTCACCATAATTAAGAACTAATATTTGGAGGATATTTTATTATCACTTCATTAATCCATTTGTTTAAATTTACTATTCTGTTAGCGCTAGATGGATGCGTGCTTAAAAACTGGGGTGGTTCTTTACCTTTGTTGCTTTCAGCCATACGTTCCCACAATTTTACTGACTCTTTAATATTATATCCTGATAAAGATGAAAAAATTAAACCTAAATAGTCGGCCTCAGTTTCTTGTTTGCGTCCAAAAGGATTCATAATACCTAATTTTAAAATATCCATACCACTTGCTTGGCCAACTGTATTTCTTGTTCTATTAATTGCCCCTCCTAGAAAAACATCTGCAATTTGTGTACTGATATTAATAGTTACAGCTGCGCTTTGTCTTTCTATTGAATGTTTTGCGACGGCATGTGCTATCTCATGACCCATAACAGCAGCTAAAGCATGTTTGTTTTCTGTAATTTTAAGCATACCAGTATAAACAGCTATTTTTCCACCTGGCATGCACCAAGCATTTTTAACTTTATCATTATCGACTAATACGTATTCCCAGTCAAAATATTCAGTCGGATCTTTTTTATTTTGTTTTTTAAAAAAAGTAGAAACTGATCTTTCAATTTTTGTACCTATTTCTTTAATCAATTTTATATCCTTACCATCAGGAATTAATTTAGCTTTTTCCTTAAATTTTTCATAAGCTTGGGCTGCCTGCCGATTAATTGTTGTTTCAGGGAAAATTGTTAATTGCCTCCTATCTGTGATTGGAACTTTAGAGCATGATGGTAAAAATAATGCCCCACAACTACATGTAAATAATTCGAGAAATTTTCTTCTATTTATGTTATATTTCATTTTATATATGATATTAAATAATAAATTACTAATTGCAATTTTTATCTTAATTTTTTTATTTATAATATATTCTAGTTATAACTAATGACGCAAAAAAAAATAAAAAAATCACTTTTGATTAGATTAAGAAATTATTTCTTTACTGGTGCGGTAGTTTTAATTCCTATTGGTGTTACATTATATCTGTCATTGTTCGTAATTAAAATTTCATCAAAAATTTTGCCTGAAGAGCTTAACCCCAATAACTACTTAAATTTTGAAATACCGGGAATGGAAATAATAATTTCTATTATTTTTATAACATTTATAGGTTGGTTATCACTTTCTTTTTTAGGAAAAAAAATAATTGAACTAATTAATAAAATTTTTACAAAGATACCAATTCTTAGAACTATATATTCATCTATTGTTCAAATGACAGAAAGCTTTACAAACTCTGACAATAAAAACAGAAGCGTAGTTTTGTTTGAATATCCAAGGAAAGGTATTTGGGTTATAGGTTTTGCAACTAAAGATAACAAAGGATTAATTAGTCAAAAAGTTAATGAAGATTTGGTTAATATTTTTGTTCCAACTACGCCGAATCCAACTAGTGGATTTCTACTTATGGTGCCAAAAAGAGATCTTATATATCTTGACATTTCTTTCGAGCAAGCTTCAAAATTTATTGTATCAGCAGGAACATCCGAACCAATTTAATCACTATCAACTTCATTAAGTATTTCAGCCTTATCAAAAAGTTTTAAAAGAAAGCTAAACTTACTTCCTTTTAACAAATCGTGTTCCACTTCTTTAATGTGAGTTTCAGCTATTTTAAATAAGTCCTCATGATGCACAGGATCAGCAATTCTAAAATATTTAAGCCCGCTTTGTTGAAAGCCTATTATATCTCCATAGCCTCTTAATTTCATATCCTCTTCTGAAATTAAAAAACCATCGTCAGTAGATTTTAATATCTTAAGTCTTTTAATTGCTTTTTTGCTTAATGTGTTTTTAAACAACAAAATGCATATAGCTTGTTTTGTACCTCTTCCCACGCGACCTCTCAATTGATGTAATTGAGCCAAACCAAATTTATCTGCATTTTCTATTATTATTAAATTGGCATTAGGAAAGTCTATCCCAACTTCTATAACAGTTGTAGAAACTAAAATTGAAATTTTTTTCTTTAAAAATTTTTTTAAAACAGATATTTTTTCTTCCTTTGAAATAGATCCATGAATAATGTCTACTTTTTTAGGATATAATTTATTTAAAACATCATACCTTTTGGTTACAGATGTGTAATTTAGAAATTGAGATTCATCAATTAGGGGACAAACCCAAAAAATTTGATTATCAGAGGCAACCTCTTTTTTAATGTAGGGCCACAATTCTTTTATTTTATCTTCAGGTTTAGTTAGAGTGATAATTTTTTTTCTATTAACAGGTTTTTCTGTGATTTTAGAGATATCCATATCACCATAAAGAGTCATCATCATTGTTCTCGGTATTGGGGTTGCAGACATTAATAAAACATCACAATTATCACCACCCTTTTTTGCTAAGTTCATTCTTTGCTTAACTCCAAATTTATGTTGTTCGTCAACTATTATTAAACCTAAATTTTTAAAAAATATTTTTTTTTGAAAAAGTGCGTGTGTGCCAATAATCAAATTAATGGACCCGTCTTTGAGTTCGCCTAATATTTTTTTCTTTAGTTTATATTCAGATTTTCCTGTTAGAAATTCAATATTTATTTTAGTGTTAATAAAAATTTTTTTAGCTAACTCAAAATGTTGACGAGCTAAAATTTCAGTAGGTGCCATAAAGGCACACTGGAAGTTTGATTCAAGAACCATAGACGCAGCAATCAATGAAACTATTGTTTTTCCAGACCCAACATCTCCTTGAATAATTCGAAACATTCTCTTATGTGATAATAGGTCTAATTCAATTTCACTACACACTTTTACTTGACTTTTAGTTAAGGTAAAACTTAATGAGGTAATTATTTTTTCTGCTAAT
>Ga0114997_10001158_pt1 | contig 22064 bp, 22 predicted proteins | sample ArcticOcean_MG_C_2_FD_87045 | JGI IMG/M metagenome (GOLD analysis project Ga0114997, IMG submission 87045) | Marine microbial communities from western Arctic Ocean - ArcticOcean_MG_CB4_136 | ecosystem: Environmental > Aquatic > Marine > Oceanic | place: Arctic Ocean: Canada Basin | collected...
GTTGGAGCCTCTAAAGGGTATTTTGGTTTCATGATTTTTGGACTTATTTTATCAGTAGTACTTACTGGCGCATTAGCCACATATTTAGCCAATTATATCCAAAAGCATATTTGGATAGCTTATGTTGGATTGGTATTTATTTTAATTGTAGGACTTCAGTTGATTATAGGTGGATTGGTTGATTTAGAAATTCTTAAGATAAATGAAGAATTCAAAAAATACTTTTAATTAATAAGAGTGTTTTTTCAAAGGAAATTTTTTATTTTTTACATCCTTTGAATATTTCAGAACTACTTTATTAATTTGATTTCTTACATTTAAATATTTTTTAACAAACCTAAAATTTACTGGATTAAGTCCAATTAGATCATCTGTAACTAAAACTTGTCCATCACATTTGTTGGATGCACCAATACCAATGGTTGGAATACTCAATTTTTTTGTTACAATTTCAGCTAAAGAAGATTCAACACATTCTAACACTATTGAAAAAACACCAGCTGCTTCTAAAAGTTTAGCTTCGTTTAAGATCTTATTACGTTCAGTAATTTTTTTGCCTTTGAATTTAAAACTTTTAGCTGACTGGGGAAGAAGACCAAGATGTCCCATTACAGGAATTTTATTTTTTATTAATGTTTTGATTATTTGAATAACTTTTATTCCACCCTCTAACTTAACAGCATCACATTTAGTTTTAGACATGATCATTTTAGCATTCTTTAATGCCTCCTTTGAAGTTCGATAAGTATTGTAAGGCATATCAACAACCATTAAAGATTTTTTAATTCCTAATTTAACACTTTTTGAGTGTTCAATCATTGTATTAAGAGAAACTTCTCTTGTAGATTTATAATTATAAAGTACAGATCCAAGAGAGTCTCCCACAAGTACAAGATCACAGTGATTATCTAATATAGAAGCTATATTCTTTGAGTAAGCTGTTAAGCAAACTATCTTAGATTTATTTTTTTTTTGAATTAAATTTTTGATTTTTATCACAGAATTTTACCTAATATAAATTACTAAGTACCAATATTTTTAATTGAAGCCATAGTATCTTAATTTTTGAACTTACTACTTGCAAAATTTTAACTTAAATTTGGTCACTTATACTAACAAAATCTGCACACTCATCTCGAGGTAATATATTTCTTGTATGTAAATATTTCATATATCCAACTTATATATATTAACTACTCTAATTCAATAGTGCTAGGTGGTTTTGAAGTAATATCATAAACAACTCTATTAATTCCTCTAATATTGTTGATTATTTTGTTAGAGATAGTTTCCATAAAAGATTTTTTAAAATCATAAAAGTCTGCTGTCATTCCGTCTTCTGATGTAATTGCTCTTAATAAACATAGATATTCATAGGTGCGATTATCACCCATTACACCTACTGTTTTGACTGGTAATAAAGCAGCGTATGCTTGCCATATTTTATGATAAAGTCCATAATCTCTTAAACCTTGAATAAAATAGTAATCTGCTTCTTTTAAAATCTTTATTTTTTTACTTGTAATTAAACCAGGCATTCTAATTGCAAGACCAGGGCCTGGGAAAGGGTGTCTTGAGATAATATCTTTACTTAGGTTTAATTCTAACCCTAATTTTCTAACTTCATCTTTAAATAAGAACTTAAGGGGCTCTACGAGTTTTAATTTCATTTTTTTTGGTAAGCCACCAACATTATGATGAGACTTAATTTTAGAAGTTTGACTACCCGTAACAGATCTACTTTCAATTAAATCAGGATATAAAGTTCCTTGTGCTAAAAATTTTACATCTTTTATTTTTTGTGCATATTTTTCAAATATTTTAATAAAAAGATTACCTATAATTTTTCTCTTTTTTTCAGGGTCAGAAATATTAGTTAGTTTTTTTAAGAATTCTTTTTCAGCATTAACATAAATTAAATTCATTTTTAGTCTTTTTTTAAAAGTTTGAACAACTTGAACTTCTTCATTTTTTCTTAAAAGACCAGTATTAACAAAAATACAATACAATTTTTTACCAATAGCTTTGTTTAATAATTGCGCAACAACGCTACTGTCCACACCACCTGATAATGCACAAATAACTTTATTTGAACCTACTAGTTTTTTAACATCATTAATAAGTTGAATTTTTTGATCTTTAGATGACCAATTACGTTTAATTTTACAAATTAAAAAAATAAAATTACTTATTATTTTTTTTCCATTATCTGTGTGGGTAACTTCGGGGTGAAACTGAACTCCATAATGCCTCTTTATTTTATTTTCAATAATTGCAAATTTGGAGTTAGCGCTTGAAGCTACTACTCTAAAATTTTTCGGAAGTATCGAAACTTGATCTGCGTGACTCATCCAAACTTTTTTTAATTTTCGTTGGGTAAAAAAATTATTTATTAAAAGACTTTCTTTTTTTTTATAAATATTTGCTAAACCAAACTCGCGATGATTTGATTGTTTTACACTTCCACCATTAAACTTAGACAATATTTGATGACCAAAACAGATGCCTAAAATAGGAATACCTAAATCTAAAATTTTTTTATCAAATGAATATTTGTTTATTTGATAAACATTTAATGGTCCACCCGATAAAATTATTCCTTTGATAGTTTCATCTATACCTTTTAACTTTATTTTTTTATGGCTTACAATCTCAGAAAATACACCTAATTCTCTTATTCTTCTGGCTATTAATTGAGTAAATTGCGAACCAAAATCTATAATTAAAATTTTATCAAGATTTTGCTCAAGACTCATTTTTTGGTTCTATATTTTTTAAAGTATCTTGAATTTCTTTATTTTTATCACATAATTTATTACAAACCTTTATAAAAGTTTGTGAAAGATTTTTAACTTTAGAGTAATTTGATTTCTTCAAAGCTACTTTCATTGACATAAACAAAACTTCTTCATTATTTGGCTCAATTAACATTGCTGTTTCTAAATTATATTCTTCTTTTCGTTCATCTTCTTCATGATTATAAATTTTAGCTAAATATAAGTATGAACTAGCATCTTTAGGATTAAAAACTATATTTCGCTCAAATAAAAATTGTGCCTCATCATACTTTCCATTTTCATATAAATTTAAAGCCTCATTGAAAAAATTATCTTTACCAAAAACAAGAGTGTTACTGAATACAGCTAGGCAAAGTGAGATTATTATTTTAAGGATTTTATTCATTAATATTTACTATCATTTTTTATAAGATCCACATTATGAACCATGCTTTCATAAAATCCTGCTTTTGTAATTTTTACAAAATTTGGTTTAATTCTTAATTTTATAACATTCTTAGAACCAAGATAACCCATAGATGACTTAAGACCACCAATCAATTTATAAATTATATTGTCGACATTGCCTTTATATTTGACAAATCCTTCAACACCTTCTGGGACATACTTAGATGTATCTTTTTGTTTTGTTTGAAAATATCTATCCGCCGAACCTTTGTTCATAGCACCTACAGAACCCATGCCTCTAAAGCTTTTAAATAACTTTCCTTTTTTTTTAATTAGTTTTCCAGGCGTTTCATCTGTCCCGGCTAATAATGAGCCAATCATTACCGCATCTGCTCCTGCCGCAAAGGCTTTTGCAAGATCACCCGAATATTTAATTCCACCATCTGAAATGATTTTCACATTTTTATTTTTAAGGCTATTTCTTACATTTAAAATTGCACTTAATTGAGGAACCCCAATACCAGCAACTAATCTTGTTGTGCAAATAGAACCCGGCCCTATTCCAATTTTAATTATATCAACTCCTAATTTAATTAGGAACTTAGCCGCCTCAGGAGTTGCAATATTTCCAGCACATAAAGCAACTTTATTATTCTTTATTTTTTTTATAAATTTAATTATTTCAGCAACTTTTTTTGTGTGACCATGTGCTGTATCAACCACAATTAAATCAACACCTTCATTGATTATTGCTTTTGCTCTTAAAAATTCATTAGTCCCTGTTCCGACCGCAGCACCAACTAGTAGTTTATTTTTTTTTACTTTCTTAATTTCATAGACTTGTTTTTTAATATCTAAATTTCTGTGAATAACCCCAATCCCTCCAGCTTTTGCTATAGCTATTGCCATTTTACTTTCAGTCACTGTGTCCATTGCAGATGACAAAAGTGGTATTTTAAGCTTTAAATTTGTTGTTAAAGAAATGTCTGTATTAACCTCAGAGGGTAATATCTCGGAGTATTTTGGAGCTAAAGTAACATCATCAAAGGTAAGTGCTTCTTTTATGGAGACCATAATCTTTTATATACGATTCCTTATAAATTAAAAGTCTCTATCTAAGTTTTTGGCAAATTATAAAACTTTCTTTGGATTCTTTTCTACTCGACTTAGGCTTAAATACCTTCACCTCCTTAAATATTTTTTTTCCCAGAGCAACTATCTCATTAAATGATGAGCCTAAAAAAATTTTAGATACAAATCGTCCCTCTTTAACTAGCATTTCTTTAGAGAAGTTTATTGCTTCCATTGCGAGCTCTCCTGTATAAATCGCATCAATATCCTTTATGCCCGTTGTATTAACGGCCATATCAGACACAACAACATCAACTTTTGATTTAAAAAGTTCTTTAATTTTTTTTTGCGATACTAAATTTGTAAAATCACCCTTAATTTGAATTGTATTCTTAATTTCTTCCATACTTTTTATATCAATTGACACTAGCCTTCCACTCTTCACTGTTCGAGAAATATATTGAGACCAACTACCAGGAGACGCTCCCAAATCAACTACAGATATTCCATTTTTTAATATCTTAAATTTTTTATCAATTTCAATTAATTTATAAGCAGACCTCGCTCTATAACCATCTATTAGAGACTGCTTAACATAAGGGTCTCTTTTTTGTTTGATAATCCAGTTCTTAGAAATTCTATTTTTTTTCAACTAACACCAAATCTTAAACTTTTTAACAAAATTTTATTTTCTAGAGTTTTAATACCAATTTTTACGTCTTTGTGTAATCGCATATCTTTTTCTCCATCCCAAATTCCAGACGCAAGGTGAATTATACCTAAATTATGATTTGGCAAATATGGTTCTACAAATTTTTGCTCTTGTTCATTAAATTTTGGCAAGAGATTACTAGCTAACCAGTTACAATTATGAGGTAGAAATTCTGTTTCTAATTCATCAATGTAAATAGACATATTTATTGCTAACTGCTCTGATCCAAAAATATTTCCAGATTTTAATGTTTGCTCTAAGTTTTTTTGCCATATGTTCCAGGCTATTGAGTCCTTTTCTAAAGAAAAAACTCCAATATTAACATGTGGTGCAAAAGCAAGTTTTCTAGCTTTCTTAATTCCAATTTTTGATTTTATCGCATGTTTAAAATTTTGTGATTTAATTACGGCAACTTGTCCAAATATCCAATTAACTTTAGACATAACTTTATATCCAGGAGTAAATGTTTGAGTAATACCCAATTTTCCATTTTCACAAGCTTTAAAATAAAGTTCTATTGAATTCCAATCGTTAACCCATGCATCACAGTCTATCCATAAAAATTTCTTATAATTAGGAAAATATTTAGGTAAAAATGCTCTTGATACTTGACTCTTTAGCCACTCTCTCCCTTTAATTTTAAAGGTTGGTACATTTATATCCCATTCTGCTGATTTAATTTCGTCAACTTTTAATGAAAGTATATCTCTTTGCTGCTGTGTTAAACCAGCATCTAAGATACAAATTGCTATATCTTTACTTTTTGTAAAACTTTTGATTGAATTGATTAATTCATTAAGTAAATCAAAGTAATTTTTGTCAGCTAGAGAGACAATTACGTTTTTTTTCATCTAAAGTATATCTTCCAGATTATCATTATCATTATCATTACTTCCATCACTTGAAATTTTTTGTTTACAAATTTTTTGATAACTAAAATATCCAATTGGAATTAAAATAATATAAATAATTCCACAAATGAGCAAAACTTTAAATGTATATATCAATAAAAGACCAAAAAATAAAACTACCCCAAATAATGCAAAAATTGTCATACGTCGTGGAATAATAATTTTTTTAAATGCATATGTGGGAACTTTGCTAATTAACAAAAATGAAATAATGATAAAAAATATTGGAACCACAATATCATAATTAATTTTTATCAAATCAATATCACTAAAACTAAATACTAATGGCATTAATATTAACATTCCTCCCGCTGGTGATGGCACGCCTTCGAAGTAATTATCTTTCCAGGATGATTCTGTGTTTGAACTTACATTAAATCTAGCAAGTCTAAGCGCCACACACACAACATAAATCATTGTCACTAACCAGCCAAATTTTCCCAAATTTTTTAAAGACCAAAAATACATTATAAAAGCAGGTGCTACGCCAAAGCTGATTACATCCGCTAATGAGTCTAACTCTTTTCCTACTAGCGATGTTCCTTTTAATAATCTTGCAACTCTACCGTCTAGTGCGTCAAAAATTGCCGCAAAAATAATTGCTATAATAGATAATTCAAATTTTGCATCTAATGCAAATTTAATCGAGCTTAATCCAATACAAACATTAATTAATGTTAATGCATTAGGTAAAAGCATTCTAGCTTTTTTATCTGATACAATTTTTAAATTATTTTTTGGTTGTTCCATAAGCTATCTTTTAGCTAATAGTGTTTCACCTGAAATTGTTTTTTGACCTACCTTTACAAGTGGTTCATAATTTTCATAATAGATATCCGCACGACTTCCAAACCTAATCATTCCAACTCTATCACCCTGCTTAAGTTCTTGATTTTTACTTGTTTCACACACAATTCTTCTTGCAATTAAACCTGCAATTTGAACTAAAATAATATCATTTCCATGAGTATCTTTAATCTTGTAATAATTTCTTTCATTGTCTTCACTGGCTTTATCCAATGATGCATTAAAAAATTTACCTGGTTTATATAAAATTTCTTCAATTTTTCCTGAGCAAGGTGTTCTATTAACGTGACAATCAAAAACATTCATGAAAATACTAATTTTCTTAAATCTTTTATTTTCTAAACCAACCTCTTTTAGTCCATCAACCTCTTCTACTTTAATTACCTCACCATCCGCTGGACTTACTAGGTAATTATCATCTTCAATAATAATTCTATTTGGATCTCGAAAAAAATAATAAACCCAAACAGTTAACAACAAACTAATTGATCCCAAAAAACTGTTAAAAATTAATAAAATAATAGTTATAAATGTTGAGATAACTAAAAATTTATATCCTTCTGTGTGTATCTTTGGAAATATTCTACTAAACATATTCTTCTATTTGATAATTTTTGATTAATATGTATATAAACACATCAAATTCAATTAATAAGATAAAATAATAATATGAGTAAAATCAAGGTAAATAACCCCGTTGTTGAGCTAGATGGTGATGAAATGACTCGTATCATTTGGGAATTTATAAAAAAAAAACTAATTCTACCCTATCTTGACCTTGGAATTGAATATTATGATTTAGGAATGAAAAGCCGGGATAACACTGAGGATCAAATCACAATCGACTCAGCTAATGCTATCAAAAAAATTGGCGTAGGAATTAAGTGTGCAACAATTACACCTGATGAAGATCGTGTGACAGAATTTGATTTAAAAAAAATGTGGAGGTCACCAAATGGAACAATAAGACACATTATAGGTGGAACTGTGTTTAGGGAGCCAATAATCTGTAAAAATATTCCAAAACTTGTCCCATCATGGACAGATCCTGTGGTTATAGGAAGACATGCTTTTGGAGACCAATACAGAGCAACAGATTTTAAAGTTCCTGGTAAAGGGAAAATGGAAATCAAGTGGACATCTGAAGATGGTAAAGATGAAATTAAACATGAGGTATTTAATTTTACTGGCCCTGGAGTTGCACTATCAATGTACAACTTAGACAAATCAATTGAGGACTTTGCAAGATCTTGTTTTAGCTATGGATTGATGAAGAAGTGGCCTGTTTATATGTCTACCAAAAATACAATTTTAAAACAATATGATGGTAGATTTAAAGATATATTTCAAGAAATCTTTGACAAAGAATATAAAAAAGAATTTTTAAAAAATAATTTAACTTACGAGCATAGATTAATCGATGATATGGTCGCGTGTGCCATGAAATGGAGTGGCAAATATATTTGGGCTTGTAAAAATTATGATGGTGATGTGCAGTCTGATACAATGGCACAAGGTTACGGCTCTTTAGGTTTAATGACAAGCACACTACTTACGCCAGATGGAAAAATAATGGAGGCTGAGGCTGCTCACGGTACAGTAACAAGACATTATAGAATGCACCAACAAGGCAAGGAAACTTCAACAAACCCAATTGCGTCCATATTTGCCTGGACCAGAGGATTGGCTCATAGAGGGAAATTAGATAATAACGAAGAACTAATCAAATTTTCTCAAACTATTGAAAAAGTTTGTATCGATTCTGTAGAAGATGGAGCAATGACAAAAGATTTAGCCATTCTTGTAGGACCTTCGAGCAGATATTTAACTACAAATCAATTTTTAGATGTAATTGATGGTAACCTTAAAAAGAAACTAAATTAAAGTTTTAAGCTTTTCAAAAGCTTCTTCTATTTTAAATTTGTCTTGTCCACCAGCTTGAGCAAAGTCTTTTCTTCCACCCCCACCTTGTCCGCCAATAATCTCAGAGCCAACTTTAACTAATTGGACTGCATCAAACTTGTCTATTAATTTTTCTGTTACACCAACAGCTAAACCAACTTTTTCATCGTTATATGCGAATACAATTACAATACCGTCATTTAATTCTTTTTTACCTTCATCTACAAGTTTTCTTAACACTTTTGAAGGTAATCCTTCAACTTTTTGAAGTCTTAATTTAACTCCATTAATTTTTTCATCTTTAATTATATTTCTAGATTTGTCTTGTAGGATAGAATTAACAAATATTACTTCTAATTGTCTTGTTAAATTTTTAATTAAATTTTTTTTATCTTTTTCCTCTAAGGATGGTTTTCCACCTAACTGGGTTATCTGTTTAACTAAGTCCTTTATAATTTCGTCATTTTTTTCTATAGAAACATTGGATAATTTTTCCTTACTCTGTAAATAAGCCTCTAGCTGTTCATCCCTTAAAGCTTCTACTCTTCTAACACCTGAGGCAATTGAAGACTGACTAACAATCTTGAATTCACCAATATCTCCAGTGTTTTTAACATGTGTACCCCCACAAAGTTCTGTAGAAAAATATTTACCCTCCTCATCACCCATTGAAAGAACTCTTACCTCATCGCCATATTTTTCACCAAAGAGAGCTAGAGCACCATTTTCAACAGCTTTTTCAGGTGTCATTAATCTTGTTTTGACATCAGCTTTTTTAAAAATCATGGAATTTACAAGTTTTTCTACTTTATCGATTTCCTCACTTAGAACTGGTTTCATATGACTAAAATCAAATCTTAATCTATTAGGTTCAACTAAAGAACCTTTTTGAGTCACATGATTACCTAACACTCTTCTTAACGACTCGTGTAGCAGATGAGTTGCTGAGTGATATGCACGAGTATTATTTCTTTTTTTAATATTAATTTTTAATTCAACACTATCTTTTAACTTGATTGACCCCTTAATAACCTTTCCATAGTGAACAAATATATCACCAAGTTTTTTTTGAACATCTGTTACTTCAAATTTAAAATTATTTGTAGTAATTTCACCTGTATCACCTACTTGACCACCTGACTCTCCATAAAATGGAGTTTGATTAACAATAATTATTCCTTCATCGTTTTCTTTTAATTCATTAATCTCTTTATTATTTTTTAGCAGTGACAAAACTATTCCCTCTGCTTGATCTGCTTCATAACCTAAAAACTCAGTTGGTTCTAATTTGTCTTTAATTCCAAACCAAATATTTTCTACCACAGCATCACCAGAACCCTTCCAATTTTTTTTAGCAAGCTCTCTACCTTCTTTCATTAAAGATTGAAATTTTTTTTTATCAACCAATAAAGATTTGTTTCTTAAGATATCTTCAGTTAGATCTAGTGGAAACCCATATGTATCATATAGTTTAAAAGCAATTTCACCAGGTAAAATTTTATCTATCTTTATAACCTCATCATCTAAAATTTTTATTCCTCTATCTAAAAGAACTAAAAATTTTTCCTCTTCCATTCTTAAGGTTTCTTTAATTAAAGAATCTGCTCTAACTAGCTCAGAGTAATTGTTGGACATTTCATCTCTTAGTGTTTCAAATAAATTATAAAAAACTGGCTCCTTTGAGCCAAGTAAGTGTGAGTGTCTCATGCCTCTCCTCATAATTCTTCTAAGTACATAACCCCTTCCTTCATTAGAAGGCAATACTCCCTCAGCTATTAAAAAAGCACTAGCTCTTAAATGATCTGCTATAACTCTGAAGCTTGATTGGTTGGATTGATTTGGTTTTTTTTTAACTATCTCTGCAATAGAACTAATTAGTTTTTTAAAATGATCTGTTTCATAGTTATCATGTGTTCCCTGAAGTAAAGCTGCAGTTCTCTCTAAACCCATTCCTGTATCGACTGATGGTTTTGGAAGATCTATTCTTTTACCTTTGGTTATTTGCTCATATTGCATGAAAACTAAATTCCATATTTCAATAAATCGATCTCCATCTTCATCTTTAGTTCCTGGCAGTCCACCTTTTAGATGTTCTCCATGATCATAAAATATCTCAGAACAAGGCCCACATGGTCCAGTTTCTCCCATTGACCAAAAATTGTCTGAAGTAGCTATTCTTATTATTCGATCATCACTAAGGCCTGCTATTTTCTTCCATAAATTAAAAGCTTCATCATCCTCATGATAAACCGTTACATAGAGACGATTTTTATCTATACCAAAGTCTTTGGTAATTAAATTCCATGCATAATTAATTGCTTCTTCTTTAAAATAATCTCCAAAAGAAAAGTTTCCCAACATCTCAAAGAAAGTGTGGTGTCTTGGAGTATATCCTACATTTTCAAGATCATTGTGTTTTCCACCTGCTCTAACACACTTCTGTGAAGTAGTAGCTCTTTGGTAGTCTCTCTTTTCCAGTCCCGTGAAGACATTTTTAAATTGAACCATACCTGAGTTTGCAAACATCAAAGTAGGGTCGTTATTGGGAACTAAATTGCTAGATTCAATAATCCTGTGATCATTCTTCTCAAAATATTTTAAGAAAGTATTTCTTATTTCATTTAGAGATTTGTCAGCCATATTTTTTAAAATACAGCTTTTTTATTCTATGTCTAGGTGTCTATAGGGGGAAAGGGGAAAAAGGCGCTTAATTTAAGCGCCTTTTATAATTAAAGATGACCTATTAATTAATTTTTTTTTGGAGGCGTTACTACCTCTTTATTTGCTGTTTCTAGAACTTCTACTTGATCCTTTACAGCTTTTTCTGCTGTTTCCAGATCTTCTACTTGATCCTTTGCAGCTTTTTCTGGATCAAGTGGATTTCCTTCAATTTTTTTAGATATTACTCCTGCTTTTTCTCTTATTGACATCTCTATTTCTGCAGCAATTTTTGGATTTTCCTCTAAATAAATTTTAGCATTTTCTCTACCCTGTCCAATTTTTTCACCTTTATATGCATACCATGCACCAGCTTTTTCAACTATCCCAGCTTTTGCTCCAAGGTCAACTAGTTCACCAACTTTACTGATACCTTTTCCATACATAAGATCAAATTCCACAACTTTAAATGGTGGGGCAACTTTATTTTTGACTACCTTAACTCTTGTTGAGTTACCAATAATCTCATCACCATTTTTAATAGCACCAATTCGTCTGATATCCATTCTTACAGATGAATAAAATTTAAGAGCATTTCCGCCCGAAGTAGTTTCGGGACTTCCAAACATTACTCCAATTTTCATTCTTATTTGATTGATAAAAATCATCATAGTATTTGTGCTTGAAATTGAGCCTGTTAATTTTCTCAAAGCCTGACTCATTAATCTTGATTGAAGACCAACGTGATGATCTCCCATTTCTCCTTCAATTTCTGCTCTAGGAGTCAATGCCGCCACTGAATCAACAACAATTACAGAAATTGATCCTGATTTAACTAATGTATCAGCTATCTCTAAAGCTTGTTCACCTGTGTCTGGCTGTGAAATTAATAATTCCTCAGTGTCTACACCAAGTTTTTTTGCATAAACTGGATCTAAAGCATGTTCGGCATCTATAAATGCACATATTCCACCAGCTTTTTGAGCTTCTGCAACTACTTGTAAAGCTAAGGTTGTTTTTCCAGATGACTCCGGTCCATATACCTCAACAACTCTTCCTTTTGGTAACCCACCTATCCCAAGTGCTAAGTCTAAGCTCAAAGAGCCTGTTGATACTGACTCAATGTCCATTGCTCTTCTTTGGCCAAGTTTCATTACAGAACCTTTTCCAAAATTATCAGTAATTTGTGCTATTGCAGCATCTAGTGCTTTATTTTTTTCGCTACCTTCTACTTGTTGTGCTTTTGTAGTTTTAACTACTTTTAAGTTGTTTTTAGCCATTTTTTGCCTTTTTTATTAATTATTTTATCACTCGAATCGTATCTTAAATGTACACATTTTGTTCTTATTAGCAATAGATTTATTTTTTAGTCAAAAAACTTAGTAATTACTTCAGTTTTAGATACTGGCTATTTAAAAGACCTACAGCTTTCAATAAATTATATTGTGCTAAAAGATAATTTCTTTCAGAAGTTGCTAAGGACATTTGAGCTGAGAGTAATATAGAGTTTGACTGAATAACATCAAGCGTTGTCCTGGAACCTCTTTCATATTCTGCGGCAATTCCTTCATTGGCAATTTTTGCTGCTCTTACTTGAGATTTCACAGAATTTAAAAAACCTTTAGAAGACTCTAGGCTTGACCAAGCACTTGCAACATTGGTTTCGATAGTTTTAACTGTATCATCTAACAATAATCTTTCTCTGGTAGTTAAATTAAGGTTTTTTCTAATAATAGATCTTGTTTTACCACCCGCATAAAAAGGCCAACTAACTGATGCTTTTAAAATATCTTTTTCTCTTTCATTGATTGTTGAGCTCACATCATCAGTATAAGATCTTTCTAAAGATAAAGATGCTTTTGGTTTTAGATCTGACTTTGAAATTGCTAAATCTTTTTTTGACTGAACTAAATCAAATTGTGCAATTTTAATATCAGGATTATTTTTTTTCGATAAATTGATTGCTTCACTTAATGTTGCTGGAATACTTACAATTGCATCTAAGCTTTTTTTAAGTTGATTTGGATCTGCTACTTTTCCAATTATATTTTCATAAGTTAGTTTGCTAATTAATAAATCACTTTTAGCCTGCGTAAATTGAGCTTTAGCTCCTGCAAGTGAAGATTCTGATTGTGCTAGATCAGTTATTGTAATTTGTCCCCGGTTTAATCTGATCTTATCATTTTCAACCTGACGATTTAAAAGATTAAAATTTTTTATATTAATATCAAGTTTTTCTCTTGCTAAAATTAAATTTGAATAAGCATCAATTGTACTATGAAGTATCTCTTGTTCTTTTTTAACTAACTTTACTTTTGCTAAATCTAATCCTGAAATACTTTTTTCAAGTAATAAACCTCTACCAAAATCTAAAATTGTTTGCTCTAGTTTTATTGAGGTAGTAAATGGGTCTACATCACTTATTGCTACATTACTATCACTTTGGTTTGTAAGTTTATTTGTATCTTCTCTACTTTTTGACCCACTCAAAGTAAGTGAGGGCTTGTAACCTGCTTTAGAAATATTTATATCTTCCTCTGAGGCTTTTAAATTTTCCCTTTCAGCATTTAACTGGATATTATTTTGATAAGTTTGGTTTAAAGCATCATATAAAGTAACAGCTATAGCATTGCTAAAGCTAAATAATGTTAAACTAATTAGTATTAATATTTTTTTCATTTTATTTTATATACCGCAGATTCAATCTGATGGTTACTGTTTAAATTTAAAATAATAGATGCGTATTTAGGCATTTTTTTGAACATATTTTCTGTAACTCTCTGATAAGTCTGCATAAAACTATTAACATCATCCTTGCTCATTATTTTATGGTTTGATAATTTTCTTGTTTTAAGCCAAAGCTTGTTTTCTTGTTTCAGTCTCCATTTTTGAAGCAAACTAAAGTTTTTTGCTTTTAAATAAATCATACAATTCAATTGTGAATATAACTCTTTATATTTTGTCTTTAATTGTTTGTTAACATATTTTCTCCAAGTAAATTTTTGATCATTAGCTTTTTCTAGAGAATTGACAGATTTTTTAAGAGTTTTATTCAATTCTGCCTTAGCTCCCACACACCAACCTTCAAATATTATTACATCGGGCTTTTCCTTGATCTTGTACCAATTCTTCTTAGAAAACCTGTCATCTATTGCTTTGTTAAAATTTGGTAATTCAATCTTTTTAAAATTTTTACTCTTTGCCTCCTTAAAAAATTTTAATATCATTTGAACGTCGTGTGTTCCTGGCACTCCTCTTGTAGCAAGCATTGGGTGAATTTTTTTTGATAAATTTAATCTTTCTTCTCTGGTTTTATAAAAATCATCAATTGAAATTTTAAATACTTTAAGCTTAAAATATTTTTCTAATATTATCTTTATAATTGAACTGATGGTAGTTTTGCCAGTTCCTTGACCACCAGCCAAACCAACAAAGTAAGGTTTTTTTTTATTAGCTTTTTTTACAATCCAAAAACACATTGGAATCAAAAAAGCTTTGAGCATTTTATCTTTATTACTAAACTTTTCCTTGGATGTTTCTTGTGCTCTAATAAATTTAAAGCATTTTTTTTTTACTTTATTAAAACAAACATTAACTAAACTCATAGAGAAATTATTTTTTTTGATCTAGGGGATGATTGTTTCCGTCAATTAATGTAAAATCTTTAACATCAAAAGTATTTATTTCATCCACACAACCCAAATTAAATCCTGTCATAGCTGGATTGCTTCTTGGATTGTGATGAGTATAAATTCCACAATTAGAGCAGAAATAATGTTTTGCAACTTTTGAATGAAATTGATAAAGTTTTAGTTTATCTTCACCTTTTATTATTTTAAAATCTTCATTTTTAACCATGGACATAATTGCTCCTTTTCTTTTACAAATAGAACAATTACATTTTACGATCTTTTCTAAGTCTCCATCTAAATTAATTTCAGCATCAACTTCTCCACAATGACATTTTAGTTTTTTCATTTATATCTCTCCTTTAATTCTTTATTTATATCTATTTCGAGTTTCTTCATTAATCTTATTTCCATATTCCCTTATTTTCACTGTCTCAATAGATTCTGTTTCTTGTTTAGTGTTTTTCTTTCTTTGATAGGAATAAAAAATTAGCATTACGATTGATAAGCTAACAATGATGACTGTTAATATAATTTGCCAACCATTCTCAAGCCCTATTTCTCCAGCTTCAGTTATCATCACTAACGTAAATTCTTCTTTTGTGTTGGTAGCCATTTAATTTTTACTGCTTTTCTATTTTTTTAATTTGATATTTATAAAGTAAGAAAAATAAGTTTAAATTTAATATGTAATTTAAACTATCTCTGGTTGAAGTTATCCACAAGCATACAAAATGTAGTTTTAATGTTCACGTTTTGATTCACTTTTGATTCACTTATAGACTCAAAATACAACCTCTTGCGTGTATTGTATAACTAGGCTATAAAATAGAACAAAACAAGAACATGAAACTAACAATCCCTTACTATCTACACAAAGCTGGTGCTGGTTTTCCATCCCCCGCCACTGATTATATCGAAGAAGATATTGATCTAAATATTCATTTAATAAAAAATGTTCCAGCTACCTTCATCATTAGAGTTCAGGGTAAATCGATGGTGGATGTTGGGATTAATGATGGAGATTTATTGGTTGTCGATAAAAGTTTAAAACCAAAAAACTTTTCAACAGTGATTGCAAATGTTCATGATGAGCTTGTAGTTAAAAGTTTAGTTCAAGAAAGAGATAAAAAATTTTTAACATCAGGATCTAAAGAGTTTTCTGATAGAATTTTAATTAATGAAGAACAGGATATTTTTATTTGGGGAGTTGTAACTTATGTCATCCATTCTACGTACTAGAAAAATAGCGTTAGTTGATTGTAATTCTTTTTATGTTTCTTGTGAAAGATTATTCAACCCTAAATAAGAAGAAAACCTGTTGTTGTTCTGTCTAACAATGATGGTTGTATCATTTCAAGATCCAATGAAGCAAAAGCTTTAGGAATTAAAATGGGTGAACCATATTTTAAAGCAAAAAATATTATTATTAGAAATAAAGTAGAAGTTTTCTCATCTAACTATTCTTTGTATGGTGATCTTTCTAGAAGAGTAATGCGTGTTCTTAAAAGATTTAATTCAGATATGGAAATTTATTCTATTGATGAAGCATTTTTAGATTTATCAAATTTTCCAGATCAAGATGTGGAAAAAATTGGAAAAGAAATTAGAGAAACAATTTTACAGTGGATTGGCATTCCAACTAGTATTGGAATTGCCAAAACAAAAACTTTGAGTAAAATTGCAAATCAAATTGCAAAGAAAAAACAATCAGGTATTACCAATTTAATTGGAATAGAAAACTTAGATCCTGTACTTGAAAAAATTGAAATTAATGATGTGTGGGGTGTTGGTAAACAGCTAACTAAGTTTTATCAAAAACATGGAATTTATAATGCTAAGCAACTTAAGAATAAATCTAACAGTTGGATTAAAAAATCTTCTAATGTTTTGAGCTCAAGAACTGCAATGGAACTTAAAGGTATTCCTTGTATCAATTTAGAAACAACTACTGCAAAAAGAAAAAGTTGTGTTGTTTCAAGATCATTTGGCAAAAGAGTGGAAAAATTTCAAGAATTAAAAGAAGCAGTTGCAAATTATTGTTTAAATGCATCTGAAAAAGTTAGATCAGAGTCATTAGTTGCAAAAGCAATTACAGTATTCATTAGAACTAGCCCCTTTCAGAGAAATTTTGGATACTACTCAAATGCAAAGACTATCGATTTTCCAATTGCAACAAACAATAGTATTGAGGTAGTTAAAACTGCAGTTACAATACTTGAGAGTATATTTAAAAATGGTTATCAGTATCAAAAAGCAGGAGTTATGCTCACAGGACTTTCAAATGCTAATGATAAAACTAATCTGTTTTCATCTGAAAAAGATGAAAAAATAAGCAATTTAATGAGGTCTATTGATAATACCAATCATCGATATGGAAGATCTACCTTGAGCATTGCAAGTGCTGGTGTTCAAAAGAAATGGAATATGAGAAGAGATCACTCTTCTAAGATAGATACTGCTGATTTTTTTAGCTTACCCACCATTAGGGCTATTTAACTTTTTCTATATTATTTATATTTTTTAAGCAATTATCAAGCTCATTGATATTTTCTCTTAAAGCTAAAGTAGAAATCGAATAAATCATTACTAATAACAAAACTAAAGGTAAGGATGTTACTATAGATGCATTGCTTTTAATTAATAGAATATAAAAAATTACAAATAAAGCTGAGCGGATTAAAACAGTTTTTCGAAAAACACTAATTATAGATAGAGAATGTTTTAATAAATTAAAAAAACTCATCTTTGATGGCCCAAAATATCTAACTCCTCGAATAGAGGGTACTGATATAAAATTCTTCTCAATTTTTTTAAGAGAGGCAGAAAAACTATTCCAAGTCGCTTTTTCATTTAACATCTTTTCTATTGTTAATTTTGATAAACAGGTAAAATTACCAAATTTTATAGATTGACCGGTAAATACTAAGGTTAAAATTTTGTGTACTTGATAACAAAGTTTGAAAAATAGACTTTCTGATCTCTTGGTTCTTTCTCCAACTATAGTTTGGTCTTCTGGTTGTTCTGCAAGTTGTATAAAATTTTTAATTTCTTCTGGTCTGTCTTCTCCATCTCCATCCATAGGTATTACATAGTCAAACTCTTTCTTTTCAAAAATATATTTAAATCCAGAGGCAATACATCTTGCATGACCTCTGTTTTCTTTCATATTAATTATTTCAATAGATTCAATATTTTCAGTGTTTGGATAATTATCTATTATTTGTTGAGATGAGGCGTCATTAACAACAATTATAGATACTTTAGAATTAAAATCTTTTATTTCTAAGTTAATGTTTTCAATTAACTTAGTTAAAGACTCTCTGTCATTATAAATTGGAATTAAAATTATGTATTTTTTCATAGTTATTTTGAACCAACACATATGCTATCAAAACACATGTAATCTTTCAATTCATCAAGTTTTTCTCTCTCAACAAAACCTTTCCAAATAGGCCTTGATTTAAGGTGATATGATAAATTTCCAGCATTCCACTCATTTCCATAAACAACATTTATTATTGAATTAAATTGCTGATCCCAAACATATTGAGTTTTAGCAGCAATTTCTTTACCTGGATAATCAGTTCTCTTATCATTTTTTACAATTGAGACGTATGAATAAAGAATAGGTGATAGAAAGAATAAAAATAAAAATCCAAAAACAAATGGTTTCAATTTCTTAATATTTATTTGAGCTTGAAATAAATAAACAAAAAAAGTTCCAAAAAATAAATAAAATGGCGTCATCCACATAGTTCTAATTTTAGAACCAGTAATAACTGATGTTAGAAAAATGAGAAAGATTGGTAAAATATTTATAGCAAATAAAAAAAGAAGTTTTTTATCATTAAAATCAAATTTAAATTTGATTTTTTTAACTAATAACCAAACTAAAATTAAAAAAGGAATTAATAGACCAATTTGTTTCAATAAAAAAATTAATGGAAATTTAGCATGATCTATTAAGCTAGATTGTTCTAATCCAGTTCTAGCAAGTCCATAAGTTATAGTTATAAATTCATTATTATTAAGCCAAATCAAATGAGGCACTAAAGCAATAAGAAATACTTCTAACGTTATTAAATATTTAAAATCAAATTTTCTATCTTTCTTTATAAAAATTAAATAGATAAATAAAAGATCAATTGAAACTAAGAGATAAATAAATAAATATTTAGACAAAAATCCAATTGCTGCAAACAAACCAATCAAAAAACAATCAGTAAATTTTACTTCTCTACTATCATAAATTTTCCATGAAAAATAAACAGTTAGTGACCAAAATGGTAGTTGGCAAATATTTACATTAAATTCTGGGGTGGTAAAATTATAAAAATAAATAGCCTCAATTAATAAAACTGAAATTAAGCCTAATAAATTATTATTAAAAAATTCTTTAGAGAATTTAAATACATAATAAAAAGAAATAATAACAAAAATTTGACTAAGAAAATAATAGGCCCAATCCTGAGAACTAAAAATTTGAAAAAAAGCCTCTGAAAAAAAAGCACTCATTGGAGGATGTTTATTAAAACCCCAATCAAAATTGCTTCCCCATGCTAATGCCTCAATGGTATCTAATGGTAAATTTTGATTAGTTAAGGATGGAACTAAAGTCCAAAATATAAGATGAGCTAGAGCAAAAATAAAAAAAATATTATTTATATTTCTAGTATTATTGGTCATTTACAAATATTTATAACAATTCAGCTTACTTGACACTCATAATTTGCTGAATATACTGCGAAAATTCAAATTTTAACTATGCCAAAGACTACAAAAGCTAAAAAAAAAGTTTCAAAGCCTAAAACTAAACCGGCAAGTAAACTGAAGGTTGTTGCTAAAACAGCAAGTAAACTGAAGATTGTTGCTAAAACGCCTATTAAAATTTCTAAAGCTTATCTTCCAAAAGATGCAGAAAAATATATGTGTGAAAAACATAGGGTTTTTTTTAGAATAAGACTTACTGAATGGAAAAAAGAATTAGTTAAGGCAAATAATGAGGCACTTTACAATGGTAGCATGGATGACAATAGCGCTTCTGCCGATGTTGTAGATCAGGCAAGCTCATATACAGATAAAAATGTTGAAATGAAAGCTATCAATAGACAAATAAAATTAATTTCTGAAATTGAAAAAGCATTACTTAGAATTAAAGATGATACATTTGGTTATTGTTTAGATACTGCGGAGCCAATTGGATTAAAAAGATTAATGGCTAGACCTATAGCAAAATACACAATTGCTGCCCAAGAAAAACATGAAAAGAATGAGAAAGTTTATGCTGATGATTAAGCAATAAAATGAAAAAAATAAATTCTAAAAAAAATTCAATTTCATTTCTTTTTGCCAAGAAACATATATATATTTACTATCCTATTATTTGGGTAGTTCTGTTATTATATTTATTTATCAAATGAACAAAAAATTATTATTAATTATAATTATAGTTTTAGCTATAGAATTATCAGGAAATGGTATTTTAAGCTCTTTATATAAATTTATGAATTAAAAATTAAGACTAAGGTTGAGGAGGAAGCTCATCTTTATTCATAAATTGATATCCTCTTACTACCGCTTCTCTTTTAGAAATATTAACATACCATTGTAATAAATTTTTATAACCCTTAAGTCCAATATCATGCCACTCATGTCTTGCAATCCAAGGCCAAGTTGCGATATCTGCAATCGTATATTCATTTCCAGCTAAATATTTTGATGAAGATAATCTTTCATCTAACTCACCATAAATTCTTTTAGCAATTTTAAAAAACCTTTCTTCTCCAAATTGGCTTTTACCTGGATTATAATGATGGAACTGATGATGCTGCCCAAGCATTGGTCCAATCGTTCCCATCTGTGCCATCAACCATTGGTTTATAGTATTGCGTTCTTTAACTTCATAAAATTTATTATATTTTTCTGCCAAATACATAAGGATCGCTCCAGATTCAAATACAGATTCTTTATTATCATGATCTATTATTACGGGTATTTTAGCAAAGGGGCTTATCTTTTTAAAATCGGGTTTAAATTGATCATCTTTTGATAAATCAATTGCTGTTACTTTAAAGTCACAACCTATCTCTTCTAATAATATTGTAATTTTTTTTCCATTTGGAGTATCTGAGGTAAAAAGCTCAATCACTCCTTAACACCAAGTCTATTCTTAACTATTTTTGAAGATGTAGTGAACTCAAATCTATATTTTTCATCTGGTTTTGCATATTTAAAGCATCCTCTAGCTGCAAGGGCACCTTCGTGGAAACCTGAGAGAATTAATTTAAGTTTACCTGGATAGGAACAGATATCTCCAATAGCAAATATTCCTTCTTTATTAGTTTCAAAACTTTCAGTATTAACTGGAATTGTTTTCTTATCCAAGTTTAAACCCCATTCAGCAATAGGTCCTAGTTGCATTATTAATCCAAAAAAACCCAAGACATAATCAGTTTTAATTTCTTTGATGCTTTTATCATCATGTTTAATGTTGATGCTTTCAACTTTTTGACTTCCATGAACAGATTCTAGCTGGTATTTTGTATAAATTTTTATTTTACCTTCTTCTTTTAATTGATTGGCTTTATCAATACTTGCCTGCATTCCTCTAAAATCATCTCTTCTATGAACCAATATAACTTTAGAAGTATTTGATAGCTCAATTGCCCAATCTAAAGCGGAGTCTCCTCCTCCAAAGATACAAACTGTCTTATCTTTAAAGATTGTTTTGTCTCTGATTGAATAAAGTACTTGTTTTTCTGCTAACTTATCGATTTCTTTTGTTGGAAATTTTCTTGGTTCAAAAGACCCCACTCCTGCGGCTATAATTATGCTTGATGACTCAAATTCAGTTCCTTTATTGGTTTTTGTAATCCATTTTTTTTCAACTTTTTTAATTTCTTCTACTCTTTCATTTAAATGAAAATTTGTTTTAAATGCTTTTATTTGTTCAATTAAATTATTGGTTAACTCTTCTCCCGTACATTCAGGAACTGCGGGTATATCGTAAATAGGCTTGTCTGGATAAAGCTCAATACATTGGCCTCCAATTTTATCTAAATTATCAACTACCTCACATTTTAATCCAATTATTCCTAATTGATGAACACAAAATAAACCAACTGGTCCCGCACCTATTATTAAAGTATCTGTTTTAATCATTTAACCTTGCTTTGATGGAAGGCTA
>Ga0114997_10001159_pt1 | contig 22048 bp, 25 predicted proteins | sample ArcticOcean_MG_C_2_FD_87045 | JGI IMG/M metagenome (GOLD analysis project Ga0114997, IMG submission 87045) | Marine microbial communities from western Arctic Ocean - ArcticOcean_MG_CB4_136 | ecosystem: Environmental > Aquatic > Marine > Oceanic | place: Arctic Ocean: Canada Basin | collected...
TACACGAGAGAAGAGGGCGATCGAGGAGGCACCGAGGCCGTAGGCCGTGAGGATTTCGAAGGCACCGTCGAACGCGAACCACTCGACTACAGCCAAGTAGGTGAGCATCAAGCCGCCGAGCGCAAGGCCGGCAACGGTGAAGCCCATGACCGCGCCGCCGCGGAACGCAACGGGGAGAGCCGCTCCTGGGCCGTCCTTTGCTGCTTCGGTCGTACGAGCGTTGGCCATGGTGGCTACGGTCATGCCGATGTAGCCGGCGAGAGCCGAAAGGAATGCGCCGAGCAGGTAGCTGATCGATGCGAGCGGATCGATGACGACCGCCAGAAGGATCATCATGGCGACCACGAAGAACGACACCCAGGTGTACTCCTTCTTCAGGAACGCCTTGGCGCCCCTCTGGATCTCCTCCATGAGGAAGACCATGCGGTCGTTACCGGGAGAGGCCTTCTCCACGGACTTGTAATAGAAACCGGCTACTGCGAGCCCGGCTAATGCCGAGATCAATGCCAGATAAGGAACGGCGCTCACGAAATCTCCTGTTCGTTGCCTCGTAGAACGACCGCCCGTGATTGGGCGGCCGCGTCAAAAGACCGGGTCACGCTATCGAAAATCGTGCCGCGACGCCCAGTCGACCACCTTTTCTGCTATCTGGCGCGCATGGTCGCGGGTTGAGAAGAGGTGATCGGCTCCGGGAATGGTGTGCAGATCCCCATTCCCGGCGGTCGCGAGCGCTTTGGTTTGGTGGCGATCGACCACCTCGTCATCGCCAGCCTCGACCACCAGGAAGGGCCGATGGCGAGCACCAGGCCGGCGAAGTCGAAAGCGTCTGCGATTCGCTCAGAGTTGATCTCACAAATGGTGGGCGTCTGCGGCACTCTCCGTCGGAATTTCGTGACGGTCTCGTAACGAACGACCTCCCGCCCTACGTCGTCGTAGGCGCAGCGCCGACGGGAGAGCAACAGCAACGTTACCTGGAGGTACTAAATGCTTTCGATCGGAAGATCGCTTCAGGCCACTCCCGTCGCCAATGGCGGGTGGGCAGAACTGCTGGACGCCGAAGAACGTCATGTCTCGAGCCAAGGGTTCGGTGCTGGCATCCTTGTCATCAACTATGGCGGCAAACTTCTTCGCCACATCGACGATGACACCCGGGCGCTCACCGACGCTGCCGTTCTCGCCATTATCGACCGCCATCTTGGGTGGACGGATCGCACAGAACTCATCGCCGCCGGACGCCACGGTGTTCTAGCGGTGCCGATTGACGACGCGTTGAGCTTGTCTCGTCGTGCCCGCGAGTTGCACCGCGACCTTCGTGCGTGCGGGCTCGACACGCCACTCGCTCGTCGAGCGTCTCGCTAACGCACAATCGATGCTGGGCGGCCACACTGTGGGTGTGGATCACCGCTCGGCACGTGCCCTCCTCGGCCTCGGCAACGATGTCGATCACCAGGCCATTCGCGACGCCCACCGGCAGCTGATTCGTTCGGCGCACCCTGACGTAGGTGGTTCGACGGCTGCGGCTGCCGAGCTGAACCAGGCGTTGCACCTATTGTTGCACGTGCCGGAGCCGGCCTCCCCGCCTTCCGCGCCGCCCGCTGCATCGGCCGCGCCGATGGCAGCGGCCGGCGAGCGTCCCGACGACGTTGACCGCTATTTCGTGCTCGACGATCCGCCGGACGATCTCCTCGTTCGGTTGATGGATGCCGGCCACTCGATTGGTGAAGTGGTCTTTGTCGACCCGCACGCCGGTCTGCTCGAAATCGTCGTCGGCGAGGCGCCCGCGGTTGGGCAACTGGCCGTGACGGTTGGCGACGCCGGAGCAGGTGGCACGCCGGTGAGCTTCACGCTTGATGCCCTCGGCATCACGCCCGCGCCACCGATCAGTGATGTGGTGAATGCGCTGATGGCCGAACTCAACGCCCGACGGTAAGCACCGTTCGGATCCCGTCGGCCGCGTTGAGCCGGGAGATCCCCTCGTTCACGTCTTCCAGGTCGAGCCGATGACTGATCATGGTGCTGAGATCGAGCCGACCAGAGCGCCAGAGGTCGAGCAGCATTGGGATATCACGATCGGGCCAGCAATGGCCTAGCAAGCTTCCAAGGAGTCGCTTCTGCAGTGTCATGAACAACACTGCCGCGTCGATGGTCACCGACTCTTCGATGGGCGAGGCGCCCACCATGATGGTCGTGCCACCGACGCGGGTGGATTTGATGCCTTGCTCGACGAGGGCTGCCTTTCCGGCGGCCTCGAATGCATAGTCGACGCCACTCCCCCGGGTCGCGTCGGCGACCGCGGCCGCAAGGTCGTCGCTGGTCGGGTCTATGAGATGGGTTGCACCGAACGCGGAGGCGATCTCTCTACGAGATTCCACCGGGTCGGAGACGATGATCGAGCTTGCCCCGGCGATCTGCGCGCCCTGCACGATCGCCTGTCCAATTCCGCCGAGCCCCATGACGAGGACGGTCGAGCCGCGCTCGACCGCGGCCGTGTTGAACACCGCTCCGACACCGGTCTGCATGGCGCACCCGATGACACACGCGATGTCGAGGGGGATGTCGGGATCGATCTTCACCGCACCCGATGCCGACACCACGGTTTGTTCGGCGAAGCCACCGACTCCAAGACCACGGAAGACGGGCGCACCATTTCGACTTAACGGCGTCGAACCGTCGGGGCGCGAGTTCTGTGCGAACGACAACGCGTCGGGGCAGGCCGTCGCCTCATGCCGGGCACACGCCGGGCAATGCCCACAGGGTGCCAACGGGGTGAGCATTACATGGTCGCCGACGGCGAGATGGGTGACCCCGGGACCGACCGCTTCGACGACGCCCGCGGCCTCGTGGCCAAGCACGGTCGGGATGGCATGGCCGCTTTCCTGCACGGTCACGTCGCTGTGGCAGATACCGCAATTCTTAACGCCCACGAGTACCTCGCCCGATCTCGGGTCTTCGACCTGGAGATCGGTGAGAATCTCGAGCGGGGCGTTGGGGGTGGTGAGGACGGCGGCGCGCATACAGCGCAAGTTAGCGGCGGTAGCTCGGGTCGTCAGGTCCGGCTTGGCCTCGCTTGAGCTCGGGGCTCACCGCAAACCAGGCCGACTCGTCTTCGACGCGAGACCAGTCGGTGATCGCGAGCCGTTCCCGAATCCGCCAACCGGACGCATCGCGGACGAGGTGGTCGACATATCGAAAGCCGGTCGTGAGGTTCTGTCGCTCCGCGCCTCCGGCGCGGCGATGGGTGGCAACGCCGTAGGACTCGACGTGGCAGAGGTCGGCGCCTTCGAAGTTGTAGCTCGACTGGCCGAGGAAGTGGAAGGTCGATTCGTACTGGTCCAACAAGGCGAAACACCAGTCGAGAAACTCCGCGATCGGTCGCGGCCCGGTGCCGTGGTCATCCGTTGCGTGCGGGGTAAAGCACGACGCCACGAGCGCCCGGTCTCGGCGGTCGATCCCGCGGCAGTAACTGGCCAGGGTGTCGCGGATGCCCTCACGCGCGGTTGCCGCCGTGGTCATCGTTTCGCTCCGGTTGTCGGTCCCAGCTGGGAGATCACGCGGGCCGCGATCCGATGTCCAGCGTGGGTCGCCGCAACTGGCTCGGCGTCGTTTAGTCGGGAGCGCAGGAACCCCGCAACAAAGCCGTCGCCCGCACCGGTGAGATCTCGAATCGTTTCCACCGGCGGGACCTCGACCGACTGTGCACCGTTCGCGTCGATGACGAGCGTGGGGCGAGCACCGTTGGTGACCACGGTGACGATTGCCCCGGGGACGCCCTCCCGGGCCCCAAGGCCCAGCGCCGCGTGTTCCGTTCGATTGAGAATGACGTGGGCGGGTTGCAACGCGCGGGCGAGTTCGCGGACCGCTTCGTCGCCGAGTCCCTCAAGGTCAGACAGGGTCGGCCCCGCGATCGTCACCGGGACTCGGCGATCGGCCGCCTCACCCAGCAGCCGATCAACTGCGCTGGCGAAGGGATCCTCGGTAAACGCGCTCGCCGACAAGAACAGATGTGTTGCGTCAGCAAGACAGTCGGAATCGAGCACCGCGAGGCGCACGGATGAGCCGCGATCGATCATCCGGCTCCGCCCGCCCTTCCCAATCATGGTGACGACGACGCCGGTCACCCCCGCGTGTTCGACGAGTGTTTCAACTCCCCGATCCCGTAGATCGGCGATCAGCGTATGGCCGATGGGGTCGTCGCCGACCTGGCCGACAAAGCGGGGCGACGCGCCAAGCTCAGCGTCGATGGCGGCAACATTGGCGGCACTCCCGCCGCGCACCCGCAGACTGCGGACGCTGATGTCGCTCCCGCGCACGGGATCGCCCGGAAGCCGGACGAGCACCTCTTCAAGAAGATCACCCACGCTCACAAGCACGGAGGCAATCTAGTACTGCCTCAGTCTTTGCTCGCACGCTCGACCGGCAAGACGATCTCGAAGCCGTGGTCGTTCCCCCCTTCGTGACGCCGCGTCAGCCTCTCGTGGGAAGTCACACAGGAAGGAAAAGCTCTGGATCCTTCGGCACGCCGTTGACGCGTGTCTCAAAGTGGAGGTGGGGTCCGGTGCTCCATCCGGTCGAACCGACGAGCCCGATCACTTCACCGGTATCGACCCATTCGCCCACGCTGGTCTCGAATCCGCTGAGATGGGCGTAGAGCGTGGCCACGTTTCCTTCGTGCTGGATAACGACCGCGTTCCCGTAGCCGCCCTTCACCCCGGCAAAGATCACTCGGCCTTCCTTCGACGCCCAAACGGCCTGACCACTCGGTGCGCCCATGTCGACCCCGGAGTGCATACGGGTGGAGCCAAAGATCGGATGAACGCGAAGACCGAACTTCGAACCCACCTGAGCGTTTGTCGGAATGATGAAACCCTCGACCGAGGCGGCGCCGACGTCGCCCGGCGGGAATCCCAGCTCCTCCGCCTGCTTATCGCGGATGAGCTCGGTGAGTTCTTCGGCCTCAACGGCTCGTTGCGAGGCTTCGACCTCCCACTGGACAATTCGCGACTGGAGCTCGGCTTGGACCTGCGCCTGCACGGCCTGCCGTTCCTCGAGCTCCACGAGTTCGGTCGCGAGTTCGTCGGCAAGCGCGCTGGCTTCTACACGAGCGTCTTCACCGGCCCGAAGATGCGCTTCTCGGTCTGCTTGGTAAGTGCGGAGATCGTCGAGGAAGTCCCGATCGTTACCTGCGGCAAAGTCAATGAGCGCCAGACGAATCGCGGTGTTGTTCAGATCATTGGATGTGAGCCAGGGTTCGAATCGTCGCGTGGTACCGACGAAAGCGTCCACCGCTCGCTCCTCGATTTCGGCCTTCGTTTGGTTGAGCGCGGCCGCTGCATCGGCCGCGGCGGTCTCGCGCGAGCTCACTTCTGCCTCAGCGGCGTTGAGCTTTTGTCGTGCCGACTGGACCTCGGCGAGCTGTTGGTCGACGCCGGCTTGGATCTGCGCCACGATCGTGCCGATCCGCTCATCTTCGAGTTCGAGAAGCTCGAGCTGGGCTAACGCATCGGCCGCTGCGTCGCGAACTTCCTCTCGTTCGCGACGAATATCGCCGATCGTTTCGTCCTCGTCCTGTGCCGCGGCGGGGCCCACAAGCGCCACGGTGAGAAGCGCGAGGAGCAGCGCACTTGGTCGCCTGGGACGGAGGGCGAAGGGAGAAGAAAAACGTCTTGGCATGAGTTCGGATCCACCGGCCCACGCGGTAGAGGAACCCTAGGGTACCTGTCACACGGGAACCAACTGGGCACCGTGTGACACATGCATTGCGCGGGCGGGGCGGAACTGGGCGCCCACCGTGGTCAACTATGCAGATGTCAGGTGCCCAGAGCGATCCCCGGTCGTTCCATGTCCCGGCCGCGGATTCGGCTCCGCCGCTTCCGACCCCGCCCATCCGATCGCCGCTAGCTCGGAAGAAGCACCGTCGCTGGCCATGGATGCTTGGCGTTCTGCTGCTTGTTGCGCTGCTCCCGCTCTACACGTTTGCGTCGGCTTGGTGGACGTGGGGCGGCGTTGAGCGGGTCGACCTGAGCGCCACGCTGATGGGGAGCCAGACCGCGACTAACTACCTCGTTGTGGGAACCGACTCGCGAGAAGGCGTCGCCATCGAAACCGAGAATGCCGGAGTCATCTTTGGTGTTGAGGGCGAGCGCACCGACACAATCGCTGTGCTTCGCGTCGACGGCGAAGAGGTCAGCTTGCTCGCTATTCCTCGCGACCTTTACGTCAACGTGAACGGCTCACCCAGTCGAATCAATGCAGCCTTCGCTCGCGGCGGGCCGGAACTCCTTGTCCAGACCGTACAAAACGAGATTGGCATTGGGATCGATCACTATCTCGAGATGGACTTCGCGGGCTTTCTCTCGCTGGTGGATTCGTTGGGCGGCGTCACCGTGAACTTCCCGTATCCCGCTCGCGATCCGAAGTCGGGCCTGAATATCGCCGAAGCCGGGCCGCAGGTGCTCGACGCCGGGCAGGCGCTGGCCTACGTCCGGTCCCGGAGCTACACCGAGATCATCGATGGTGTCGACCAGCGCGATCCCACAGCCGACCTTGGTCGAGTGCAACGGCAACAGAAGTTTCTTGCCGCCGTCTTTGCCGAGCTCGGCAACACCCGGAACCCGTTCACCCTGCTTGGGGCGCTCGATGGCGTGGCCAGCAATGTTCGGGTGGACGAGTCTCTCGGACTGTCCACGGTGATATCGCTTGGCCTGACAATCCGCGGCGCGGACCCAGCCACCGCGACTCTCCCGACCACTCGATTCTTCACACCGGGCGGCGCTGATGTTCTGTTGCTCGACGAACCCGCCGCGGCGCCGCTGATCGACCAGTTCCGCTAGTGCTTCAGATCGCGTAGACGCCGTCGAGTGCCACAAGCCCGGCGACGCCGACTCCGGCGAGGCCGACGGTGCTGGTGTAGAGACGGGCCCGGGCAAGCGGCGCGACGGCAAGCAGCAACACTGCGACAACAAGAGCCGGAATCAAGCCGACGAGGGCGACACCGATGCCGCGGTTCTCCGACGCCGCGATGGCGAGCAAGGCGACCGCGGGACTGAACATGATCGGGAACGCCAAGGGGATTGCTCCATGGGCCGCGCCGGTGAGGCCGGGTTCGGCCGAGGGCGGTCGGGCGATGGCGTCCTTGAGCGCGACGGCGAGAACGGCGATACCGGCGGCGATGCGGGCCGACGATCCTGTGACTTCGACGAGATCAAGGATGGGCGACGCGATTAACGCGGCCAGCAGAGCGGCCGCAACAAACGTTGCGGCGAAGACGGCGAGCACCTTGTTGGCCGGCGGTTCCGTCGTGGCAGCGGCGACCCGGAAGGGGTTTGCGGCTGCGAGGTAGGCAAGGACAAGAAGAGTGAGAGTCATGAGTTTTTTCCGAACGCGGACGGCGTGGCTCGCACTTCGCGAAGGAGGAGGAGCGCGCTGAGCGCATGTTGTTGGTCGTCCATCTGGGTGTCGCCGAGGCGGAACCAGGCGCCGATGCTGCGGTGCGGTGTGGATTCTTCGGCGGCATCGCTCGCGGTGATCTGTCGGCCCACGAGGAGGTGAGCGACGCAGTCGGCCCGTTCAGTGAGCACATCGTGATCGCCTGGGCGATCGCCGGAGCGGAGCAGCTGCAGGAGATAATTACCGAGCCCTTCGCCCAGGGTGCCGACCCCAGCGGGCAGGGCAATATTTCCGCGCGTCAGGAGGGTGATCCCGCCCTCACGCTGAGACTCGTAGCGAACCTGCAAACCAAACAGCCCGAGCTGGCGGTCTTGCCACTGCCGCTCTGGCGCGGTCAGGATTGGCGGGTTCGGCCAGCGGTCCATCGTCTCGAAGGCGTAGGCCCCCCAATGGTCAGAGACAGGCGGCCATGGCGTTTCCATCGCATCGCGGTCTTCGACGAGATACCGGCGGATCGCGACGGCGGGAACGTCGTATCCCTCGGCCGGGAATGTGAGGTGGAGGCGGGCGAGGGCCCACATCACTTCGCCGGTGAAGAATGGCGATCGTCGATCGCTGGGGCCATTGTCAACGTGAAGGTCGGCGCTGACGCTTCCGTCAACGTTCACGGCCGCCGCGAGTGTGTGGCCTAAGCCGATGAGGAGTTCGTCGTGGTCGGTGTTGCCGGTCGCAAGACGGCGCTCGTCGAGAGCGGCGACCAGGAGTCCCATCGTCCCGGACTCGACCACTGAGCCGCGGCCGTACGCCGGCCCGAACGATGTGTCGATGAGTCGGTCCTCGACGCGGGTGAAAGCGGCCTCGGCGATTGATCCCGCACCGCTGATGCCGACCCGCTCCGCTTGCCAGAGCGACCAGAGCACACCGGCGTGACGCGTGTCGTTGTAGCCGGGCTCCTCTGCACCGCGCTCCCGGTCGTATCGATAGACGAAGTCGCCGTCGGGCTTGAGATTCGCCCCAAACCAGGCCACGGCTTGCGCAGCCGCGTGGTCGAGGGCTTCGTCGGTCGGCCGCCCGCAGCCTTCGGGATGTACGGCGACCGCAGTGAGCCCGAGCACCAATACCCAACCGGCGAGGGCGCGAAGAAGGCGAACGGTCAGCGGTGGCACGAAGGAAACTTAGCGACAAGGAGTCGAGGAGTTGGTTCTACGATGCCCCCGTGCATCTCGCCGCTCGAAGCCTCGCCGCTGTCATCGCTGCCGCGGTGGTGCTGTCTCCGCTTCTTCGCGAGCCCCGGAACGACACCTATCCCCTTTCGACCTTCCCCATGTTCGCGACGGACCGGGGTGAGGAGCACTACCTCGATACCGCCGTGATGATTGTCGACGACGGCTCGGTGCGGCGCTTATCCCCCGAGCTGATCGCGGGCACTGATGAGCCGGTACTCGCCGCGGTCACGCTCACTCGTGGGATCAGGAGACGTGATGCCGCGGTCATGTGCGAGGAGATCGCCGCCCGGATCGGGGGCTCGGCTGTCGTCGAAGTACGTACCGAACACCACAACGTGATCGACTTCATTGCCGACGACGCGCCGCCCATTGGCATCACGACCCACGCGAGATGTGGCGGCGATGACTAAGGACGTGAGCGCAAGTCGTCCCGCTCGAATCGACGTGCTGCGTCGCCTCGTAGGCGCATATGTCGCGATCTGGAGTGCCGTGAGGGCTCCCCACATCCTCGACACGCTCGACTTTTCTCCGGAGCGGTTCGACGCGGTCGGACCGCTGTGGTTCCTCAACTCCCCGCTCCCGTCCTTCGTGCTCGTGATCGGTGTCCTGGCTACGCCGGTGAGCGCGACGCTGATGACACTCGGGGTTCGGCTCCGAGTCTCCGCTCCGGTCACCGCGATCGGGTTCCTGCTGGTCACGACGTATCGCACGTCCTGGGGGAACCTGTTCCACACGGAGAACCTGGTGGCTCTCCATCTCGTGGTGCTCGCGGTCATGGTGTTCGACGATCGAAGCGACCGGCGTTGGGCCGTCGACGCGATGGCGGTGTTGACCGTCGGCACCTACTTTGTGGCCGGTGTCGCGAAGCTCCGCATCAGCGGCACGGCCTGGTTCGATGGCGACGTTCTCCGAAATCAGATCGCGTTCGACAATGCGCGCAAGGCCGTGCTCGGCGATGTGTCGTCACCCTTCGCGGGCTGGTTGCTGGGCCAGGGATGGCTTCTGGCCCCTGCGGCAATCGTGTCGATCGGTGTCGAGTTGGGCGCACCGCTCGCGCTCCTGCACCGGCGGGTCGCTGGGGTATGGGCGGCGCTGGCGATGGGCTTCCATTTGGCAATTCTGGTTTTCATGGCGATCTTCTTTCCGTACCACGTGCTCGGGATCGGTCTCGCTCCCCTTCTGCCTGTCGAACGACTCGGGACTACGGTCTCCGCATGGACCGCGAGATTCCGACCCGCCTTGAAGAGATCACCGCCGACTGGTTGACTGGATCGCTCCGGTCGAGCGGTGTGATCAACGAGACAACCAGCGTGACCAGTTGCGACGCGAAGATTTTGGGCACGGGTGAGGGCTTCGCCGGAGATCTCGCGCGCCTTTCAGTGACCTACAACGGCGGCGACGGCCCGGCCACGATGGTGGCCAAGGTGCCGACGTCGATCGACGACAATCGCAGCGGTAGCGAGATGCTCGGCGTCTACGAGCGCGAGATTCGGATGTACGAACACGTCATCCCTGGACTTGGGGTACCCCACGCCCAGCTCTACTACGCCGATGTCGAACCCAACCCGGACTGGGAGAAGCAGATCGCGGCGGTGAAGAAGGCTGAACGGCTTCCAATCTGGCTTTTGCGATTCATCGCCTGGGTACTGGGGCGCTTCGTGAAACCGGAGCCGCGACCGAGCGTGCTGATCCTCGAAGATCTCGCGCCGGCCGAAATTGGCGATCAGGTCGTCGGCGCCGACATCGAACGGGTGGGCGATGTGCTCGAGGTCGCCGCCCGGCTGCATGCCGCAACGTGGGGCGAGAAGTTGCCCGCCCCAGGGCCGTGGCTCCAGTCCGGAGGGGTTGCGCCACGATTCTTTCAAGCGAGCTTCCTGGGGATGTGCAAGCAGTTTCTCAAGGCCGATGGAGCCAACATCAGCCCGCACATGCGGAAGATGCTTGATCGGCTGAAGAAGGACGGCGAAGCGCGCGGTCGACGGATCCACAAAGAGATTCCCCAGTGCCTCATCCATGGCGATCTTCGGCTCGACAACATCTTCTTCGCGGGCAGCGAAGTCCGTGCCCTGATCGACTGGCAGCTCACTCGAACCGGCCCGGCCGTGGTCGACGTCGCCTATTTCATCGCCGGGTCCCTTGACCCTTCTGTGTCTGAGGCCGACGTCGATCAGGCCCTGGGCCGCTACCACGACGCACTCGTGGCGGCGGGCATCAGCGACTATCCGAAGGAGCGATTCATGGCGGACTTCGACGATGCACTCATGAGCGTGCTCGGCTCAATCACCGCCGTCGTCGCGATCGATCTAGGCGATGATCGAGGCAAGCAACTCGGCGAGAAGATGGTGAGCCGACTCGACGCACGGCTCGGCCGCATCGCGGCGTAGCGTCCACGAGACCGGAGGAGGACTGATGACGAACAACCAGGTTTCGGAGCTGTTTGATCCGAGCAAGTGGCGAAACATCGCCGGCTTCGAGGATCTCACCGATATCACGTATCACCGGGCGCTCGATCAAGGCACAGTGCGAGTGGCGTTCAATCGCCCCGAAGTACGCAATGCGTTCCGGCCCCACACCGTGGATGAGCTGTATCGCTGCCTTGATCACGCGCGCATGACAAGCGACGTCGGCTGCGTGCTCATCACCGGCAACGGACCCTCGCCCAAAGACGCCGGTTGGGCCTTCTGTTCCGGCGGTGATCAGCGCATCCGCGGCCGGGCTGGCTATCAGTACGCCGAGGGCGACACTGCCGACACTGTTGATCCCGCCAAGGCGGCTCGTCTCCACATCCTCGAAGTGCAGCGCCTCATTCGCACGATGCCGAAGATCGTGATCGCTGTCGTCCCCGGCTGGGCTGTTGGTGGCGGCCACAGCCTGCACGTCACCGCAGATCTCACAATCGCCAGCACCGAGCACGCAATTTTTAAGCAGACCGACACCGATGTCGCCAGCTTCGACGGCGGTTTTGGGTCGGCCTATCTCGCCCGCCAGATCGGACAGAAACGGGCCCGCGAAATCTTCTTCCTCGGCCGCAACTACTCCGCCGAAGAGGCCGTGGCGATGGGAATGTGCAACGCCGCCGTTCACCACGCCGACCTGGAGACGGTCGCCCTTGAATGGGGCGCGGAGATCAATTCGAAGAGTCCCACCGGTCAGCGCATGGCCAAGTTCGCGATGAACCTCATCGACGATGGCCTCATGGGCCAACAAGTGTTCGCCGGCGAGGCCACGCGTCTGGCCTATATGACCGATGAGGCGATCGAAGGCCGCGACGCTTTCCTGGAGAAGCGCTCGCCCGACTGGTCGGCGTTCCCCTGGTACTTCTGACCGACGACGATCTCCTCCTGCGGTTCTGGAAGCCGCACGGGGTGATGACGGCGTTCACCGATCGCGATGGTCGGGAGACGTTGGCTGACTACATCGATGTGCCCGACATCTACGCGGCCGGTCGCCTCGACCGCGACAGCGAGGGCCTCCTGCTTCTGGCCCGAGGCAAACACCTTCGCACCCAGCTCATGCGACCCGACATCGGGCATCCCCGGAGCTATCTCGTGCAGGTTGAGGGTGTTCCGACGGCCAAGGTGTTGCGCGAGCTTCGCGATGGTCTCGACCTGAAGGACGGCCGCACTCGGCCCGCCGAAGTCGAGTTGCTCGACGAGTCACCTGAGCTACCGGAGCGACGGGTGCCGATTCGGGTGCGCCAGACGGTGCCGGATCGTTGGCTGAAAATCACGCTCACCGAAGGAAAGAATCGGCAGGTTCGGCGGATGACGGCGGCCGTCGGTCATCCGACGCTCCGTCTCGTCCGCTCAGAGATCGGCAACATCAGCTTGGGTGGCCTCGCACCAGGCGAGTGGCAAGTGGTCTCTGATGTGGATCGAATCGCGCTGCGGGCGGCGCTCAGTGCTCGCTCGGCAAATTCGGAATCGACCAATCGACCGGGGAACGGCCCGCGTCGACGAGGGCGGCGTTCGCGCGGCTGAATGGTTTCGTCTCGAAGAAGCCCCGATGGGCGGACAGCGGTGATGGGTGCGGCGCCTCGATCACTGCGTGTCGGTGTAGATCGACGATTGTTCGTTTCTTGCGAGCCGACGCGCCCCAAAGAATGAAGACCACGCGTTCATCTTTTGCGTTCACGGCCGCGATCACCTCGTCGGTAAATGCCTCCCAGCCTCGACGCTGGTGACTCGCTGCTTCGTGCGCCCTCACGGTGAGTGTGGTGTTGAGCAGCAGCACACCCTGTCGGGCCCAGGCTTCGAGGTTGCCGTGGTCCGGCACGGGAAGGTCGAGATCGGCGTTCAACTCCTTGTGGATGTTCTGCAGCGAAGGCGGTACTCGAACCCCGTGCCGCACCGAGAAACAGAGGCCGTGGGCCTGCCCGGGCCCGTGGTACGGATCCTGTCCGAGGATGAGCACTTTGACGTCGGCCAGCGATGTCAGGTGAAGGGCGGCGAACACCTCGTCCTGTGGCGGATACACGTCGAACGCAGCGCGCTCCTCTTGTACATAGGTCATGAGGCGCGACCAATACGGCTTATCGAACTCGTCTCGGAGGACAGGATTCCAGTCCGTCGTGGTTGTCATCGCTCCGAACGTTAGACCTCGTCGGCGTGCTGTCGCATCGGGGGGTTGGCATCGCGGGTCGTTTCGCAGCATTCTGTAGGGATGCACGAGCCCCGCTTTGACTGGACCATCGACGAAGTTCTGGCGGTTATCGAGCGGCCATTCCACGAACTCCTGGCCGAGTCACACTCCTGCCACATCGAACGTTTCTCGGCCCACGAGGTTGAGGCCGCAAAGTTGTTGTCGATCAAGACCGGCGGCTGCCCCGAAGATTGCGCCTATTGCCCGCAGTCGGCTCACCACGACACCGGTCTGAAGGCCGAGCCGCTGATGAAGAAAGACGACATCGTGGCCGCCGCGATCGAAGCGAAGGCCGAGGGCGCCACCCGTTTCTGTATGGGTGCGGCCTGGCGTTCGCCGAGCGACAAGCAGGTCGTCCAAGTGGCGGAGTCAGTAGCCGCCGTCGCTGATCTTGGCCTGGAAACCTGCGCCACCCTCGGGATGCTCACCGATTCGCAGGCCCAGACGCTGAGCGAAGCGGGCCTCGACTTCTACAACCACAATCTCGACACCTCGCCCGACTTCTACGGCGAGATCATCACCACCCGCACCTACCAGGACCGCCTCGACACCCTCGGTGCGTGTCGCGAAGCTGGGATCTTACTGTGCACCGGCGGCATCGTTGGGATGGGTGAGACCCGTCGTCAGCGAGCCAGCCTGCTCACGCAGTTGGCCCAGCTCGACCCGCATCCGGAGAGTGTCCCGATCAACCTGCTGATTCAGGTCGAGGGGACGCCGATGGACGCGTTGCCGGAGTTTCCACCGCTCGAGCTCGTTCGCACCATTGCGGCCGCGCGACTCGTGATGCCCACGTCGGTCGTTCGGCTCTCCGCCGGACGGGCCTCGATGTCAGAAGAGCTCCACGCGCTGTGCCTCCACGCCGGCGCCAGCAGCATCTTCCTCGGAGACCGTTTGCTCACCGCCGAAAACAACGGCGAAGACAGCGACCGAGCCCTCCTCGAGCAGCTCGACACCACCCTCAAAGTCTGAGGGTCTAGACGGGGCGGGTACCGACGACGCTGGCGCGCTCCATGATGCGGACGTCGGGGTAGTAGTCGCTGGCGGCATAGTGCTGCACGGCGGCGTTGTCCCAGAACACGATGGTGTCGTTCTCCCAGCTCACGCGGTACTGATATTCGAGAATGTGCGCCTGGGCGAGGAGGTGCTGGATGATTTCGCGGCTCTCGTCATCCCCGAGCCCTTCGATGTGCGACGTGAAATAGCCATTCACGTAGATCAGCTTCCGGCCGGTGACGGGGTGGGTGCGCACGACCGGGTGGGTTACGAGCGGGTACTTCTCCCGCATCTCGGCCTTCTTCGCGTCGGGCAATTGTTGCGCAAAGGCGAGCATGTAGTCGTGGATCGCGTAGAGATCGTCGATCCGCGCTTTCCACTCGGCGGTGAGGCCGTCGTAGGCCGCTCCCATGTCGCTGAAGAGCGTGTCGCCCCCTGTGGCGGGGACTTGAATCGCATGCAACAGCGCGCCCATCGACGGAATCTCGCGCCAGGTCACATCGTGGTGCCAGCCGTTCTCGAAGCCGCCTGTGTCGGCGCCCTTCTCGAATCGCACGAGTTCGGGGTGCTCCTCGTTGCTGCTGATGAACGGGTGTACTTCGAGGCCGCCGAACCGGCGGGCGAAGGCAACATGCTGGCCCGAGGTGACCGGCTGCTTACGGAAGTAGATCACCTTGTAGTCGGCGAGGGCCCGTTTGATGTCTTCGATGGCTTCGTCGGCGAGTTCGTTGGTGAGGTCGACGTCTCGGATCTCCGCACCGAGGGTGGCGCCGCGGGGCACCACCTCGATGTGATGGAACTGCGGGTTGGTGAGGCGTTGGCGCTCGTCGGCGAGGTGTAGCCAGGGGCCGAGCGAGATGTCGAAGCGTTCGATGTGAACGCGCCCCGGTGCGATAGTGCTAGCGGGGTCGCTGGTTCCCGCGATGTCGGATTCGGCGGTGGTCATGGAGTCTCCGTCGTGGTGGGCGCTCCGGCTTCGAGGCCGGCTACCAGTAGATGAGTGGTATGGGAAAACAGTGCGTCGCCGTCGAGCGAGGTGAACGACGGTAGATGACGAGCGAAGGTGGGGAGAGTGTGCATATCGACCGGTCCGAGGGTCTGCTGGAGCCCGCCGGGTGTATTAGCCGGGAACTTCTCAAAGCTGTGATCCACGAGAACGAGGCCGACGCTGTGCCAGAACAGTGAACGAAACGCGAGGACGGCGTGGTCGTCGCGATATCCGACTTCTTCCATCAGCGTGAGGCCCTGTTCGACCGAGTGAAGGATTGCACTCGAGAGCCGACCGGCAGTGCTGTAGAGGCCGAGCAGATTACGGTCGGCGATGAGATGGGCTCGTAGCGCTTCGCTGAGGGCGACCGCCCGCTCGGCCCACGATGCGTTGGGAAGATCTGGGAGTGTCACTTGCGCGAGGCCACGGCGGGCGACCGCATCGAGGAGTTCGTCCTTATTCTCGAAACGGAGGTAGACGGTCATTGGGTTGACGTCGAGCGCTACGGCGAGCTTCCGCATGGAGAACCAGTCGAGGCCGCGCTTGGAGATGAGTTCGTACGCGACGTCGACAACACGGTCGGCGGTGAGCTTGCGTGCCCGAACGGTTATCGTCATTGCTCGACTAATATACGGCGTATATTCCCTCATCGCAATGCAGGCACAGGCTCGCCGGATGGAAGTAGCGGCGATTGTGGTCGGCGTCATATTGGTCGTTTCGGTACTCGCCGACCTCGTGAACACGCTCGTCGCGACGACGCCGCTTCTGGCTGACGAATCAGCTCTGCTGCCGGTCGTGGAGGGTCGTCCGATCCGTCGCCCTGCGGATCTCCGACGACCATCGAAGAGAGCGAGCACTCGGTGTATTCGCGCCGGTCTCGGTTCTCTTGCTTCTGGCCGCGTGGGTCGTGCAACAGATCATCGGGTTCGGTTTGATTTGGTGGGGCGTTGGTGAAATCGCGGGCGCTTCAGACCTCGGCGATGCGATGTATTACTCCAAGGTCGTGTATTTCACACTCGGCTTCGGCGAGGTTGTACCGACTCGCGAGATTCTCCGTTTCGGCTCACTGATCGAGGCGTTCAGTGGCGTGTTGACCACCGCACTCGTGATTGGCTACCTGCCGGCCCTCTACGGGCGTAGAGCGAACGCGAACGAAAGCTCATGACCCTCGATGACGGACGCGAAGATCGCATCACACCGGAGAGCCTGATTCTCGCTCGCACGCCGGATGCCGACGTCGAAGCGTTGCGGGAGTACTTCCACGATTGGGAGATCTGGATCGCAGGAGTGACGAAGACCCGCACAGCGTTTCCGATGCTGGTGTTCTATCGGTCGAAGCACGAAGGACAGAACTGGGTGACCGCCCTGGACCTCAGCACCGATGCGGCGCTGCTGTGCCAACTCATCGAAGGTGCGGAGGACCGGGAACCTTACTGGTGTCTCCGATGTTCAATGCAGCTTGTTGACGAGTTGACGCAAGGTGCTGATGTCTCGGCTTACGAGGGAGCGCTCGTACCCGCCGACGACGCGGCGTCAGGTCATGACGACGAGCAAAGCCAATACTTCGAGGACCTGTATCGAGACCTGCAGGCACACGGGTTCACGCTCCTGCCGATCGAGGAGGGGCGGCGGCAAACATCGACGCTGCGAAACCTGTATGCCGCGAAGATGGAGTACCTGATCAATGAGCTCGCGGCGCCCCGCGGATTCTGGGGCCACGTCGTCGGTCATCAGCGTGAGACTGGCCGCGTTGAGGAGCCGTCGGTCGGCGCGCTCGACGAGTAACATTGCTGATGATCCCCGCCCTGAGTGGTCGGTGGCGCGAGAATCTGCGCCGTGAGTGCCACCACCGAGACCGCCAATACCTGGTTGTCGAACGAAGATCTCGAGACCGTTCGTGAAAGCGTCCCGATGGTCTACGTCGACGCTGTACCCGTACGTGTCGATGCCTTAGGTGAGGTCACCCACATTGGTTTGCTGCTTCGGGCGATGCCCGACGGCACCGTTAGCCGAGCGCTCGTGACCGGTCGTATTCACTTTGGCGAACGAATTCGCTCTGCGCTTATGCGCCATCTCGAGAAGGACCTGGGGCCGATGGCGATGCCACGGATCCCCGCCAATCCCACACCATTCACCGTGGCCGAGTACTTCCCTGACCCGACAGTGTCGGGCTACCACGACCCTCGCCAGCATGCGGTGAGCCTCGCCTACGTCGTTCCGATTGGTGGCGAACCGCAGCCGTCGGCCAACTCGCTCGACCTCGCGTGGGTGACCCCAGAGGAAGCTGCGAGCCCCGAGGTCCGTGAAGAAATGACGGGCGGGCACGACCGTTTACTGCGCCTGGCGCTGGCCCACGTTTGTCAGCTCCCGTAGGGGAAACTCGTCTGGAATAGGCGAGACTGTCGGCATGGAGTCGTGCGACATCGCAATCATCGGAGCGGGCCCGGCTGGCGCCGCGGCGGCCATCCGCGCGGCTCGTGCGGGCGCCACCGTTCGTGTCTTCGAGAAGGCGGGCCAGGGTCGCGACAAGGTGTGCGGCGACGGCCTCACGCCGCGCGCCGTTCACGCGCTCAACGAACTCGATATCGATTTGGCGGGCGCCCATAAGATCGCGGGCTTGCGAATGATCGCCGGCAAGACCCGCCGCGAACTCCCCTGGCCCGACAACGGGCGTTTCGCTCCGAATGGTGCGGTATGGCCGCGACGTCTCCTCGATGCCCACCTCATGGCCGCGGCCGCCGAAGCGGGTGCCGACGTGCATTGGCAGTGTGAAGCACTGCCGATGATGGAAGACGGCCGCGTTGTCGGCGTCGAAGCCGCCGGACAGAAGGTGCGGGCAGGACTCACCGTGGTGGCCACTGGCGCACCAGGAAATGTTGCTCGCCTTCTCGGCGCGCAACGCGTAGAGGACGAACCGTTTGGTCTCGCCATTCGCGCCTATGCCGAGTCGCCCCGACACGCCGATCCCAACCTCGAAGCCTGCCTCACCCTCAAGGACGACAACGGAACGCCGGTTCCCGGCTACGGCTGGATGTTCCCGGCTGGTGACGGAACCGTAAACATCGGTGTTGGTGCGCTGTCGACGATGAAGGGCTTTAAGAAGCTCAATCTCAACAATCTGCTCGAGACGTATCGAGACCTCGTTCGCGACGAATGGGAACTGGGCGAGAATCTCGAACGACCGCGAGCCTGGCGCTTGCCAATGAGTGTGCAGCGCCGCCACGGTCCCGGCTGGGTCGCGATCGGCGACGCGGCCGGCCTCGTCAACCCGATGAACGGTGAAGGCATCGACTACGGGCTCGAGTCCGGAATGCTGGCGGCGGATCTCTTCATCGCCGATCCCGCCACGGCGGCGGCCGCCTACGACATGCAGGTCGGCGAACGCTTCGATGCTTTCCTCCGCACAGGACGTCGGTTCAGCTTCCTCATCGGCCATCCCTTGATTCTTCGCTCCGGCCTTCGGGTCGCGGTCGGTTCCCAAGCGATCGCCAACATCACCCTGCAGGTCATGGGCAATCTTGTCGACGCCGACTCGGGTGGTGCCGCTGGTCGCGTGTTACGGATTGCCGACCGCACCCTGGCCTTGGCCGACCCGCTGCTGCGGCGAACTCGCGCTGCGGCCTAACCGGCGCGTCCAAACGAGCGACGCTGCGCATAAAGACGCCGATGGCACCCCGACCGCGGCCTTAGTCGAGGGCCGCGGTGAGTTCGTCGGGTGACCGCACGATCTTGTTCACTGAGCACTCGATCATGAGGTTCACGACCTCGTCGTCGAACCGGCGTCGCCAGTCGGTGTGAATGCCGATCATGCGCGTTTGCCGCGCCGCGGCGTAGCCGATTTCCCACGCAGTGCCGTCGTCGGTGGTGATCCCATTGAGGCTGGCGACGATCAGGTCAGCCTCATCGATGGCCCGGACGTTGTTCTGGAAAATCTCGCGGACATTGTCGGCCGTCTTCGGCGGGTTGTCTCGGTGCGGGAGGAATGTGTCGAAGCCAGCGGCGGCAACAGTTTGTTCGACCTGCGTGATCCACCACCGCTCACCTTCGTCGAAGAGCGGGCCCGCGATATACGCCAGTCCTCTGCTCATGTCTTGGCTCGTTCCTCGTCGGGCAGGCTGTCGGCTTGGCGACCGTCGGTCACCTCGATCTGGCGCACGTCCTTGACCAGCCAGCACTGGGTTGGCGGGTTCGGCAAGTTGAGGCGGCCTTCCTCAGAGATGTGGGCGTGCTTCAGGAGTTCCATCGGAATTGACGCTTGGAACAGACCATCGCCAGAGTGCACGGTGGCATGGTCGCCTTCGGGATGGGCATCGCCCAGGAGCGTCGCGATTGGCCCTGGGCGGCGTCCGACCGTGAATGTCTTGCCCACCGCACCGGAGATCGTGATCGTGTTGGGGTCCCCCACCGTGCGAATGGGACGAGATGCATGAGAAGTCATGCCCGCATTCTGGCTCATTGAGCGCCACTCGCTACATTGGTCGCATGACTAATTCGCCCGACAGCAACGTGACACCGGCGGAGGAAGACCTCCCGCTGATGATCTCCGTCGACGATCACGTGATGGAGCCGAAGGATCTCTGGCAAGAGCAGCTCCCACCGAGCCTGCGCGATCGCGGCCCCCGCGTGGTGCAAGAGCAGGTGCGGCTCAAGTTTGAAGGCGGCCACTACGGCTTCGAGCGCAACGATCCCGACGGGCACATGTGCGATGTCTGGCTGTATGACGGCAGCGTGACACCCACCGGTTTCCTTCACGGACCCGCTGGCGTCCCGCGTGATGAGCAACGCAACGTTGCCGCCGTTTACGAGGATCTGCGTCCCGGCACCTACAACCAGGCCGATCGACTGGCCGACATGGATCTCAACCATGTTGAAGCCGCGATCAACTACCCCAACATCTTTCCCCGATTCTGTGGCCAGGGCTTCCTCGAGCGCGAAGACAAGGATCTCGCGCTCCAGTGCCTCAAGATTTACAACGACTGGATGATCGACGACTGGGGCGGTGGCGCGGGGAAGGGTCGTCTGATTCCTCTCACCCTTATTCCGATGTGGGACCCGGCGTTGGCTGCCGAAGAAGTACTTCGCTGTGCCGAGAAGGGCAGCTACGCGATTGCGTTCTCGGAGAACCCGTCGAAGCTGGGCTGCGCCACGATGTACAGCGGCGAGTGGGACGTGCTCTGGCAGACCTGCGAGGAGGCCGACGTCACCGTGTCGATGCACATCGGTTCGTCGTCCTCCATGCCGACCACCTCGCCCGACGCTCCGCTGGCCACGTCGATGTCGCTCTACGCACAAAACGCCGAGGGCTCGTTTGTCGACTGGGTGTTCTCCGGCACGCTTACGCGTTTCCCGAAGATCAAGATTGCCTACGCCGAGAGCCAGGTTGGCTGGATGCCGTTCCAGATGGAGCGGATGGACTCCGTCTTCCGGGAGGGCCGCGGTGGTGTTGGCGGGTCCGGTGCGTTGCCGTCAGAGATCGCGAAGGGTCGAATCTTCGGCTGCATCTTCGATGACCTCGTCGGCCTTAAGCAGCGTGAAGACGTCGGCATCGAGCAGATCCTGTTCGAGACCGACTATCCGCATTCCGACGGCACGTTCCCCCACTCGCGCAAGGTCGCTCACTCGATGTTCGCGGCGGTAGGTATGAACGCCGACGAGTGCTACAAGGTGCTCCGCGGCAATGCCATCGAGGCCTACGGCCTCCACCGCTTCGGCATCACCGAATAACCCTCGATCTCTGAAGCCTTGGTCGCGCTATGCGCGACTCAAGCTTCAGAGATGCAGGGGTTAGCCGAGGGCGGTGACGGGGTCGGTGTAGGTGAGACCTTGGGCGTCGGCGACGTGTTGCACAGTGAGCAGCCCGGCGTGGACATTGAGGCCGCCGAGCAGATGCTCGTCGTCGAGGAGCGCCTGGCGGGCACCCTTGTTGGCTAGCGCGAGCGTGAACGGCAGGGTGGCATTGTTCAACGCGTACGTGGACGTCTTGGGCACCGCCCCAGGCATATTGGCGACGCAGTAGTGGACGACGTCGTCGATCACATAGGTCGGCTCGGCGTGGGTGGTCGCCCGAGAGGTTTCAAAGCAGCCGCCCTGATCGATGGCTACATCGACGAGCACGGAGCCAGCCTTCATCTGCTTGACCATGTCGGCGGTAACCAGCTTCGGTGCGGTGGCTCCCTTCACTAGGACCGCGCCGATGACAAGATCGGCCGCAAGAACAGCTTCCTCCAGAGCGGCAGTCGTCGAATAAACCGTCTCCAGCGCTGCTCCGAATCGCCGAGACAGCCGATCCAGTACTTCGAGGTTTCGGTCGAGCACCGTGACCTGGGAACCGAGTCCTACTGCCATCTCAATTGCGTGTTCCCCGACCACTCCTCCGCCGATGACGACGGTGTTAGCAGACGCAACGCCGGGTACGCCGCCAATAAGGAGGCCGGCGCCGCCGTTGGGTGATTCGAGACAGTGGGCTCCGGCTTGGATGGACATACGGCCGGCGACTTGCGACATAGGAGCCAATAGCGGAAGCCCGTCATGGTGGTCGGTGACTGTCTCATACGCGATGCATGTTGCGCCGCTCGCAAGCAACTCTTCGGTCTGTGGCGCGTCGGGAGCGAGGTGGAGATAGGTGAACAGCACCTGGCCGGGCCGAAGCATCGCTCGCTCCGCCGCCTGGGGTTCCTTGACCTTCACGATCATCTCGGCTTCGGCGAAGACGGTCGCGGCGTCGGCCGCAATCTTCGCTCCCGCATTTACGTAGTCCTCGTCAAACGCTCCAATGCCTTCGCCCGCGCCTTGCTGCACCAAGATTTCGTGTCCA
>Ga0114997_10001162_pt1 | contig 22038 bp, 27 predicted proteins | sample ArcticOcean_MG_C_2_FD_87045 | JGI IMG/M metagenome (GOLD analysis project Ga0114997, IMG submission 87045) | Marine microbial communities from western Arctic Ocean - ArcticOcean_MG_CB4_136 | ecosystem: Environmental > Aquatic > Marine > Oceanic | place: Arctic Ocean: Canada Basin | collected...
AAAGACCAGGATCAAGATTTAAAAAAAGAGACGATAGAAGCGATAGAGGTAGCAGAGACGAAAGACCAGGATCAAGATTTAAAAAAAGAGACGATAGAAGCGATAGAGGTAGCAGAGACGAAAAACCAGGATCAAGATTTAAAAAGAAGTTTACTGGTAAAGCAGGTCCTTTTAAGAAAAATAGATTTAGAGATTAGCCTTCTTCTATAATAAGCTGATTTTGTTCACCTAAAAAATCAACTTTTAAATTTAGCTTATCGCCATTTTGTAAAAACCTAGGTTCAGACATTTCCATTGCAGTTCCAGCAGGAGTTCCAGTCGAAATGATGGTGCCAGGATACAGTGTCATGAATTGACTAATGTGTGATATCAAAAAATTAAAATTAAATATCATTCTTTCTGTATTACCGGTCTGTCTTCTTTCTCCATTCAAGTCTAAAGATAAATTAATATTATTAATATCTTTAATTTCATCTTTTGTAACTAAATAAGGTCCAGTTGGTCCCGCAATTGATTTACCTTTAATCCACTGGCCGCCTCTTTCTTTCTGCCAAGATCTCTCAGAAATATCATTAACAATACAGTAGCCAAAAACATATTTTTGAGCCATGTTCACAGGGATATATTTTCCTTCTTTACCAATTACGATTGCAACTTCCACTTCATAATCCATTTTTTTTGCTTCTTTTGGTTTAACTATTGGGTCGTTAGGCCCTTGAATGCACCCCGAACTTTTATTAAAAAGAATAGGTTCGTTAGGTAGTTTTGATTTAGTGCCTTCGGCATGAGCTTTATAATTAAGACCAATTGCTAAAAAATCGACAGGTTTAGAAATGCAACTTCCTATTCTAGTTGTAGGATCAATTTCTTTTTGTCTTGATAGATCTATTTTTATTAACTTCTCTAAAGTTTTCTCACTTAATGTAGATGAATTTAAATCTTGAATATGGTCAGAGATATCTCTAATTATCTGATTTTTATCTAGCGCAGCAACTTTTTCTGCATTCTTTTTACCAACTCTTAATAATTTCATTAATTAATTTTAGATAAGATCTTGTTACTTTACAAACTTTTTAATTCTTTCTTCAGTAGTTGTGTCGGGGCCAGAGTATGGAGTTTCATAACTATTTTTTTTTGTCAGTACATTTATTCCTTTAGTGAATATAAATATAAAAAATACTATGAATAGTACAGAAAAAATTTTTGCAGGATTATAATTTCCTTCAACAAAAACACTTTTTTGTTCTTTTTTAGCTTTGTGAAAAATTTTAAAAGTAATATATGTGGCAAAAATTAAACCCAGGTGTCCCAGGAACATACTTAACCAACCGTACACGAAGGAAGTTAAACTAAAAACATACAAACTAAAAACTGTGCTCCAAACAAAGGAAAGCACTATTAATATTTGCAACCTAACTGTTTTAGGGAGTGAGCGTAAATCATTGGCGGAATCATCAAACATAATATTAGCAGATGAAATCATGAAATTTCTTAATTTGTTTATCATAATTTTTTTATAACCTTTAAATCTTAAAAGTAAAATATTAAATTTCTTTTGCTAATTTTTTTACTTTTTCCATATGTTTTTCAAACATTTCCTGTGTCATGCCTGGTAAAACCTCATAAAAACGACCGTAACGAATTTTCATTCCCCCGAGTTTTAAAACTCCAGCTTTGATTCTTCTAAAAGGCATATTTTGAAACCAAGTTTGAATAGAAAAAATATTCCCTCCATATGACATAGACATAATTGCCAACTTATTTTTCATTGCACCCGCAACAGGATACCCCCAATTGCCAACAACTTTTTTAAAGGAAAAAAACCATTTCGGTGCTAAAACTAGATCAATCCAATTTTCTAAAATTGCGCTTGCTCTTAAGTTGTAACAAGGTGATATCATAAACATCACATCGGACTGCTCTAATCTTTTTCTATAATCTAACACCTGTTCATTTGGTGGTGTACCATCAAAAAAATGAAGTTGTTTTTCTTCATATAAATTAACCAAGTCTATTTCATGACCATTTTTTTTTGCTTCGTCTATAAATGTATCCCTTATAGATTGATTAAAAGATTTTTTAGAATTGTGATGACCGTAAACAATAAAAATTCGCTTGGACATATCAAGTGTCTATATCATTTTTATTATCTTTCCAGAAAAAAATTCCTGAACCAATTCCTATTAAGATCGCTGAAATAATCCATGCAGCTTCTTGTTCGCTATAGAGAACAAGACCGCCAAACACTATAATGATTACCCCTAAGGTCTTATTATTCATTGACAAATCTATTACTTATAATAAAGTTTACTAATCCATATGTCATGGAAAAAAAGACTTCGCATCTACATGCGAGACTCTATAGAGAGTTACAAAGTAGGTTGAAAAAAAAAAGGAGGTGTTATGATTAAAAGACATACACATTTGCTTAATGAGTTCAGCCGAAAAAAGTCGGAGGCCAAACTTGTTCAGCAATTGCATAAATCTGTTAAAGCGGTGGAAGCTAATGCGAATGGTACTAGCGGCTATTTGATTAAGGAAGGTAAAAACGCAGGAAAAGTTCTTAATCATATTAGAAAAAGCACAAGTAAACTTTAATCTTTATAGAGAGGGGTTTTACAAGATTCCTCTCAAGCATTAACAGTTTTATTTAATACTAAATGAAACAAAATTTACTAGATTTAAATTATGAAGATTTAAAATCTTTTCTTGATAAAAAAATTGGAATCGAGGAGAAGAAGTTAAATATGAGAGCACAGCAAATCTTTAATGCTGTTTATCAAAAAGGCTTAAATAATTTTAATCAATTAACTACCATCCCAATTGAATTAAGAGAAATACTAGAAAAAAATATCTCATTTAATAATTCTAAAATTGTTGAAACACACGAGTCCACTGACGGTACACTCAAGTTTTTAGTGGAGCTATCTGACGGCAACAAAGTTGAGTGTGTCTATATTCCAGAAAAAACACGTGGAACAATTTGTGTATCCTCCCAAGTAGGGTGTAGTTTGACCTGTACATTTTGCAGATCAGGCACTCAAAGGTTGGTCAAAAATTTATCAGCGTCAGAAATTGTTAGTCAATTAATGTTAGTTAAGGATAGGCTTAAAGATTGGGGTGATCAAAAAATAGTATCTAATATTGTTTTTATGGGACAGGGCGAACCATTGATTAATATGAAAAATCTCAAAACTGCTATTCAAATTTTAAAAGATAAAAAAGGATTAAATTATAGTAATAAAAAAATTACAGTTTCTACATCTGGTATTGCAAATAAAATTCCCGAAGCTGCTGATGAAATAGGAACATACCTCGCGCTAAGTCTTCATGCACCTAACGACAAATTAAGAGAAGAAATAATGCCAATTAATAAAAAGTTTAAAATCAAAGATTTGATACAACAATTAAAATATTACACTTCAGTTGTAAAAGAGCCAATATTTCTAGAGTACGTAATGTTAAAAAATGTAAACGACTCAGAAGATTGCGCAAAGCAATTGGTAAAATTAATGTCCCAGTTTCCTAGTAAAGTAAACCTTATTGAATTTAACTCATGGCCAGGGGTTAAATTTGAACCTACGGAAAGAAAGGACATAGAAAAATTTTCTAAATATATTCAAGATAAAGGATATATGTCATTTATTCGAAGAAGTAGAGGTGACGATGTTTTAGCGGCTTGTGGACAATTAAGAACTGAAAGTGAAAAAAAATTAAAACCTAATTAATAAATTGAGTTTTAATAAATATCGTATATTTTGAGTATATGGAGTCGTTACTTATAATTTTAATTACCGTATTAATTATTGTTAATATTGGAATTTTTTTCTTTTTAATAAAAAGAAAACCAGATGTAAAAGATAATAAAACTGAGCAGGTATTTAAAGACGAATTTAACTCTTTAAGAAATTCTTTCAGCCAATCATTTGGATCCATGTCAAAAGATATAGCCAAAGATATGACGGGAGCTCTAACTAAAGTTGATGAAAAGGTAGGAGTCTTCAATCAGCAAGTAGGAGAACTTAACAAAAGCCAAGATAACTTTACCCGAATTTTAAGCGGTGTTAAAACTTACGGTACATTAGCTGAATTCGGCTTAGGATCGTTGCTGAAAGACCTTTTACCAGCTTCACAATTTATTGCTAACGCAAAAATGAGACCACAAGAAACATCAGAGACTGTAGAGTTTGCTATTAAATTACAAGATGTTTTGTTACCTATTGATAGTCATTGGCCTGTAGAAAAATATAAAGCTATAGATGATGCATATACAGCTAATAATAAAGAAGCGCAGGCGGACGCTAGAAAAGATTTGGCAGCAGCTTTTAGGTTAAAAGCTAAATCAGTTAATGCTAAATATATAGCTCCGCCAACAAGTACGGATTTTGCAATTGTGTATGTGCCGACAGAAGGTTTATTTGCTGAATTATCTTCTTATCGAGATCCAAAAACAAAAGAACTGCTATTGCAAGAATTAAGAAATAAATATAAAATTACTATTTCGGGTCCCAACACGTTGTCAGCTCTTTTACAAGCTTACCACTTAGGATTTCAAACATTAAAAGTGCAGAAACATGCTACACAAATCTATACAGATTTAAGAACGATAACCACTAGATTTGACAAACATTTTGAGAATATTAAAGATCTAAGAAAAAAATTAGAGCAAGCTATTGGCAATGTGGATAGTTTCGGAAGAGATGCAAGAGCAATAATGAATAGTCTTAGCGCAATCAAAAATCCCAAAGAGGATCTTTTTAGTGGTAACAATGATGACGATGATCCAAACCCACCTAATAACCCAATATCCGCATACGGCACGGCCAAAGAAGTGGTAAATAATTAAATTAAATTAATGTCAAATTTTGTCTTTTATGATTTTGAGACCAGCTCGTCCAATAAATACTGGGGTCAGATTATTCAAATTGGTGCAATTTTAACAAATGATAATCTAGAAGAATTAGACCGCTTTGATGCTAGATGCAGATTGAATTCAGGAATAATCCCTGAAGCCATGGCATTAATAGTAAATAAATCTTCACCAAAAATGTTAAAAAATTCTAACCTTTCGCATTATGAAATGATTAGACAATTTGTTGACACAATAAAAAAATGGGGCAAGGCTACTTATGTTGGTTTTAATAGCATAGAATTTGATGAAGAATTTTTAAGATGTACTCTTTTTCAAACTTTAGAGTATCCCTATCTTACTAGCACCAATGGAAACACGAGGGGAGATATTTTAAGTTTAGCAAGAGCAGCCAATCTTTATTATCCAAAGACCTTAAAAAACTCAATTAATGCAAAAGGTAATGCAGTCTATAAATTAGACCAAATGGCACCACTTAATGGAATAGAGCATTCAGATGCACACAGCGCTCTCGGTGATGTTATAGCGACCGTCGGTATAGCTAAATTGATCGTAAAAAATGCTCCCAATGTTTGGAAGGCAAGTATGTTAACAATGGACAAAAATCATTCTTTAGAGTTAATACGAAAAGAATTATTTTTTTGTACGAATGAATACTTTTACGGAAAAAGTAGACCGTATGTTCAAACCTTTATTTGTCAACACCCTCAATACCAATGGCCTTTGTGTTTTGACTTAAAAAATGACCCTAGCGTTTATTTATCAATGTCAATGCAAGAATTAACTGTTGCAATGAAAAAACAACCAAAATTTATAAGGACAGTAAGACATAATAAACATCCAGTTATAATGAATCCATCTTATGGTGATAAATTTGATGAATATAAAATAATTGGAACATCAAAATTACAAGCTAGAGCTAAATTAATTAGAGAAAATAAAGAGTTCGCTGAAAAAATTTCTTCAATAAAACAATCTGAGGCAGAGGAAAAAGAAGGGTCAAAATCTCAAGAAGATGTATACAACGAAGAAAGCATTTATACTAAGTTTACCTCAACTGAAGATAACAAATTAATGCCTGAATTTCACACAGCTGAGTGGGATAAAAAATCATCTGTTATTTCCAAATTTAAAGATGAAAGGTTGAAATATTTTGGAAAAAAACTTATATACATGGAAAAACCAGAGCTATTAAGCAAAGCTGATTTTAATATAATTCATAAAGATACTGCCAAAAAACTTTTAAGCACAAACAATGAAAAATGGAATACGATTCCAAGAACTTACTCGGAAATTGACACGTTAAGAGAAAAATTTGAAAGAGAAGAACAACCAGAGAAATTAACTTTTCTTGATGAGATTAACGCATACGTTGAAGAATTAGAAAAATTTTATAACTCTGTCTAGTTGACATTATTTAAAAAAACCTTATCTATAAAATATGATTAAAATTACAGATGAAAGTTATGATTCTTTTATTAAAAAAGGAGAAAAAATTAAAATTATAAAACTTGGTGCAACCTGGTGTAACCCATGTCAAATGGCTATCCCACCATGCAATGAACTATCGAAAGAAATGGAAAATGAGATTGAGATAGCAGAGCTAGATATCGAAGAATCACCAAATATAGCGACCTCTTTAAACTGTAGGTCAGTGCCACTATTCATTAAGTTTAAAAATGGACAGCAAGTATCACAACAAGTGGGTTGGCCGGGTAAAGAAAAACTTAAACAGTGGATTAAACAACCTTAATTTTTTCTCAAAGCGTAACCGGCTAAATATAAACTTCCAAAAACAACAACTATTTTTTTTTGATTACAAGAACATTTTTTAAGAGCTTGTTTTATATCTAGAGCCGTCTCTGACTTGTTTCCACACTTTTCAACTATTTTTTTTAGATCTTTACTTTTTATAGCACTTGGTTCATTGGGAATGGTTATTGTGATGATTTTTTTAAAAATATTATTAAAAGATTTAATAAAATTTAGTGGTAATTTATTTTTTTTCATACCCCAAATCCCGTAAATTGGCTTATCTAATGTCTTTAAATAATTATAAAGATTGCTTGCACTTTTAATTGAATGACAGCCATCTATTATTAGTTGCTCATTTTTCCCTAGTATTTTTTTTAATTTACCTTTTTTTATATATTGAACCCTACCTTCAAATTCTATTTTAGGAATTGTTTTCATAATAGTTTCTTTTTTTACACCTAAGTCCAAAGCCACTTTTATTGACAGGCATAAATTACTTATGAGTCCTTCACTGAATATACGATTAGTTTTTATCGGTATTGTAAAATTTCTATCTTTGTAAAATAATTTATTTTTTTTATGTATTATTTTCCAACTTGATGAGTAAACTTTTTTACTAGGATTTTCCTTCAAAATTTTTTTAATTATAAGCAATGTTTTTTTTTCTTGAGGAGCAACGTAAATTGTAGAATTTTTGCTTAAAAAACCTACTTTTTGTCTACATATTTCTTCAATTGTTTTTGGTTTTATCCATTCCTGATGTTGAAAGTTAATATTTGTAACAATTTGGGCTCTTGGAGAAATCCAAAGATTCGTACTGTCTTTTTTGAAAAGTAGTCCACTTTCTATTAAATTATAAGAAATATTTTTTTTTTCTTTAGCAGCTAAAATATAAACGCAAGTTAGTAACTCAAATAAAGTTAAATCTAATTTAGTACTTTCAACTATTTTTGTAAATTTTTTTATTTCCTTTAATGAAATATATTTATTTTTTAACCAAAACCTCTCTTTTAGCTCCACAAGGTGAGGGCTGGTAAATGCGGTAATATATTTCTTTTCTGCATGTAGAAAATGTTTAAGGGAAGTTAGAACACTCATTTTTCCATCACTGCCTAAAATATTAATAGGGTTTTTTAAGGCGAGATGAGGATTTTTTAGTTTAAACAAAACTTTGTTGATTCTACTTAAATCTAGATTAATTCTGCGGCTATACCGCTTTTGTAGATTTTTGTATAGATTGGTCGATTGTATCAACATTGGTAAAATCTGTTGTAGACTGAGTCTCATTTTTTTTCAACAATACACTTAGTAAAGTACCTATAGTGGTGCTTAAAAACTTTCTTTCTATCACTAAATCTATACCCCCATGTTCTTGAACGTATTCAGCAGTTTGAAATTCTTCTGGCAAGGTCTCTCTAACAGTGTCTTGTATAACTCTCCTTCCAGCAAATCCAATGGTAGCCTTTGGCTCTGCGATCAAAACATCTCCCAGCATAGCCCAAGAAGCGGTAACGCCCCCGGTCGTTGGATTTGTTAAAACAACAATATAAGGTAAATTATTTTTTTTTAACTCACTTATAGCCAGAGTAGTTCTACTCATCTGCATTAATGCTATAGACGATTCCATCATTCTTTGACCTCCGCTACAACTAAAGAAAATAAAAGGTGTTTTATTATCAATCGCATTCTGCACACCAGAAATAAAAGCTTCCCCAGAAGCTGCTCCAAAAGAACCTCCGATAAATCTAAAATCTTGCGCACCTACAGTTATATCAATATCATTTAATTTACCTTTAGCTATTAGAACTGCATCATTTTGTTTAGTTATCTTTCTGGCCACCCTCAATCTATCTGTATATTTTTTGGTATCTACAAAATTTAATGGATCATCATTTGGAAGTGGAGTTTCGATAATTTGAAATTGTTTATTGTCAAAAAATAGTTGAAATCTTTCATGACATGAAAGTTTATGGTGGGCTCCACATTTAGGACAACAATTAAAATTTAATTTCAAATCTTCTTTATAAATTAAATTTTTACACCCACAAGTAGTCCATAACGTATCCTCATTTTTTAAGGATCTTTTTTTAAAAAGTGATTTAATTTTTGGTTTTATAAATTTTGAAATCCAGTTCAGATAATTTTCCTTTTTAAGTTATGTACCATTATATTTAACTTTGTGACAGGATTTTGTCGCTTTTTTATTGATTGTGTTATTTCTTTACATAACTGGCTACCAACCACCAACCCATCGGCTTTTTTTAAGGAACTGATAGTTTTTGTGGTAATTCCGAAGCCTATTACTAAATTTTTAGATTTATCAAAATTTTTGATTTTATTATAATTATCTAATATTTTCTTTGGAGAAACTTTTAATTTTCCACCAGTTGTAGATAGCATACTTATATAATAAATCATGTCATGGGAATCCTTTATAATATTTTTCATTCGGGCATTAGAAGTTGTTGGTGACAATAGTTGAATAAAACTTATAGACTTTCTGTAACATTTTTTAGAAAATGTTTTATTTTCTGGCCAAGGTAGATCAACAATGATTAAACCATCAACTCCAGACAACTTGCATTTTTTTAAAAAATTATTCTCCCCACATTGATAAATAAGATTATAGTAACCCATTAAAATAAGTGGTTTTTGTGGATTATTTTTTTTGAATTTTTTAACAATTTGAAACACATCTTCTAGCTTTATACCGTTTTTCAATGCCCTATTAGAGCTGTTTTGAATTTGACCTCCATCTGCTATTGGAGTGTTATGAGGAAAACCTAACTCTAAAATGTCTGCATGCATCGCAATAGAATTTAATATTTTTAAAGAATTTTTTTTTGTATTATCTCCAGCAACTGTATAAGTGATGAGCGCAGGTCTTTTTTCTTTTCTACATTTATGAAAAGCTAATTTAATGTTTGAATTCATCTTACGTAGGTTCCTAATCTACTTTTTATGATGTCTTTATCTTTCAGCGAGTCACCACAACTATTTACAACTATGATGTTTGAAGAACTCAATCTAGGAGATATACGAATTGCTTCAGCAAAAGCATGCGATGGTTCCAGTGAAGGTGAAATATTTTCTAATTTTGAGACAAGTTTATAGGCCTGTAAAGCCTCTTCGTCAGTAGCAGAAGTATATCTGGCGCGTTTTGCATCTTTTAAAAAACAATGTAAAGCAGAAACTCCTGGATAATCTAGACCTGCAGAAATTGACTCTGTAGATCCTATTTGTCCCTCACTATCTTGAATAACATATTGAGCAGATCCATGAAGAATTCCAATTTTAGATCCTTTGGATAATGGAGCGGCATGTAGGTTGCTATTTTTTGGACCGCCGGCCTCAACGCCAATAAATTCAGCATTAGTATCCATAAATTCATTCCAAAAACCCATAGCTGAACTTCCCCCCCCTACACAATTTATCAACTTAAGATTTTTTGGAATTTTACCAAACTCTTTTTTTACTTGCAAAATTAGCTCTCTTGATATTTGAGCAGTACTCCATGCGCAAATCTTAATAAAAACTGCAGCAGAAACTGTACTACCTACACACATGTGCGTAGTATCGCAGTTTGAAACCCAATAACGCATACATTCACTTACTGCATCTACAAGAGTTTGACTCCCTGTGGTTACCTGTACAATTTCAGCTCCATTTTTTTTCATTGCAACAACATTGAGCCTTTGTCTTTTGATGTCTTTTGCACCCATAAATATTTTACATTTAAGACCAAATTTTCTTGCAGCCATGCTAAGCATTTTTCCTGCGTAGCCAGCGCCAGTGTCACCAACTATATGCTTTTTTCCAGCTTTTTTTGCAATTAAGCAATGGACAGTAGCGTTATAAATTTTGTGAGCACCGCCATTGGCCTCTGAAACAACTTTTGCGTAGATTTGCGCGCCCCCCAAATGTCTAGTTAAATTATCCAATTTAATGAATGGTGTTGGAGCCCCAATATAATTTTTAAAATAATAATCTCTTTTTTTGATGAATTTACTGTCGTTTCTCAGGACATCAAATAATTTAGTCAGGTCGTCGATAGGTTTTTTAAGTGTTTCAGGAATAAAATTTCCCCCAAATTTGCCACCCCACATAAAATTTTTATCGTGTTGATCAATTAACTGAACGCCTTTTTTAATTTTCATTATTAGCTTTTTTAATTTGAGTTATAAATTTTTTAATCTTAACAATATCTTTTACTTTATTTGTTTCTAAAGCTCCAGAAACATCAATAGTATCAGCTAATTTAGATAAATCACTAATTTTATCGATGGTTATATTTCCAGCTAGCATTTTTTCAGCTCTGACTGAAATATCCTTTATCCAGTTGTAATTCCAACTTAAACTACCCTCATAACCTGAGCTATCCCACAGGATAATATCAGAACCAGTCTTTATATTTTTATATTTCTGTACATCCTCTTTTTTTTTAACTTGCAAAGTAGTAATAATTTTTTTTTTATATATTTGTTTAATCTTTAAAAGTGTTTCATCGTTATAGTCTCCATAAAGTTGGAAATAATCTAAATTTAATTTTGAAAATATCTTTAGCTCTTCTTGGGTTGGCCGAACTAACACACCAACATATTTAGAATCTTTTTTATCAACATTAGTTAATTTTATAGCTTTTTCTAAAGAAATATATCTGTGGCTTTTAGGATAATTAAGAATAAAACCACAATAGTTAGCACCACAATTTGTGCTAACCTCAACCTCTTCTATTTTTGATAAACCGCAAACTTTTACTTTCATTAAGTTATTTTAATGAATTTATTAATTTTTGTATATTGTTTTTAATATTTCCCCGAGTAATGCTTCTGCCAATCACAATACTAGTAGCTCCATTTTGAAAAGCTCTCTTAGGATTTATAACTCTTTTTTGATCTTGAGAACTGTCGCCAGGTAAACGTATCCCGGGTGTGATGATTTCACCTTTAAATTTTTTTTTTACTATTTTAGCTTCGTGGCCAGAACATACTATGCCATCTAATCTAGCAGATTTTGCTAGAACCACCTGTTCCGTGACAAGTTTTTCTATAGACTTTGTATGACCAGTTTTTTTTAAACTTTTTTCAGAAAAACTAGTAAGAATTGTAACTCCTAATACCTTTAAATTTTTGTTAATTTTTTTAGCTGCCATTTTAGCTGCCAACATCATTTCTAACCCACCTGAAATATGTATTGTAATATATCTCAAATTTTTTAAATCTTTCAAAGAATATATAGATGATGACACTGTATTTGGAATATCAAATAATTTTAGGTCAAGCCATATTAGCTTATTTTTAAGCTTGGATATATATTCCCTTCCTTGCCGGGAGTAAAAAAACTCTAGGCCGAACTTATATCCAATATTAATTTTATCAGTATGAGTACTGTTAATTATTTTTTTAATATTATTTATTTTTGAAGAGTCGCAAGCTATAAATATCTTATTTTTCATATTGTTGGTTAATTTCCCCTTTTAAATGTTTTGACATCTTAAAAGCAATCTTTTTTTTTGCAGGAATATATATTTTTTCTCCTGTTTTAGGATTTCTTGCATGCTTTTTTTCTTTAATTTTTTTGATAGAGAAATTTCCTAAAAGTTTTATTTCAGCATCTTTATTATTAACCAAGTTATTAGCTATTGTATCAAAGATTATATCTAAAATACTTTGCAATTGTAATTGACTAAGGTTGGGGTATTTCGCTTTTAATTTTTTGATTATCTCTGATTTAACCAAAATTTTTAATCTTTTTTAGTTTTTTTACTCTTTATATTTAACGCTTTATTAAATATATCTTTTAATGTTGCGCCAGACGAACTGGCACCTTTTCCAAATTTCCTAATTAATGATTTTTCTTCTTTAATTTGAGCTTCCTTCACTGATAAAGATATTTTTCTACTAGGTATATCAAGTTCAGCAATGGCGGCATCTAATTTATTACCTGGTTGGAAGATCTCTGGTCTTTGATCACTAGACTCTTTTGCAAGTTGGGATCTTTTAATAGTTACCAATAATTTTTTTTCATTGCCGATATAAACTTTAACACCATTTTTCATCACTTCCTGAACAGTGGTAGTGATAACGTCACCAACTTTTCTGTTGTTTTCGACAAACCAATCTAGCGGGTTTTTCTCTAATGCTAATATTGATAATCTTATTTTATCATCTTTAATTTCTATAATTTTGGCTTTAATTAAATCATTTTTTTTATAATTTTTTAAGCTATCTTCATTTGAATCGAATGCTATTTCTTTGTAATGAATCATTCCAACTATACCATTTTCAATTTCAGCAAATATAGCTTTATCTGTAACATTTTTTACTTTCACTTCTGCCACAGTTCCTATTTTTTCCTTTAGATCATCAAGGGGATTTTTTAATGTTGCTTTGAATGATAATGATATTCTTTTTGCAGCCATGTCTATTGAGACAATTTTTACTTTAATTTCTTGTGAGACCGATAATACTTTACTTGGTTGTATGTTTTTATTTACCCAAGAAAGTTCACTGGAGTGTATAAGTCCCTCAACACCATCTTCAAGTTTTACAAATGCTCCGTAGTCCATTAATTTTTGACATGTACCTGTATATATTTCACCTACTTTATATTTTTTCTCTAAATTTTCATATGGATCTTCAGTTAAAGCTTTTACAGAAGCCGAAATACGATTTGTTTCTGGATCTATTTTTGTAATTTTAACTTTTATTTTTTGTCCGATCGTTACGAGATCTGCTGGTTTTTTAACACGACCGTGTGAAAGATCAGTTATGTGCAAAAGTGCATCCAGGCCATGTATGTCTAAAAAAATTCCCCAGTCGGTCGTAGCACGAACTTTTGCATCCTCGATTATATCTCCTTCTTTTAAGTCTTTTAAAATTTCTTTTGCTTCAGCATCTTTATTTTTTTCTAACACAGCTCTACGACTAGTACATACGTTGCCACGTTTTTTATCTATTTTAGTTGCAATAACTTTAACAGGCGTATTCATTAAATGGTCTACTTTTTTACTTGGACGAATATCAATTTGAGATGCAGGCATAAAAGTAGGTAGGCCATCAACTGTACAAATGTATCCACCTTTTACTTTTCCAGTAATGAATCCCACAAGCTCTTCTCCAGTTTCAAACACTTTTTCCATTTTTTTCCAAGCCTTCATTCTTCTGGCTTTTTCTCTTGAAACTACTATTTCACCTTTAAAGCTTTCAATTCTTTCTAGATAAACATCTATAACTGACCCAACCTCTAATTTATCTAGTTCATTATCATTTTTGAATTCTTCAATTGGAATCATGCCTTCCATTTTAGTTTTACAATCTACAACTATATGTTTTTTAGTAATTTCAGTTACTGTGGCTTGAATTATTTCGTTTTCTTTGAATTTTCTATTTTTGAAGTCTTCGTTTAATAAGATTTCAAACTCTTTCATAGAGCTTGTTTTATTTTCAGATTGAGTTTCAGCTACCATATTTATCTTTAATTTTTATTTCTATTATATTTGACATAAATTTTATCATGCCATCGATATTTTTTAACTTTCCGGTGTCAACAATTATCGCATCAGGGCTTTTCAGTAAAGGACTAATCTTCCTAGTTGTGTCCCTATTATTCCTTATTTTAATGGACTTTTTAACAGTTGATAACTTTATATTTGGATTAGTTTTTTTAAACTCATGAAATCTTCTTTTAGCCGCCACATTTAAATTGCATTTAAAGAAGAACTTAATATCAGCTTTAGGCAAAACTACAGAACCACAGTCTCGACCTTCTATAATTGGCTTAGTAGTTTTTGCCGCAAACTTTCTTTGAAATATTTTTAAAATCATTCTTATTTCTTTTTCTTTAGCAATTATAGACGTGTGATCTGAGATTTTAGGTGAATGTAAATTAATTTTATCTAAATTTTTAACATTTAATTTATTAAAGCAATTTTTTAAAAATTTAATTCTATTTTTGGGTCTAAATTTTAATAATTGATAGCTTGCAAATCGATATAATATACCTGACGATAAAAACTTTAATCCGTATTTCTTAGAAATTAGTTTTGCACCTGTAGTTTTCCCACTAGCAGCCCCACCATCGCAAGTAATTACTAATTTATGTTTTTTTTTTAATTTCAAATTCACCTCCTAATGATTTAACAATATTTAAAAAAGAGGGCGAGGATGTATAAACAGTTTCAAAGCTTTTTATTTCTGCTTTAATTCCTGTGCATAAAGATAAAATAACTGCACTCATGCAAATTCTGTGATCTCCTAAATTAGGAACTTTAATTGATAGTTTCTTCCCAGATGTTATTTTTTTACCAAAAATCTTCATTTCATCTTTCGATAACGCACACTTAACTCCAATTTGATTTAATATTTTTTTCATTTCTTTCATCCTATTGCTTTCTTTGTTTGCCAAGTCTTTGATACCTTTAAATATTGATACACCCTCTGTGAGCGCTGCTATGACAAAAAGAATTGGATACTCATCCGTTGCAGATACATAGTATTTTTTATTTGCTTTAATAGGTTTAATTTTACTACTTTTAACATGAATATCTCCAACTAATTCATGATTAAATTTTTTTATATTTTTAAATGATATTTTAGCTCCATGCCTTTTTAGAATATCATAAAAGCCTATTCTTCTTTTATTTAAGCCAACATTTTTAATTTTAAGATTACTATTTTTATTTAACAACGTAAGGGTTGTTAAAAATGCTGCGGAGCTTGGATCACCAGCCACATTAATTTTAAGTGAATCAAGATATTTTTTTCCATAAATTTTGATGTGAGATATTTTTTTTTTAACTTTTTTAATTTTTATAACATTTTTATTTTTCAAGATCATATTCTCAGTATGATCCCTACTTTTTTTCTTCTCCAAAATATTGGTTACACCATAAGAATTTAATCCTGCTAATATTACAGCGCTTTTAAGTTGAGCAGAAACACCAGCCCTGTAGTTGATACCAATTGGCATCTCCGATGAAATTAAAGTTAAGGGAAATTTTTTTTTATTTTTTGGATAAAAACTTGCTCCAAACTCACTCATTAAATCAATTAGTTTTGACATATTTCTTTTATTCAAAGATTTATCTCCAGTAATTTTGACATGAATTTTTGGGTTAGTAGCGAGTAGACCCACAAGTAGTCTTGCGGCAGTTCCAGAATTCCCGCAATTGAGTTCTTTATTTTTTTTAATATAAAGTGATCCTAACCCCTTGCCATATACTTGATACGTTTTAGGTTTAATTTTAATGATTTTGACCCCAAGTTTTTCAAGACAATTGATGCAAGAAAAAACGTCTTCTGACTCCAAAACATTTTTAATTTCTGAAATATTTTGACTTATAGCTCCAATTAAAAAAGACCGTATTGAGATAGATTTATCGGAATCTACAAAAATAGATTTTTTATACGGTTTTATTTGATTTATGGTTTTTAAGGTAAAACTTTTTTGAAGCATTAAAGTTAATTACTGTACGATGAACCAAAATATAACTCTATAGCTTTAGAAGATTTTAATATTTCGCTAGGTGTACCTTGAGCAATAATTGTTTGTTCTCCCAGAACATAGGACCTATCACATATGTCAAACAAATGTTTAATTTGGTGATCAGTTATTAATATACTTGTGCCCATAGCCTGAACTTTCAAAATATATTTCTGAATATCCTGAACAATTATTGGGTCTAGCGCCGCCAATGGCTCATCTAATAGCACAACTTTAGGTTTGTTGATTAATAGTCTCGCTAACATTAATCTTCTTACTTCACCGCCTGACAACACTCCACTGTGAATATCTCTTAAATGTTGTAAATTAAATTCATCAAGAAGTTTTTCAACCATTGATGTTTGATTTTCTGATCCTTTAATTGATAGCTGGCAAACACCAAGCAGGTTATCGTAAACAGACATAGAAAAAACAGACCTCTGTTGACTCAAATACCCGATACCAGCCTTTGCCCTCAAGTGGATTGGTAATTCAGTAATATCTTTATTTCCTATAATAATTTTACCTGAATCTGCTTGTTGTTCCCCGATAATAGTACTGTACAGGGTTGATTTTCCAGAGCCATTGGGACCCAACAATCCAACTATTTCTCCTGGAAACAGCTCTAAACTAATTTTTTTTAAAATAGGCCTTCCATTATATGATTTGCTTACATCCTTAATTTGAAATATTGGCTTATCTTTTTTAAACTTAATTATTCTGAAACCTTTTTTCATTAATTATTTAATCCTAACTGGACCTGCTTATTGCTAAACATTGATGCATCGAGCGTTTTTTTGTTTAAATCAAATTTTAGCATATCTGCTACTATATTACCTTTTATACTGTCACTTTTAACATTTCCATAAATAGTAAGTAAACCCTTACTATTAAAAAAATCTAAATTATCTCCAAATAAAAAGTCGTTATTATGTTTTGCTTCAATATTGTTTATAAACTTCATATCATAAGTTTGGTTGTTGTAGCTTCCCGTGTCCCCTGAAACAGTCAAAATAGTCCCATCTTTTAAATAAAATTTAGCTATCATAATTTTCATTTTAATAAGTTCAGGTTTATCTATATCAAAACTTGCCTCTCCTGACTGCAGAATATAACGATTTCCATTTAAATCTATACCTGTGTACTCAACATCTTCAAAATAATTAGAGTTAGTTTCTTCTTGTTGATTATTTTTAACAATTTTATTTTCCACTTCGTTTTTTGTAGAAGTATTATTATTTGTCCCGTAAATAAAATATATTATTAAAACTGTTAGCAAAAAGAGAGTAAATTGAACTAGCAACCTGTTTTTTTTTCTTTGTATCATTTAATCCCATGCGCAAGAAGAGAATGAATATGAATTACGCCTTTTAATCTTCTCTGTTTTTTTTTGAAGACGTTTTCAGTTGTCACACATAAGCTGGTAATCTTCTTTTCATTCATTATTGATAGCGCTTTTGAAGCAAGTATGTTTTCGGTTATAAATACTGGGTTAGATGTCATAATTTTTTTAATATTATCTCTTTTATTCAAATTCTTTATTGATCTTCTTACATCTCCATCACTAATTAAACCTACGACGATTAAAGATTTTTTAGTCACAACGACAAACCCTAGTTTTTTTGAATTTATTACCTTGATAGCATCATTAATTGATTTATTTTCATTAATTGTAGGCAATTTTTTTCCAGTGACCATAATGTCTTTTACAAGCAATAAAGTTTGTCCAATATTTCCACCTGGATGAAAAATTTTAAAACGATCTTTAGAAAATTTCATTTTGTTCATCAATGTAATTGCAAGACAATCTCCAAAAAGCAAAGTGATACTAGTTGATGATGTTGGAACCATTCCAGTGGGATCAGCCTCTTTAACTTTTGGTAACAATATCGATATATCGCTAGCTTTCAGCAACAAACTATCTTTCTTTGAAGCGACCCCAATAATTTTTATATTAAACCTATTGGCATACTTTAGCATATTTGTTATTTCAGCAGTATTTCCTGAATAAGAAAAAACTAATAACACATCCCTCTTTTCTATTTGCCCAAGATCACCATGATTAGCTTCGCCTGGATTTAAATAAAAAGATGAAACACCCACTGAAGATAAAGTGGCTGCAACTTTTCTAGCTATTAAACCACTTTTTCCAATTCCAGCTGTTACAACTTTTCCCTTACAATTAGCAATCACATCAACAGCTTTGACGAAGAATTTATCAAAACTTTTATTTATTTTTTTTAATTCACTTATTTGAATTTTAGCTGCTTGTTTTGCAATTTTTATATAATTATTTTTACCCATTAATGTTCAAAAATATCAAATTTAAATCCATTTTGATCTAATTCAATTCTTGTACTTAAAAAACTTATACATCTTTTAAACAGATCCATTCGTTTTTCTCTTATTAACATTTTTTCTAATTCAATTTTAATTTTATGTAGATAAATTACATCATTGGCTGCATACTCTAATTGTTTATCCGACAGATCATTAATCTCCTTATTCCAGTCACTACTTCCTTGTCTTTTGTCTAAATTTTTATTACAAAATTCCTGAACAAGATTTTTTAATCCATGTGAATCTGTATAAGTTCTAACAATTTTAGATGCAATTTTTGTATCAAATATATTTTCCACCTTGCACTTTAAAAAATATTCTAAAGCGCTTTTATCAAATCTTAAAAAATGGCCAATTTTTTGTATTTTATTATTTTCTAATACAGAAACTAAATTTGGGGCTTTATAATTTTCTCTATCTGGCTGAACAACATAAACATCTCCGTTTTCTCCACAAATTTGTATAAGACTTAATTTATCTCTTTCAGGTATTTGCAAGCCAGTAGCCTCAGTATCGATAGCCACACTATCTTTAAAAGATTTTGCTACCTCAGTGCTAATGTCACCTTGAATTTTGTGTATTTTCATATAACCATTCTAATTACCATGAATAATTACCCAATAGCAACAATCCTTGGTGGTGGTGGATTTATAGGAAGATATCTTGTCAGAAATTTGACTAAGAAAAACTATAGATGCATCATTCCTACTAGAAATGCCTTTCAAAAGGGGTATTTGAAGACCCAGGCGCCTCCTGGAGCAATAGAATTCATCGATTGGGAATGGAATGATTTTTCAAAATTAGAGGAGGCAATAAATAATTCAGATGTAGTTATAAATTTGATTGGAATTTTGTTTGAAAATAGAAAACAAAAATTTACGAAAATTCACTCCGATATACCGGATGTAATTTCAAAACTTTGTGCAAAATCTAACGTTAAAAAATTTATACAAGTAAGCGCTATCGGAGCTAACGCACAATCAAAATCTCTTTATCAGAAATCTAAATTCGAAGGAGAGGTAAAAGCATTAACTAATTTTAAAAATACCATTATAATTAGGCCAAGCGTAGTATGCGGTACAGAAGACAATTTCACAAATTTATTTTCAAAATTAAGTTTTTTACCAGTGATTCCAGTTGTGGGCATTAATTATAAATTTCAACCTATTTTGGTATCAGATGTATCAGATGCAATAATGAAAGTAATAGAAGCTAAAAATAACAGTGGAAAAATTTATGAGATCGGTGGCCCTACTATTATTAGCTTTGGAGATATGGTTAAATCTATTTTAAAAACAGTTAATAAAAAGAGATTTGTTATTGAAATGCCAATGGCAATAGCAAAATTTCAAAGTAGTATTTTAAGTTTACTACCTTTCCCGCCAATCTTAACTAAAGATCAATGTGAGATTTTAATGGAAGCAGACAACGTAGTTTCCAATAATCATTTAACCTTAAAAGACTTAAATATAAATCCATCTGATGTAGAAGAAAATATGAAAAAATGGTTGTGGAGGTTCAGAGATGGTGGAGAATTCGCGAAAGTTTAATGAAAAATATTAGTTTATTGTCTGGATATTTATTTTTAGTTATTGCAATTCTTACAGGTATTGCAGCCAATGGCTACCTAAAGACAACGGAAGGATTTACAAAAATAAATCCAACAATTTTTTGCTTAACAAGCATTGTCATTTGTATGTTTTGTCTTTCAAAAGCAATGATATTAATTCCTGTTGGCTTTACATATGCTACTTATGGAGCACTAACTATAACGGCTGTTACTTTATTTGGAGTGTTTAAATATAATCAAATACCAAATATTTACGGGACATCTGGAATAATACTTATTATTATGGGTGTGATTTTATTAAATACCTTAGGCAAATTGAAATAACATGATGGCATATTTTCTTTATATAGTTATAGCATTAATTATGGTCACAGTTTTGTATCTGACATTTAAAGCTATTGGACGAGGGATGGATGCAAGGGGAGAGCTAAAAAGAGACGGCACTTTAGATAGAAATAAAGAAGATCCCTATATATTTAAAAGTATTGAGAACGATGAGGACGATAAAATTCTTGAGAAATTGAAAGATAAAGATTTATCTCCTGAAGATCTCAAGAATCTTTACGAAGAAATTAAGAGGAAAAAAAATTAATATAGCCCCCTAGGTATTATGAAGTAGTGAATTGCCAGGACTATTGCCACCGAAACACTTAAGCCAAATATCATTTTAACAAAATCTTTTCCTATAAGTGGAAACACATATTTGAATTTATAGTCTTTATTCATGGTAGAAATTGCTAATTCTCTTCCGCATAATAAGCCAACAAATACCCAAGTTGTTGACATTGGAAGATCATTTAATTCTTTAAAGTAATAAAGCACTGATGCATATATTACGTTAATAATTGTTGCTGAACGTGCGTATCTAGTTCCAGTTTTATCTAAAACTACTTTTTGAATAGGCCCTCCATTTATGTAGAAAATGTAGAAAAGTAGTGCTGTAAAATAAGTTATTACAATTAAAAGCAACGTAACATCTAATTGCCTAGGCAAGTATACAGCAATATTAGCAACGTCATGAGAAAGCCAAACCCACCATAGCCAACCCGATGTTACCCAAACTGAGTTACGCCAAAATGCAATCCATTTATCACCTTTTACCTCATCAAATTTTTCATTAATAAATTTAGAAACTACTACCCAACAAAAGTAAGCAACTGTTGCTGCTATACCGTACCCTATAATACTTTTTACTAACATTTTTTCTAAAATAATTGTTGAAGCAAATGCAGATAAAACTAAAAATGTAGTTGAAACAGGTATGCCAATTCTTGTTAATATTAATAAAATTCCTGGTGCGACCGCGTGATACCATTGAATTTCTTGATAAGGTATTCTTGTTAATCTTCCATAAGAAATGTCTCCATCGTAATTGTACCAACCCCAAGTTATTGCAAAAATCATTACGACCGAAGCAGCACTTGCCAGCGTGTACCATTTGAACCATTTTTGCTTTGAAGCAATAAACGTTCCCAGTGTTTGAATAGAGTCGTTAGCTATTACGCTGTAACCTGCTAAGCCGAACCCTATAATCGTGTATACTAATGTAAGTTCCATATTATTTCCATATTGTTATTTTTTTATTGTTATTCTTAACGTACGAATCATATTACTTAGTAACAATTTTATATCGTTTGAGAGATTTAAATCTAGTGAAGAATTTATTAATTTTTTTTTTGGAATGGCTTTACGTTCCTTAGTATGTTTTTAGAAAGTTTTGTCTACTAAAAAAAATTTTAAATAAAAAAAATATTTGTTTCGCAGTTGTATTTCACACAAAAATTTCACACTCTCATTTCACGGGATTATTTTATTGAAATAATTTTCTTGATTATAAATAAAGCTAATAAAGCACCTAGTATTTCTGCAACTATATAACTTGGGGTATTTAAATAACTAATACCTGTGAATGTATCTGTAAAAGTTCTAGCTAATGCAACTGCTGGGTTAGCAAAAGAAGTTGATGAAGTAAACCAATAGCCAGCAGTAATATAAGTTGCAACAGATGCAGCTACAGAAG
>Ga0114997_10001163_pt1 | contig 22028 bp, 19 predicted proteins | sample ArcticOcean_MG_C_2_FD_87045 | JGI IMG/M metagenome (GOLD analysis project Ga0114997, IMG submission 87045) | Marine microbial communities from western Arctic Ocean - ArcticOcean_MG_CB4_136 | ecosystem: Environmental > Aquatic > Marine > Oceanic | place: Arctic Ocean: Canada Basin | collected...
TACCTACCCTTCCAAGAAGGCTCTCTGCGCTCAAAAAATGCAGAGGTTCCTTCTTTCCTATCCTCGCTAGCAAAAACTATTTTACGAGCGGTCTTTGTCAACCCCCAGGCATCAACATCGTTTAATGCTAAATACGCTTCCATCGCCTTCAAACTTTCCTGAGTGGATGTGGGAGAATTAGAGACAATCTTGGCTGCAATCTTTAGGGCTGCCTCAAGAGCTTGACCTTCAGGCACAAGTTCCGAAATAAGCCCAACCTCTCTGGCCCGACTTGGCGATAGTTCCTCGCCAGTCAAGATAACTTCCTTAGCTACGTGCAGCGGGAGCGAACGCAAAGCTCTAAATAGCCCTCCGCTAGTGGGGAGGAGACCTCGCTTCACCTCAGGCAACCCAAGCCTAAGCGTCTCAGAGGCGACAATTAAGTCACAACAGAACAAGATCTCCATGCCACCTCCAAGAGCGAGACCCTCCGCTGCAGCTATAAGCGGTTTTAATCTGGTGCGGCGAATCAAACCGTACTCTCCTCCACGCTGAGTGCTTCCGCTTCCATCTTTCATGTCACTTCCTGCAGAAAACATCTCAGGACCGCCTGTAAGAATTCCTACCCATTGACTCGCATCGTCTTCAAAATCGCTGATTGCTTTATCGAGCGCTCCTGTTAACGCTTCGTTGAACGCATTTCGCTTCTCGGTGCGATTAAGCGTAAAAACTGTTATCGCGTCGAATCTTTCGACAAGTACCAAATTCTCTGCTGTTTCCATCAGGACTACCTTCAGTTCGAATATTAAAGCTTTACAGAAAAAAACAATTACGGGTTACCAACCCAAATCAGCGTACTCTTCCTGCAATGAACGCTGAACAAAATAACGACAAGGTTCCGTCGGTATTTTTTGTTTCATCAATAGCTGGCCAATCGGACACACAGATAGAAGGCAGTTCCGCACGCGCTTATCTGGCGTTGGCTACTGGTTCCTTAGCATTTGTTTTAGCGACAATAAACGTAACCGTCTCCAACGTTGCATTCCCTGAGATCGTCAAAGCGTTCCCTGGAATATCAAATGGGACAAGCGGCTGGATCATCTCTGGTTATGCTTTAGCTTTTTCATCTACCTTGCTATCCGGGGGGCGGCTAGCCGATCGTTATGGTCGCCTTCCAATATTCAAGTTTGGTCTCATTGGCCTATTAATCAGCTCAATAGCCGCAGGGTTTGCTAACAACATCTGGATACTAGTTGCTGCTCGTGCCGCTCAAGGAGTTTGCGGTGCGCTGACCGTTCCCTCATCTCTGGCTCTAGTGCTTCCCAAGTTCCTACCATCGAAACAGGCAAGTGTCATAGGGCTTTGGGCGGCCGCCGGAATGGCGGCATCCGGCTTGGCTCCTGGCTTAGCCGCCTTCATTCTAGAATTCGGAAGCTGGCGTTTAATCTATTTAATCTTGGCTCCTATTAGTTGCCTAGGTCTTATAGGAGCAAAATTTTTCCTAGATGAAACAGCTGAACGAGATAGTAACAAATCCCTAGATCTTCTTGGAATTTCGATGGGGAGCGGTTCTATTTTCTTCTTAGTTTTGGCCACTCTCCAAGGACGATCTTGGGGTTGGAATGCCCCCATTACTATTACCTGTTTTTTGATCTCAGCTATCCTTCTCACCTCGCTAGTTTCCAGATCAAAAAATCATCCAGAGCCAGCAATCGATCTCGACTTGTTCCGTATTAGGTCTTTTACCGTCGCTAATATTGCGGTCGCATTATCAATGGTTGGAGCATTCACCAGCTGGTTCCTTTGGCCGGTCTACCTCACCGAAGTATGGAACTACAGTAAGCTCTCGATCGGATTAGCGTTTACGCCAGCTCCTGTCATCTCAGCATTGGTTGCAATACTTAGCGGTCGGTGGGCAGACAAACATGGTTTCAGAGGGCTGATGGGTTTAGCTTCATTCCTGGCGGCCAGTGGCCATATTTGGTTGTTCTTTTTTCTTAATGAAACAATAAATTTCTGGTTCTCGTTCTTTCCTGCAACCGTGCTATTTGGACTTGGAATGGGCGTATTAGCGAGCCAGCTCAACAGCGCTGCTCTCCTTGCGATACCCGCTAAATCCATTGCCACGGCAAACGGCATTCACCAATCATTACGATACGCCGTAGGAGCAATGGGAGCTGCAACTGCTATTGCTATTCTAAATGGCACCCATGAGGTGTGGCGCTACGACCTAATGTGGTTATTACTGGCTGGACTGCAAATGGCAGTAATCCCACTCATGCTTTTCGCTTACCCCAAATCAAAGATCAAGAAATGAGCATCGGTTAAGACAACCTGTCAGAATAATTAAATGACGGAACTCTCTTTGAGCGACAGCAAAATTAAATCTAAAGCTTTCATGGGGCAAATGATCGGCATCATAAATGGTGGAGCTTTATCACTCATGATAAGTATCGGCCACAAAACAGGGCTCTTCGACATCATGGACGGGTGTCAACCTGCTACATCTGCCGAGATCTCTAAATCAGCTAACCTCGATGAACGCTACGTTCGTGAATGGCTTAGCGCCTTATCTTGTGGCGGTGTTTTAGAACACGACCCAACCGCTGAAACATTTTTTCTTCCACCTGAGCATGCAGGTCTCTTAACTCGGCGCAGCGGTCCGCTAAATCTTGCAATACCGCTTCAAATGATCCCGTTGCTCGGCGAAGTTGAAGAAGACATCGTAGAGGTCTTCAAGAATGGCGGTGGAGTTCCATACGACAGGTACCCGCGCTTTCAAGAATTAATGGCAGAAACCAGCAACAACCGGTTCCAACGCACTCTGTTAGAGCAAATCGTTCCGATTCTGCCTGTCCAAGATGACCTCTCTAGAGGCATCGACGTCGCTGACGTAGGCTGCGGAAGTGGTCGAGCGCTTTGCATCTTAGGAGCGGCATTTCCCAACAGTCGCTTTGTAGGTTTCGACATGTCAACTAAAGGTATTGCAGCAGCTCAAGCTGAGGCAGCTAATCTTTCGAATGTGACATTTGAAGTCGCAGATGCTTCAGCTCTGAACCAACATGAAAGGTTCGACTTCGTAACAACATTCGACGCAATCCATGACCAGGCACACCCAGAGCAGGTGCTAGCCGGCATATATGAAATGATTAAACCCGGTGGATCTTATTTGTGCGTAGAGCCTAAAGCGTCTTCAGTTCTGGCTGAAAATCTTAATGAACCGATGGCACCGTACATGTACACAATGTCTACGATGCATTGCATGACTGTGTCTCTGGCTTATGGTGGTGAAGGACTTGGGACCGCTTGGGGGTACCAAACAGCAACGGAGTACATTAGTCGCGCTGGATTCGAAAACATCGAAATAACCGGTGTAAAAGATGATCGTTCTAACAGCTACTTCATAAGCCGACGCGCTCAATAATTGCAGCATCATGAAACAATTGATGCAAGTAATCAATCCCTCGAAGTCGAAAATCTCCTACATATGAAAGAGCTTTTAGTCTATGAGCTTCACATCATCTAAACCGAAGTTGCGGATCGGACTCGCCTACGACTTTCGCACAAGACCCGGCAGCGGAGTTTCTGTCACCGATTCCTATGCAGCAGGTTTAGAACAAATCCGTCTAGCTGACCAACTCGGTTTTGATCATGTATGGTTTTCGGAACACAGATTCCTTAAAGACGGTCACCTACCGGGCTTTGTTCCAGCAGCTGGCGTGGTGGCAGGTGCGACAAAAAATATTCGAATCGGTACTGATATAGCGCTCTTACCATTTTATGACCCCCTGAGATTAGCTGAGGACGTGGCCGTTCTCGATCAATTCAGTGGTGGCCGGATAGAACTTGGCATAGGCATGGGATATGCACCCCATGAATTTAAAGCAATTGGAATGCCCGTCAAAAATAGGGTCTCACATACCGAAGAGGGAATTGAAATTCTTCGACAAGCATGGAGTGACACGCCCATCAACTTCAAAGGTAAACGATACTCCTATACCGATGTTGACGTTCACCCAAAACCAATTCAACCGGGTGGGCCACCATTATGGATCGCTGCTATGAGCCACGCTGGTGCTATGCGGGCAGCCCGATTCGACACACACATACTTCCTCAAGGCAACAGACGAGACGTATTAGATCCGTGGAAAAGTGAGCTTCTTGCCTCAGGACGGGATCCGAACATGTACCGCGTAGGAATCCTTAAATCTTTCTTGGTGACATACGACAAAGAACGAGATTGGGCATTGGTCAAAGAAGCAGAACGCTATCGAATGAGTGTTTATGCAAAATTTTTCGCGGCGACTGAAGATAACTACACCGCACTGGACAAAGATTCTGATCCGATACCTCAGAACTGGGTGGTTGGCGACCCTGACGAAGTAACTATCGCTCTTCAACATTTCATAACTGAACATTCCATTACTGATTTGACAGGATGGGGTTTACCTCCGGGTGTTCCACCTGAACTGGCTGCTTCTAGCATTGAGCTTTTTGCGTCTCATGTTGCACCTCGACTTAAAGCTCACGAAACATTGTGATACCAACTCAAAAGCAAATCGATGCGTTCAATACCTTTGGTGTGGTAGCCATTCCTGATGTCGTTCCTAAAAGCCAGCTAAAGACAATGGGAGATGCTGTCGACCTAGCCGTCGCTTCTAGAAGCAGAGGCGATAACCGCTCACTTGATGAAATGTCAATCTACGAACAATCATTCACTCAATGCATAAATTTATGGGAAACAGATACAGCAGTTAGGAAATTCACGTTTAATTCAGATTTAGCTGAATTAAGCGCTGCTCTTCTAGGCGCAAAAAAAACTAGAATTTGGCATGACCAAGCGTTGTATAAAAAGTCGGGCGGACGTAAAACTGATCCCCACCAAGATCTTCCTTTCTGGCCGATCTCCGGGCAAGATCACATAACCGCATGGATTCCCTTCAACGGATCAAAAATTGGTGGTGGGGCTATGACCTACCTAGGTGGCTCTCATCGATCGGGAATTAAGAAATTTGGCGATATCACTGGGAATACAGCTCCTTTTGACTATCAATCTCACCCTGCTTCAAAAAACCTCACACCTATCACCATTGAAACAGATCCTGGCACAGTTGTATTCCATCACTCCCTTACCGTGCATTGGGCCGATTCAAATCTAAGCTCAGAAGATCGAAGAGTTTATTGCATCATCTATTTTCCAGATGGTTGCACATATTCAAAACCCTGGCCACATCTAATTCCAGACCGCCAACAGATGAAGCTAGACGAGGCATACATCGGTGATCTAAACCCAGTCACATGGCCAACATCACAGACATTACCGAACACTCCGTTCGGCAGGCCTCCAACAACTGGTTTCGAATAGAAAACATCAACAGTATTCAGCTATAAACGCTCTTAATTCAGGACAGACGCGATCAGTTCTCCAGATTTATATTTCCCCAACATAAGATCTGGATCAAATTCGACTCCAATAGGATTGGCAGTGAAGACCGGTCCACTCATAAAGGCGTAGGCCTCTTCAGGTGTAGCAAAATTATCAACCTGCAACTCGATCTTGTTACCGTCTGGGTCCTCGTAATACATCGACGTTGTTGGCCCATGGTTTATCGATCGGACAGGAACAATCTCATCCATTTTTAATCGCTCATAGCATTCAAGTAGCTCGCCTAAGTTTGCGTAAGTAAATGCGATGTGATCAACGCCGTTCCGATTATTGTCAACGTTCCCTATTGTCCCGCGATCAATGAAAGCAATCCTGTGATGCTCTTCGTCGTAGGTGGCGAAGATAATTATGTCAGCATCGTGCACGATCTTCGCCTCTAACACATTGCAATACCAGGCCGCTAAACCTTTCACATCGCTAGTTCGCAAAACAAAATGAGCTAATTTAACAGGCGGTGCCATAATCTGCCCCCAGACATTCTCAGCTTAAACGCCAACAGGCAGCTTTAGTAACATTATAAAAAAATCCTAAAATGATTATTCGTCCAGATCAGTTATCCACTTCAACAAATCCTCATAAGTCACCATCGAGGAAAGTTCCGGATGGAGATTGATGAGACCATCAGCTGCCCGGAATAAGCATCCAGAGTCAGCAGTTTTTAGCATAGTAACATCGTTGTGCGAATCGCCTGCTGCGCTAACGTGATAGTTCAATGACTGATACGCCTCGATAGCTCTAGCTTTAGGGTCGTTAAGGCGCAGCAAAAATCCGGTTATGTGATCATCATCAACGCGAAGTTTGTGACAAAGCAGATGAGGGTACCCAAGCAACTCACTGAAATGCGACGCAAATTCTTCAAATGTGTCAGACAAAATCACTACTTGGTACTGCTGACGCAGTTCATCTAAGAAAGAGCGAGCCCCTGGCAACAATTCCAAGTCACCTATCACGTTCTTAATTAAGCTCAATTTAATCTTATGTTTATCAAGAAGACCAAGTCTATATTCCATCAATTTCTGATAGTTCGGCTCGTCGCGTGTTGTTCGCAATAGTTCCGAAACACCAGTATGGGTCGCTACCGCTTCCCAAATTTCTGGTGTTATGACACCTTCCATATCTAACGCTATCAATCGCTGCACAGTTACTAAGCTTCCCATCTCTGAGCCGTAAGTTCATAGCTAAAGTCGACATTGCTAACAAATATTTTGAGTGCAGGAACAAGCAAACTCACGTTCCTGTTCATAATAACTTCCGAAGGAGGAGATTAATCGCTCAGATAGATGTGTTTGCCTACCAATATCTGGTTAGGAAAATCACTATTCGGTTATTTAAACTCGCTCAACACGACTCTCTCTGACGGCTGACACTTCAAGACTTATAGTTGGGCTTAGAATTGACAATGCCCGAAATTGAACCGGTAAACACTCTCCTAACAAAGTGAAAGAGACCAATGGCCACCTACGAGGACCTAGAAAACAAGACCATTGTCGTGACCGGCGCAGGGAGCGGAATAGGAAGATCTCTTGCTTTGAGGTTCGCTGATGCAAAAGCAAAAGTAGCAGTCAATGACATCTCCGAAGAACAGGCTTCCAGAACTGTCCAAATCATAAAGGACTCAGGTGGAACAGCAACCGCAATTCCCGGTGATGTTTCTGTTTCATCGCAAGTTCATCAAATGTTCCAAACTGTAGATGAACAATATGGCCCGACCAACGTACTCATTAACAACGCTGGATTAGTTGGCCCAATGCTCCATTTCTTCGAAGCAACAGAGGAATGGTGGCGACGAATCATCGATGTTAATCTCACCGGTCATTTCCTATGTTGCCAAGCTGCAGCTGCAGTCATGGCCCAAAACGGTGGAGGATCAATCATAAACATGTCTTCTGGTGGAGCAAGTCAGGCACATCGTTCCTTTACTGCATACGATGCATCCAAAGGCGGCATTGAAGCGTTTACACGTGCCCTTGCTTTGGACCTAGGTCCGTATTCGATCAGAGTAAACGCATTAATGCCTGGCTCCATCGACACAAGCGGAATGAACTCTGAAGATCGGATTTATCGAGGTGAGAACATTCCGTTAATGAGAGTCGGCGAGGCCTACGATCTCACAGGCCCTGCATTATTTCTAGCCTCTGACGAGTCGTCGTACATCACAGGTGATGTACTCAAAGTTGATGGCGGAATGCTAGCCCAACAGCGCTCTGCGACTGTAGACATAATGCCACCCTCAGACTTTCCGAAACTAGAAAATATTTGATTCTTCTATGCTCAAAGAGACATTTATCTACTATCTGATTATCAATATCACCAGATCAGCACTTGAAAACAGTCGATTATTAATTGAAGAATCCTTTGTTGTGTATTTGTTTCCACTAGCGACTCTGAGAGATTTTTTTGAGGATCGGTTTGAGATACGCAAGAAATTTTTCTGGGTTCTCTGACATTGGAAAGTGACCTATCGATTGCATCTCTGTAAATGTCGAGCCCGCTATCGCCGCGTGCGCTTCTCTTCCTTTTTCTATAGTTCCGCTGTAGTCATACTCCCCTGAAAAAATATGAACTCCAACTTCTTTCGTGTCAATTTCTTTAGCTAGATCCCTAAGGTCGTATTCCATAAGGTAATACCAAAGATCTCCCAGGAAAACAGGTGGCCACCCGGAGGAGTATGTATGAACAATCTCTTTTCGGTATGGCTCCGGAGACGACGGTGCAGTCAATCCTTCCATCATGCGACCTTTTGTTTCGTTCGAAACTTCAGGATGCCACAGTTCCTTAAGAGCCTCATAGCTACCTCCAATCCGAAGAGCTCCTTCGAGCGAAATCACCGCATCAAAAACTGTCGGGTGCTTGTGCGCTAAGTCCAACGCAAGGAGACCTCCTACAGAGCATCCCATGAACACAGGTCGTTCCAGGCCCAAGGCACCACTCAGCTCGACAGGAATAGACCTCAAAAAGCCGGACTCTAAACGGTAATTTTGCTCCCACCAACGTTCACTGACAGGAGGAATTGATTTACCATGAAATGGTAAATCGTATGCAATAAGCCTAAACGTTTCAGTAAGTTCTTTGTCTTCAAATAGATGCCGCCACTGAGTACCATGCGAGCCAGCCGTATGCTGGAGGAGTAAAGGAATGCCGGTACCCGCTTCCTCATAATAAATCCGATAGTCAGTTCCGCAAAGGTTTAAGTGCACATAGCGGCCGACCGGTGCATCTATTTCGCCGTGCTTTTTCGATGCAGGTAAATTATCGACAGCTACTTCTGGCTCCGATCGCAAGAGCTCCACTAGGCGTTGAACAGCAGCATAATATTGCCACCATATTTTAGAGTCCCCAGCCCAGCTAATTCCGCCTCTCGCAGTAGCTATAAATACATCATTATGAAATCGAGGAGGAATGGCCTGGCGGATCTTATCCCAGGCTGTGTCTGGGCCAAATAGAGTGATTACATTCTCTCCTCGCTCAGGTATCTTTGCGACAGTAACGCCATCAGCGATTGTCACACCTGTAACCGAAGCCCCAATTTCTATTCTTATTCCACCAGTCCAGTATCGAGTAGCTATCTGAAACTCTCCGTCGGCGAGACAGATTGCTTTTAGCGCTAGGGCTGTTGGAACCATTGTTGATTCTCCTGCTTCAGATTACCCATTGAAATAGAACTAGTTTTGACGAGCTACTTTGGCTGCAAGGTTAATCTCAGAACGCTCTCAATGAAACACTTAAGATATGCTTTCATTTAGTAAGCAAAAGGGGAAATTGTGGCTACTCGTATCAACGCAACCTTTGAGTCCGGGCTACCACCTGACGATGATCATCCCTACCGAACCGGCGCTTGGCGACCTCAGCACCAAGAGTTTGATGCTTGGAATATGGAATGTGTTGGTGATCTGCCAGATGACCTTAATGGCGTGTATCTGCGCAACACAGAGAACCCACTTTTTGAACCAATAAAGCGCTACCACCCATTCGATGGTGACGCGATGCTCCATTCTATTTCATTTAATAACGGTGAAGTTCAATACTCAAATCGCTTCGTTCGAACAGATGCCTTCTTAGCAGAGCAAGATACCAAGTCGAGTTTGTGGGCTGGAATTACAGAGCACCCCTCCACAGCTATTGCGAAGGATGGCTGGGGGGCGCGAACCATGATGAAGGACAACGCCAGCACCGACGTAGTTGTCCACGGAGGTAAGGCGCTTGCAAGTTTTTATCAATGCGGAGAACTATACCAATTAGACCCAACGAGCTTGGCTGACAAAGGTAAAGCCAGTTGGAATGGGGCTTTTCCACCTGAAGGGGTCTCAGCACACCCGAAAGTCGATGAACACACCGGTGAGCTTTTGTTTTTCAACTATTCCACGACGGCGCCTTTCATGAAATATGGGGTTGTTAGTTCCGAAGGTGAACTGACCAACTATCAAGACATCCCTCTTCCTGGACCGCGGCTCCCCCATGACATGGCTTTTACAGAGAACTGGTCGATTTTGAATGATCTACCTCTCTATTGGGATCCAAAGGCCCTGAAAGAAGGCTTCTACTCCAACACATACAACAGAGATCTCCCGAGTCGCTTCGCCCTCATCCCGCGCCACGGCAGCTCGAATGAAATTCGATGGTTTGAAGCAGACCCAACTTTCGTATTGCACTGGACTAATGCATACGAAGAAGGGGATGAAGTAGTGCTTGATGGCTTTTTTCAACATAACCCCACAGCAAGCGGAGTGCGTCGTCATGCCGATGCGCTAAAAGGCTTTGAAACACTGGACATGAACGTGCTCGAAGCTCGTGCTCACCGATGGCGGTTCAACCTAAAAACCGGGAGTTGTTCCGAAGAGCAAATGAGCGACCGGTGCTCAGAATTTCCGATGATTAACGGAACGCATGCAGGTCGCCGCCATCGCTATTCATACAATTCAATCTGCGCTCCAAACTTGTTTGCATTCAATGGTCTCATTAAACACGATTTAGACACAGGCAAAGAAGAAACCTATGAATTCGAAGATGGCGTTTTTGTAAGTGAAACCGTTATGGCACCGAGAGACAACTCTGCCAGAGAAGATGACGGATACCTTGTCACATTCTCATCCGATCTAATCCGAGATATTTCAGATGCCTTGGTCTTTGATGCTTCAGACATAACACAAGGGCCGATATGCAAGATCCGGCTACCGGAACGTATCTCAAGTGGCACTCATGCAAGTTGGGCTCCGTCGAAGGCTCTTAAGTAAGTTCGAACCAGTACTAAATCACATTTCTGCTTTTCGTAGTTCTCTCTAGCCACAAATATCCAAAATTCAAACCGCTGGCTTGCCGTCAACGCTGGCATCCAGTGAAAATCTTGACTTTTGCTTAATCAAATCGTATCAGCGAACGTTAGGGCTTCAGGAGCCACAGAAACCATGAGCGACAAAACAACTTTAGACAGGAACTTTAACCATCCCGGTTATTGGCCATCTCAGTGGCCTGTTGAATGCGGCGGGAACCGAAGACAAAAAGCTGCAGTGGGACGACTTGACGCATCACAAAATCATCCATCTGTAACCACGATTACAAATAACAGATGGAATGTCATGGCCGTTCAACGCGATCCTGGGGAGTGGTACATCGGCGGGACCATGCCAGCGTTCTCTGGCCCACCTCCATATGGGTGGGTTAAGAGAATCAACCCGAATTCCTTAGAAACAATTGTCGAGTCACCTCAACTTCCATGTGGAGATCATGTTTGGTGCGGAGCAATTCTAGTCCATGCCAACGGCTCAATAATGTCCGTTAACGGTTCCTTTATGCACAGGTTGGACCCCCAAGACTTATCGATTATCTGTGAAAGGGAACTCCCAATTAGTCGTGCTCACAACGGGCTACTCGCATTGTCAGATGGAACGCTAGTAACTAAGGATCTCCGCTTAGAGGGACAAGGGGGAACCACTCTTACTTTTCTGGAACCAGAAAGACTTACAGTTTTACAAACTCTGGTCCTCCCTGAGGGCTCCATGGGTCGAATTGCAGCGGACTACAACGATGGCGTTGAGTCGATATTTGTGCCTGGGACTGAGCATATTTGGAAAATAGAAATGGTTGATGGCACCGGAACAATTACTGATTGGCAAGTACGATATCGGACTTCAAAATCTGATGTTGGTTTAGCTTGGGACTCATGCATCTCAGATAGCCACCTTTGGCTCATGGACTGCGGCGACATCAACGCAGTTCGAGCGATCCATAACACCCTTCCAAATGGCCGTTTTGAAGGACCGGACGGACGCAAGCAACTTTCCTGGCAACTTCCAGCGCCCTGGAATGGAGCTCAACGTCTGTTACGCGTAAATCAGGAAACCGGACTCTTAGATAGCGTCGAGCCATTTGGAAATCCGGGCGGAGGTATTGTTGCTCCTCCTGTGAATATACCTGAGAGCCAATTAGTCGTAGCTTGGGACTCCATTAACGGAGGCCTCGCTGGAATTTCAACTGCTGGAACGCTAGAACCTTCATGGCACCTTGATGTACGGCCAACTATGCAGCCAATTATCTACCCAGAATCTGGAGAGCTAGTAATTAACGACTTCACAGCAGAGCAATCAGATGACTTGATAGTCGTAGATATCGAAAGCGGTGAATTAGTTTCGAGGGTAGCTACGGGGTCACGAATTGCAAACGGAATGTTTCTTTCACCGGGAGAGAACCGAGATGTTTACTATTGCAGCACCCTAAGTTTTGCGAGGGTCAGCTGGGCACAATGATAGACAAAGACTCTATAGTCATCAAAGATTTCGTATCTACCCTCTAATAGATGTTAGATTTGAGTTATGGAGCAAATGCAAGAAGCGATCGAAGCAGTTTTAGGCAAGATCGATTTTGACCCCGAAGAACTACAAACAAAATATTTAGAAGAGCGTGATAAGCGCCTCCGTACCGACGCCAACGAACAATATGTTGAGGTCACAGGAGATTTCTCCAACTATGTAGACGATCCTTATGTCGAAAGTCAGGATCGAGCACCGTTGTTTGATGACGTCGAGATAGCGGTAATAGGTGGCGGCTTCGGTGGCTTATTAATGGGCGGCCGACTAAAAGAAGCCGGATTCTCAGATGTGCGAGTAATCGAAAAAGGCGGCGACTTTGGCGGAACTTGGTACTGGAATCGTTACCCAGGTGCCATGTGCGACGTCGAATCCTATTGTTATTTGCCCATGCTCGAAGAGCTTAGCTACGTTCCCAAAAACAAGTACTCTTTTGCTCCCGAGATCATGGAACATACACAAAATATTGCGCACCATTATGACCTATATGACAATGCATGCTTAAGCACATCAGTTACTGCCCTAACCTGGAATGACACAGATAAGCGTTGGCTAATCGAAACAGATCGCGGCGATCGCATGACCGCTCAGTTTGTAGCAATGGCAAATGGTCCATTGAACCGACCGAAGTTGCCTGGCATTTCTGGGATTAATGACTTTAAAGGCCATACGTTCCACACAAGCAGATGGGACTATGAATACACCGGCGGTTCTAACGCAGGTGACCTTTCTAATCTGAAAGACAAGAAAGTTGGCATCATTGGGACTGGGGCAACTGCTGTTCAGTGCATCCCGCATTTGGGCGCATCAGCTAAAGAACTCTACGTGTTTCAACGAACTCCATCATCGGTAGATGTAAGAAATAATAGAGAAACCGATCCGGAGTGGGCAGGTTCACTCGAAGCAGGTTGGCAAGAACGAAGAATGGAAAACTTCAACGTGCTTGTAAGCGGCGGTGACCAAGATGAAGATCTCGTCGCAGACGGATGGACTGATATTTTTCGAAACCTAACCGGCACCGCTGCCAAGCTTGCTTCCCGAAAACTTGGTCGCAGACTCGTCGGAAGAGAAAAAGGTCATTTAATGAAAATGGCCGATTATCAAAAAATGAATACTGTGAGGGATCGTGTCGATGACATTGTCCAAGATCCAGCCACCGCAGAAGCCCTTAAGCCTTGGTACCGACAATTTTGTAAACGGCCTTGCTTTCATGATGAGTACCTCCCTACCTTCAACAGAGAGAATGTGACCTTAGTAGACACCCAAGGGGTCGGAGTCCAAGAGATTACTCCGACCGGCATTATCGCCAACGGCAAAGAATACGAACTCGATTGCTTAATATTTGCAACAGGGTTTGAAGTAGGAACAAGCTACACCCGTCGTGCTGGCTATGAGATAGTCGGACGAAACGGTAACACTCTCAGCGATAAGTGGGCGCCAGGATTACGCACTCTTCACGGAATGCAAACGAATGATTTCCCGAATTGTTTTTTCTTAGGATTCACCCAAACAGCCGTAACCGTAAATGTTCCGCAGGCCTTAAACGAGCAAGCCAAACACATCACATACATGATCGATCAAGTTAGAAGCCAAGGCGGTTCCACCATCGAAGCGACCAGCGAAGGGGAACAAGGTTGGGTTGATGAAATGGTCGACAAGGCGACGCTTGGAGAACGTTTCAGAGCCGAATGCACGCCGGGTTACTATAACAACGAAGGCAAGACTGGGAATACTAACGGATTCTTTACGGGCTCCTATGGCGGCGGCCCGCTGCGATTTCACCGAATTCTCGCCGATTGGCGAGAGAATGGGACAATGCAAGGTACTGAAATCAGCTAACCAAAACTAAATTTAGTCAGCTTATCATGATGTTAATGTACCTAACATTCCATATCCGAACATGTAACAAAACCCCATACCAACGCTGAGTGACGCAAAACAAACTCCGAACGTAGTATAAATTTTCCTAGATCGGCCAGCTTTTAGCATCCCGTAGGATGCCCCGATCGCGAATAAAGCGTTAGCGCTCACCAGACCTAAGATCCAAGCTAATAGAACCATAATCCCTGTCCTGGTGCCACCAATTGAAGAAGATGCCGCCAACAAGGCTATTTGCGTTGGGCTCTCAACACCAATGCCGTGCACCATTCCGATGATTACCGCTCCACGACCTTCTGACTTGTGAATCGCATGGCCAAATTTATCCGGAAACCGGGTGGTCGAACTTTCATGAAGACCATCCTTACTTTTTCGAAAGCTTAATTTTTCAATGCTTCCGGCAACTGAAGCAGCTAAAAGTGTGACCCGACTTCTAATCATAAAGTCATCACGAAACCGAGCCAGGTCGCGAAATACGAAAACTCCCAAGATGACCAACGTGACACCAACAAATTTTGTAAACAAAAGTTCTAAGCTTTGTGGTAGCGCTAGACCAAAGATAATAACAGCAACTCCCAAGACGAAAACTACTAATGCATGCCCAATAACATAAAAAAATGAGAGCTTAAGACCTTCGTCTCGAGATCGTTTACGGCTATTTAAAGTAGTGAGCGCTGCAATATGGTCTATGTCAATACCATGCCTAAAGCCAAGAAGCAGGGACGCGCTCAGAAGGGTGATGTTCACTGCTGCTCCGTCAAATCCTCAAACATTTTCCATGACGATTATTACCTGCACGACTACCTCGAATCCAATTTATCGTTACAGAGACTGAATGATGCGTAGTCATCGAAGATGGATCACCTTCAAAACCTCACTAGTCCAAGTTGGAGTCTTAAGCACTAACCATGGACACAAAATTATTGCTTACCGGACGACATGGTCGACACGACCGACAAAATTAAGTGCCGGTTGATTACCAAATAGTACGATCCGACTGCAACATCATTCAGACACTGAAGATCAATCGGGCGGATAGACGCCCATATCTCTGCCTTTTTGGGTCTGCCAAAAAATCTTGGAGATGTCTTCAATGTAAGAAAGAAGCTGATCGACAGTTTCATGATCTACTGTCTTTTTGACCTCTCCAGCTTGATGTACCGCCTTCCAGAACAACTCATGTAACTCGGGAAAGGTTTCGAAGTGAGCTGGAGCGAAGAAATCAGCCCAGAGAACCATTAAATGATGCTTAACATCCTCTGCTCGTTGCTCTTTAACAATCACACATCGTTGTCGAAAATGAATATCTTCTGAGGCGTGATACTTTTCTAATGTTTTTTTACAGGAAAGCGCTTCAATGCGAGCCTGTGCTGGGTCATACACGCCGCAATAAAGATCGCAGTGAGCGTACGCACTTTCAGCGTTGACGAAAAATCTTGACAGCATAATCAGTATCCTTGTTTCTGTGTATATTTCACTCTTCTTGCTCTATGATCCAAAGCATTTTTGAGAATGAAGGGTTCGGGTCGATCTAGTCGAATATCGCTTTTTCGACGTTTTCTGGTTACTGGGCAATCCATGAGCCCGACGTTCAACGACGGCGATGGAGTTATCGCCATACGATCTCGGCGCGCCATTGATGGGCAAGTAAGAGTTGCCCGTAACCCAAATAACAATTCTATGTGGCTCTTAAAACGAGTTTCAGAGGTCAGCCAAGATGGAATGATGAATTTGTCCTCGGATAGCGGCGACTCATCTGCCGTTGACTCAAGAACTTTTGGTCGGGTGCAGGTTCGAGGAAGCTTCAGAGTATTTCTGCATCTACCAGCTAAAGGTAAGCCTAAATTCGTCATGCTGAGACCACGACCGAATCTTCATTAACTGGGTTTCGGATTAAATAATCAAAGGCGCCAAGAGCCGCAGTCGAACCAGCACCCATTGCTATTATGATTTGTTTAAACGGCTCAGTCGTGCAATCACCTGCAGCAAAAACACCTGGAAGCGATGTGCTCCCACGCATATCTACAACTATTTCGCCTCGCTCAGACATTTCAACAGTGTCCTCTAACCATTCTGTATTTGGAATCAAACCGATTTGAACAAAAATACCGTCTAACTCAATGTTAATAGCCTTGCCGCTATCCCTGGCCTCATAGCTCATACCTGTTACAGAAGCACCGTTGCCGACGATCGATGTTGTAGATGCATTAAGGACGACGGCAACATTATCTAGTCTCTGCAAGGCGTCTTGAAGAACAGCGTCTGCCAAAAGCTCAGGTGCGTACTCAATGACTGTTACGTGACTGGCGAGACCCGCAAGGTCAATTGCAGCCTCTACTCCGCTATTGCCACCACCGATCACAGCGACCTTTTTTCCTTTGAAAAGAGGCCCGTCACAATGAGGACAAAAAGCTACTCCTTTATTTAAATAGTCTTGCTCTCCAGGCACATCCAGCAAGCGCCACCTGGCTCCGGTGCTCAAGATAACTGAACGCGCTCTAATCTGAGCCCCTGACGCAAATACGACAGTGTGCAAGCCCCCCGCATCAGCCGAAGGTTCCAGAGTCGACACTGTTTGGGAAGTCAAAAGCTCTATCTCGCTAGTCCTCAGATGAGCTTCTAAATCTGCCGCGAGGCGAGGGCCTTCGGTGTAAGGAACAGAAACAAAGTTTTCTATACCAAGGGTATCTAGAAGCTGTCCACCTAGTCGATCACTGGCAATCACAGTGCGAAGCCCCTTACGGGCCGTGTATAAGCCAGCAGCTGCGCCAGCTGGTCCCCCGCCGATAATCGCTACATCGTATGGTTCTAGTTCAGAAATACGATTGTTGGATTCCTCAAGTGAGGCGGAGTCAAGCCTGCCCAAAATATTTTCGATAGACATCGAGCCATACTCAAACAGCTCACCATTTAAATGAATGGCAGGCACTGATCCAATTTCGCGATCAACAGCCTCGTCAGTAAACAAACCACCGTCGATTGTCGTGTGCGTAATCTTCGGATTTAAGACTGCCATAATATTTAACGCTTGAACCACATCTGGGCATTTCTGACAGGATAGGGAAACGAAAGTCTCAAAATGACAATCAGTATCGATCTTCGATATAGCTTCATGCATCATTGAACTGACAACAGGAGGGTGGCCACCAACTTGCAATACGGCGAGAACGAAAGACGTAAACTCATGACCTAAAGGAATCGCAGCAAAAGTAACACCGACAATGGAATCACGGCGCTCAACACGAAAACTCGGGACTCTGGTCGCTGAGGGAGCTGTTTCAAAGTGCAGCTTCCCTGAAAGATCCGAGACTTCTGTCAAGAAAGCCCGGAGTCGACCTGAATCCTCAGAATCGTCTAAGCAAGCCACGAAGACAACGTCAAAGACCAGCTTTCCTAAATGTGCTTCTAATGACTCAAGAAGATGTCGCTCTAACACGTTTTCACCGATTTATATTTTTCCACTTAAATCGAAGGATGGCGCTAACGTCTCTTCGCCTTCGTCCCAGTTCGCTGGGCAAACTTCGTTAGGGTGCTCTCGCACGTACTGAGCAGCTTTAACCTTGCGAAGCAACTCAGCTGCGTTACGACCTATACCATCAGCGGACATTTCTATGACCTGTATTACTCCGTCAGGGTCAATTACGAATGTCGCACGATCGGCTAAACCATCTTCTTCGATCATTACCTCAAAAGAGCGGCAAAGAGTCCCGGTTGGGTCTCCCAGCATTGGAAAAGATACTTTCCCAACTTTGTCTGATGATCCGTGCCAAGCCTTATGGGTGTGGTGCGTATCTGTCGAGACCGAGTAGATCTCAACCCCCATTGACTGGAATTGGTTGTACTTCTCTGCTAAATCTTCTAGCTCAGTTGGGCAGACGAAAGTAAAATCGGCTGGGTAGAAAAATAACACAGACCAATTGTTTGCAAGATTCTCTTGAGAGATATCTATAAATTCATTTTCGTAAAATGCTTTCGCTGCGAACGGTCGAATAGTAGAACCAATGAGTGACATCAAAGTGCCTTTCTTATACTTTTTTTTCTGTCAGGTGTTACAGAAAATATTCAAAACATGACAGGTAAGCCATACGCAATTCGTTAGGCAAACCAATCTTTATAGGACTTTACCAATACTATCGAATCTCCAACTTTTAAGCTATCGCCGAATCATCAACTTACGAACAATAATATTGACACCACACACACCTTAGAGAATGGGCCCTAAACAAACGTCAACTCCGAAGACGAGATGCTATCTCAAGCCCGAGCAAGTCGACACAAACTGAGTCTGGGGGTAGGAACGTCTGTTAAGAAAGAAGACGCTCTGTTTCGCTATAGAAGTGCTTACCCTTGAAATGTTTATCAATATTTTGAGACCAGTGGTTAGCTGGTCGCATCAAAGCGAATTTAGACCGATACTGGACTCGTGACTGTAAGAGCTGTTTCTGGAATTGCCACCTACTGCTTCACTGAATGCACGTCACTGCCTCACTCAGGCGACATCACATTTCCTAATGGCGCCGCTGCTGAAGCCGCAGGCTACAGCGCTTGCATTAAGTGCCGACCTCGTTTATGCGGTGAAGCCTTCATTATCGGCGACGCTCCTCCTTCCGTCTTGGCTGCGCTTACTCTGATTAAAGAAGGATTTCTTCACAGCCAATCCGAGGAGATGCTCGCTATTAGAGTGGGATCCAGTCGCGCCCAGTTACGCCGTTTGATGCTGCAACATCTAGGTGCAAGCCCTACTCGAATCGCTCGCTACCGGCAGACTCATTTCGCTCGCCAGCTCATAACAGAAACCTCACTCGACACACAGACTGTCGCTCGCGCAGCAGGACTCACCGGGCGACAGCAGCTAGATCGACTCGCTTTCAAGACTTGGGGGCATCCGATCTGCGATTTAAAGCCGAACCGGGAATCGAGAAGTTCGAATGCTTCAATCAAACTATTACTCAAATATGTCCGGCCTTATTCGTTCAATCAACTGTTAAAGCATTTACGTTCGCGCGTAACACCTGGCATCGAAGAAGTTACAGATAACGGTTCATATCGCAGGGTCGTAAGCCATGAAGGAAATGCACGAATTATCGAGGTAAGCGATGCCCGTGACGAGCAACACCTTGCCGTGCAAGTCCATTCAATAAGTTATGACAACCTGATTGACGATATGGAACGTTTACGAACCCTTCTAGCTATTGATGAAGACCCTACTCCAACAGTGACGCACCTATTAAATGACCATCTTGTTGGCGCATCAGTTGCGCAACATCCTTGGTTGCGTGTTCCTCGTTGCTGGGACCCTTTCGAAACGTCAGTTCGAATAATCATTGGACAACAAATTTCAGTAGCGGCGGCGACGACTATCACGGGCAGAATCGCTCGTACACTCGGAGAGCAATTATCTGTCAGCGGAACGCTTGATCGAGTCTTCCCACCCGCCGCCACGCTCGCTGAAGCCAATCTCAAAGGATTAGGTTTGACTGACAAACGGGCAACGACCTTACAACACTTCGCCACAGCGGTAGCCAACGGTAGCCTCGATCTACGACTGACCGGTGCCATCGAGGAAGTTGTTTCCCGCTGGTGCGCCCTCCCAGGCATAGGTCCTTGGACTGCCCATATGGCGGCAATGAGAGTACTTCAACATAATGACGCGATGCCCTCATCTGATTTAGGGATACGTCGTAACGCAAGCAGACTTGTGGGCAACTCAATTAGCAGCAAAGAGCTAGATAATCGCTCTCTGTCATGGCGACCGTTTAGGTCGTGGGCGGTGCAACACCTTTGGGAGCAGTAAAGACCTTGCCATTGAGCGGCACCCAGGTTGCTGCCATCTGCACAATTGCAGCTGTAGCTACCGGACAGCAAGTAACCAAAAAGGCTACTTGTAATCATTAGACAACTAACCCTTTGAAAACAGGCCCCCCTTCGGGGCGGTCCTTTTTTGTTTATATACTCACACCGTGACTATAAGCCTTGCTGTGAATTTGCCGTTGATAGACACCGGGGGCTCCCCCGCGTTCGTAAAGGATTTCGCCCAAGCGGCGGAAGATCTGGGGTACCGGGGCCTGGCATTACCTGACCACGTCTTAGGTGCGAACATCGAAAATCGCCCGGAGTGGGGAGATAGAAACACGTCGAGTGACTTTTTCCACGATCCCTTTGTTCTTTTCGGCTTCCTAGCGGCTTCTACCTCCAAGATCGAGTTTTCAACACAAGTAATGATCTTGCCTCAGCGGCAGACGGCGCTAGTGGCGAAGCAAGCAGCCTCGCTCGATGTGTTATGTGAGGGAAGATTTCGCTTCGGTATTGGAAGCGGCTGGAATGCAGTCGAATACGAAGCTTTAAACGAAGACTTCAAGAATCGCGGCAAACGGCTTGAGGAACAAGTCGAGGTCATGCGCCGACTGTGGGCAGAACCACATGTCACATTTCGTGGCGATTATCATGAAATCGACGACGTCGGCATTAATCCGTTGCCTACTAGACGATCAATTCCGCTCTGGTTTGGCGGCCATGATGACCGTATGCTCCGTCGCATCGCGAAGCTTGCTGACGGCTGGATGCCGCTGGCCTATTCGCCTGACGAAACTGCGCTCCAGGCGTTCGAGACGATGCGCACCTATATCCGAGATGCCGGTAGACAACCAGACGACTTCGGTTTGGAAGTTTGGACCTCATTGGGAGACGGTGACGACGACAAGCTACGAGCCGATTTTCAATTCTGGAAGGATGCCGGTGTCAGTCATATCTGTTTGAACAACTGGTACAACCGGCCACCACACAAACGAATGGCAGAACGAGGGGCCGAAGCCCACCTGGAAGCAATGCGGCACTACTACGAAATCGTCAAAGACCTGCTCTAGGACAAAGCTGGCCTCCCTTCGGGAGGTCCTTTTGCCGTTTTAGGAGAACCTAGGGCCATCGAACGCATCTAACCCTGGCGCAGCGTTTTTGACACGGCTTTCAACCTGCACGTCATCATCTGAGCTGCATCCAGCAACACCGAAAACAGACGTGACCAATAATGCCATAGCTAAAAGAATTATCTTTGCAGCGGAGAGTTTAGCTATGTGATTCTAAATCAACGCAGGTTTTTGTTTATGCGCTTTACGTCTGCGGTTGGTAATCATCTGCATAGGAAGAAGACCGTTTAACGCTTCTCCACTAGTGGGCACATGAGCATAGTTAGAACCGGTCCGGTAAACCGGCCCTAACGAACACGTCTGTGTGGTTAACCGAGTCGGTGCCCGATTGTTCGTCCGGTTAGCGCAATGTTGTGATCTGTCATAAACTTAATTTGGTCTGGGTTTGTCATTACTGATGCTGTGCCGGTCATCAGCTTGTCTAGAGAATCGGTAGATGTGCCTAATATCCAGTGGCCTGTTTGTGGCCCAGCTGCCACCATTTGCCCCCATATCTGACCATTTGCTCCGGCTCCAGACATTGTGGACCAGACGCGCTCCGCCGCAGTTTTTTGATCTGCGGGGCTTGGTTGGTTGCCGGTAGAGGTGAGAACTGTTGCATACTTTCCGGTTTTCATGTCACCAAAAACTTGATCAATTCGTATGAGGTTTCTGCTCATGAATTGGGCGCCAGCGTCAGCTAACGTAGTAAGAATCCTTTCGTCGCTTCTCAGTGACACCACACCGTCCACAGCGGAATCGATGGAATCCCACATGTAAACGACGTTGACAGCACCGGATCGTTCTCCACCCATAATAATTTGAGTTGCCCATGCATCGGTTGCTACTTCAAGAGATGCTGCACGGCCGCTATCTTCCCACCCAGCCATAAACTTTTCAAGGCTCGCCACTCGCATAGCTACATTGCTCATGTATTTCATTTGATCTTCTTTCTTAAATTTTGATGACCTCGATAGGCCCCCCATCACCATTACAGCAGGTTCATAAATAGAAATCTTAAAA